>MTBK01088004.1_pt1 | contig 14969 bp, 9 predicted proteins | sample 1535981 | NCBI WGS metagenome assembly MTBK01 (sample SAMN06109225, study PRJNA356200) | anaerobic digester metagenome | isolation source: biogas reactors fed with pig manure or primary and secondary sludge | place: Spain | collected 2016-06-30 | reverse complement strand
CTCCTTTTGTCTGCAGAGATATTATACTTCCAGACAAAAAAAGACAAGTCTTTCTTTTATCTCACCTTGCAAAAATCACAACAAATTTGTCGTGCACCCAATCAATGGTTTACAGTAGAAGTAGACTGGTATTATGATTAAGTTCGTCGGCGTTGCCGAAAAATTCTGATTGGTGCAGTTGTTCGGGCAGGGGAAACAGTCGCGGTTCTGGGCAAAAGACGAATTTCGACGCAAAACAGCAAAAATCTCGAAATGAGAGTTCCTATCAGTTAATCAATAAAGGGATTTTTGGAAAATAAGATGTTACTGCTGGGCTGAAGTTCAAACTGACTTCGGTCAAAATAAGATGACAAAAGGCAGGGTGCTAATTGAGTTAATGATTTCAGAAGTTAACAATAAGAAAATTTAAAATAAAAGTGGCTGGTACTCAATGCTCCCTCGGAAGTCTCTAAGTTAGACGAAATGGCGATGCAGGATAAGTAGAAGATCATGAATATTATTATATTAATACTAATTGTGTTTTCTGCTATATCAGTGATGACTGGCGCAAGAGTAATTATTAAGAGGCGCAAGATAAAGTGCGAGTCAAAAAAAGAAGAGGAGAAAGCGCAGGAAGAACAAGAAAAATTAGCCAAGAAGGCAGTTGAAGAATTACAAAAACCGCCTGATGTAGAGGAAAAGGCAAAGGAAGAGACTGAATCAGCCGCCAATAAAGCCGAAGATGATGAGGCTAAGAGGGCAGTAGAGGAAAGACTAAGAAAGGAAAGAGAAGAATCTATCATAAAAGAAAAGGAGAGATTAGAGAAGATAAAGGCTGAAGAAGAAAAAATAGAGCGAGAAGCAAGAGAAAAATCCAATAAAGAGAAGGCAGAGAGAGAACGATTAGAGGCTGAGAAGAAAAAATATAGGAAAGAGCGAGAGGCAAAAGCAAGAGAAGAAGAGAAAACCAGATTAGGAGAGATTAATCAGCGGGAAGAGGAAGAAAAGCCAGAATCAGCGAGAAAGCCATCGCCCGGCGAAAGAGGGGGAAGGCCAAGAGGTCCAACAAAACGAGACGAGATAGAACAACTGCAAGAAAAGAAAACACGTACACTGAGGCCTGAAATCGTTTGTTGGAATAAAGAGTGGGAGTGGATTGTTGGCATTGAGGTTCCTGAAAAGTTTGCATCGCCAAATGTTATTCAAAATGGTGAATCTATAAAGCCACATGATTCAGACGAAGCGTGTTATTCACTCAGATATATTAAAGGCATAGTAAAAGTTACTTGGAACGAAGGAGAACAAGATAGAGAAATAAAAATCCCCGTTATGGAAGATGGCAGAAGTTACCTTATCTTCAAGATGCGAAAAAACTGGAAAGGATTGGGTAGAGTGGTTAGACGACCAACGGCTGGCTACTACTTAGCAATAGTCCCGTGTGAATGGAAACGGGATGAAGAAATGTCAGGCTCCGCTCCTATTGCGCCAGAGAATGTTCAAATAAGCGGATACAAGGCGCATTTCTTTGCCCTGCGGCAGAACGAAAACACATCTATTGCATTTATTGATGCAAATGGTGGACGAATCCCTGTGAAATCTGGCAGTTCCAGTTTCCAACTCATAGGAAAAGAATTACCTGATTCTTCCGAAGATATGGGGCCTCTTTTTGGCGAAGAACCGCCTTGCATTAAAGCAACTGATGAACAAATCTGGGATAATGTTGGAGTAATCGTTATTGGTGAAGAAGGAAGTGGCAGAAACAGATGGCGGACGCAATTTTCTCCGCAGGAAAGTATGATAGATCAAAAGATGCCTGATGATTTAGCAAATCGGCAGAGTGGTTGGTATTTTGTTCGTATTTACGATAAAGATAATAATTTGTTGGACAGTATGGACTTTAGATTTAGCGCTGGATTGAAAAGCATTCAAATAATGAACCCTCGATGTTTGCCCGAAAAGGGTGGATACTGCGATGTTGAAGTAAAATTCAACCATCAAGTCAATTGTAATATTGAACCAGAAAGTGAAATGGAGCAAGGATTTGAGATTAGCCGAGGAAGCAGCTTGACAATTATAACGATACCCCCAAAGCCTTATTGCGATAAGACTCACTGGACTGTAGTAGATGCGGATGATAAGACCAAAGTTAATGCCAAGACCAAAATTACAATCTTGATAGAAAGGGTATGGTGGAATGCAGGTGATCTTAATGGAGCTCCTGCAAATTGGAGAGACAGAATCATTGCTTTATCTCGTCAGGACTTTACAGCTACTAGTGAAAAAGCACTCTGGTTGAAATTTCCCCGCAAGCGCTGGGTAACTAAAATTGAAGTGGGATTTAATCGTGACAGAAGCAGACCATATAATGTCGACGTAGAAAAAGAGGTGATGGCTGTTCCTTTACGAGACTTTTGCGATGCAGAGGAAATTGAAAACAGGCAAGAACAATTTACAATGAAAATATGGTTTTTGCCAGAAGAAACACATACGTATGAAGCCATCGTTCTTAGAATCCCCGCTGAATTACCACGGGTGGAATTGAAACAGCAGGGAGAACAACTTCCTACTTCAAAAGAAAATAATGTTATTGCATTTAATGCAATTGTCAAATGTCCAGGTAGACATCACCATGGAAAACTTCGTCAGGGTAGAGGTTTCAATAAAGGAGAGATTGATGGCGCAGGATTAACTATGAAGCAAGCCAAAAATTTTCATTTAGCCTACGATAAAAGAAGAAACTCTTCGCATTTGTGGAATATAAATAGATTAAAAGCAATAACTGAAAGGTGCAATAAACATGGAAAATTATCAAGTTGACCTAATAAACTTAGCCAAGCAGGTTGAAGAGAGATACAAACGCTATCTTGAGACCACTTTTTACTTTAAAGATCCGGACCTAAGGAAATCATTTCAGGAAGCTTTGAGCTCCGGTCACCTAAGCAAGGGTCCCTATCTTGAGGCTACTCCAGTGTTTAAACGTGGTAAAAGGACATATGAGCTCTTTCGAGAGCTTCTAACTGTTCCTTTGGATGAGGGATTTCTGAAGGCTGTGTTAGGTGACAGGCCTCTCCATTTACATCAGGAGGATGCTGTTCGGAAAGTGTTCGGCGAGGCAAGAAACGTCGTCGTTGCTACAGGCACCGCCAGTGGGAAAACAGAGGCTTTTCTCTATCCTATTCTCCTTCATCTATATGAGGAATTCCAGGCAGGGCAATTAGGACCTGGGGTGCGTGCACTTATACTCTATCCGATGAATGCCCTGGCTAATGACCAGCGAGAACGGTTGGGAGATTTCTGTAAGATACTTCAGGATGCAGGTTCACCATTTAGATTCACATTTGGTCAATATATAGGTGAAATGCCAGAAGATGAGAATGATTCACGGCGCCACGCACGAGACCACATCGCCAATCGGCTCCACGGTGAACTTGTCTTACGCAAGGAGATTCGCGAAAATCCACCTCATATCCTCCTTACCAATTACTCAATGCTTGAATATTTACTGATCCGGCCCAACGATAGCCCCCTCTTTGACAATGGTTTTGCTAAGTTCTGGACTTTTTTGGTGATAGACGAGGCTCACCAGTATCGAGGATCCAAAGGCATTGAAATGGGAATGCTCATACGGCGACTAAAAAGGAGACTTAGAGAGGGCGGTCGCACAGGAACTTTCAGATGCATTGCTACAAGTGCTACAATTGCTGGTAAAGAAAGTGACAAACCACTTGTAGCAAAGTTTGCCAGTGACTTATTTGGAGAGGATTTTGATGAAGGAGATGTGGTTTTAGGAGAAACTGAACCAATTCTTGACCGAGGAACAGTAAACTTTTCTTCTAACGACTACCAAGCAATCCGACAGGCCTTTGAATCAGGTCATACTCAAGAATTATCTGAAATTGCTTATCGTTTGGGAGAAGCTGTTCCTGAAGGTTTGAATGTAGCTAAAGTTGCTGGTTTTCTCCTTCAATATGACCAGCGTTCAACTAGACTTAGGCAGATCATCACAGGGGAGCCTAAAGAAGTAGTTGAACTTGCTGATGAAATATTCCAAGATTTGCCAATAGAGAAAGAAGAGCGCATTAAAGCCCTATCCGAACTCGTCGAGTTACTTATAAAGGCTAAAGATCATTCGTCTGACAACCCGCTCCTTTCAGCGCGTTACCATTTATTCCTTCGCTCACTCGAAGGTGCCTTCTTATCCTACTTTCCCCAGAAGCGTTTATTCCTCGAGCGCCGCAGTAAGGATGAGGGCGGGACAGTATTTGAAATCGCTCTCTGTCGAGAATGCGGTCAGCACTACCTTGTTGGAAAGTTTAAAGACGGTAGACTACAGGAGGCCATAAGAGATCCTGGTCATCCTGATTTTGGAGCAACCTTCTTTCGACCTATTGAGAATTCATTAGAAGAAACCGCTGAAGAAGATTCAAATACAGCAAAGAAAAGATTTCAACTTTGCACCAAGTGTGGAGCGATGGTGCAGGTTAATAAAAGTCGTAACAAATTGATGTGTGGACATACAAATACAATCTTCGTTGAGCAACAAGAAGGTTCAGAGGAAAAAGAAGATCAAATTCCGAAATGCAGTACTTGTGGCTATCGCGCACCTGACCCAGTGAGGGAGGTAATTCATGGCACGGATGGTCCTCATGCCGTAATCGCTACTACACTATATCAAAAGCTTCCGGAAGTAAGAAGAAAAGTGCTCGCCTTCGCAGACGGTCGTCAAGAAGCTGCCTTTTTTGCATGGTATCTCGAAAATTCGTATAAAGACATTCTTAATCGGAACTTGATTCTTAAGGCTATGAATAGACTGAATCTGCACGCATCAGAAGGACTTTCTCTGCGCGAACTGGCAATAGAGTTATGCAATATTTACCGTGAAAACAATATCTTTCCACCTGCAATGGGGGGCTTGGAACTTCAACGAGAGGCATGGCTTAGCCTTTTCCGTGAGTTTCTGACAGATGAGCCAAGAATTTCTCTTCAGGGTGTTGGGCTCCTACGATGGTACATCAAATGGCCTGAAAAATTTATAGTTCCAAACATTCTACTTTCTCCTCCCTGGTCTTTGAATGACAAGGAAGCACGGGACCTGATTTTTATTTTATTGGATTTTATGAGAGACGACAAAGCTGTAGAGTTACGAACCGCTGGAGATATTTCCTTAAACTGGAATGACCTTAATATTCAGGCATCTCAGATGCGTGTCCGAATAGGTCCTCCCAAAGCACAAAGGGAAGTCCGAAGCTGGGATGGTGAAAATGGTAAGAGAGTTAAGTTTCTTACCAAGATTTTAACGCAAAAAGGCTTTCCCAAACAAAATGCTGATAAAAAAGCATTGGAGATTCTTAATGAGATTTGGGAAGCCTTCAGACTAAGTGATGAATTGTTTGCGTCACAACATCGGTTTTTACTCTCCGTTGACGATGCTCGCAGACTTAATCCAGAATGGTGGAGGGCTTTCCCAATTTCAGATGAAGACGCTCTTTTCCAATGTGATACCTGCGGACGTCTTCAAACGACTTCTGTAGGTAATGTCTGCATACGCCATAATTGCCCAGGAACAGTTCAAAAAATTAAAGTTAGGGATTTGGAAGCGAACCATTATAGATTGCTTTATAAAGACGATCTGCCGGGGGTATTAAGAGTAGAAGAACACACCGCACAGATTGACAAAGAGAAAGCAAGGGAGTTTCAAAAGGAATTTAAAGAGGGGAAAATTAATGTCCTCAGCTCATCCACAACCTTTGAATTAGGGGTTGATCTTGGAGACTTAGATGTTATCTTCTTGCGCAATGTACCGCCGGAGGCTTTCAACTATGCTCAACGAATAGGACGAGCCGGTCGCCGCAGCGGATTCCCGGGCTTCGCAGTAACCTTTTGTCGTCGTGCTCCTCACGATCTATACCACTTTGCTGAACCAGAGAATCGAATTCTTAGAGGAACTGTTCGGCCGCCAGTAATCAGTATAAAAAATGAGAAGATTATCACCAGACACATTGTTGCGACAGTGCTCTCCTATTTTTTTAGAAATTTCCCTGACCGATTTGAGAGCGTTAAAAATTTATTCCGCGACCCTGAAGATCCTTCTGGAGTCAGTGATCTATCTAATTTTTTACAAAAACACAAAGTCAAATTGGAAGGGTCGCTGAAAGATATTGTTCCCACAGATATGATAAACAAAATCGGATTGGATAATGGAAGTTGGATTCAAAACATAGTTGGGAGTGACAGTAGGTTCGCCCTTTCAGAGATAGAAATTTCTTGTGATTTTAAGAGTGTAAAGAATCTTGAAAATAGTTCAGCATCAAAAAAAGATTATCGTACTGCCGAATGGGCAAAGCAGAGATCAGAAACTATTGCTAGCGAGGATACGCTATCTTTTCTCTCACGAAAAGCAATAATACCGAAATATGGTTTTCCCGTAGATGTGGTTGAATTAGACCCTCAAAGAACTCAAAAAACCTCAGAATCTTCCGAAGTCCTTCTTCAAAGAGACCTTTCCATTGCGATAGCAGAATTTGCTCCTACTAGCAAACTGGTGGCGAATAAGAAAGAGTGGACTTCGTATGGGATCAAGAAAGTAGCAGAAAAAGAATGGCCTCGAAAATTCTATCGCCGCTGTGCCAAGCATAATTTGTTCATTTCTTGGAGCCCGGGAGACGTCGCACCCTCAGAAATTTGCTGCGATTCCGCCAAACAGGGAATTTATCTTATTCCACAATTTGGTTTTGTGACTGATCGCAAAAAGCCAAAAGAACCAAAAGGACGCACAACACGGGTTTTCACCACTCGCCCATACTTCTTAGGTTTAAAAGGGCCGTCTCTCGGAGAAATTGATTTAGGGGCAGTTAAATTGTCAAAAGTGTCACCAGGACAAATGGTTGTCATATGTGAAGGAAGAAGAAGTGAAGGCTTTTACATCTGCAATCAATGTGGGGCTGGCTTTCGTAGCAGAGAAGGGAGGCATAAAAACCCCTATGGGGAAGACTGTTCTGGCACTCTTGAGCAAGTTTCCCTTGGACACGAGTTTATCACCGACGTCCTTCAAATTCAATTCCTTGAACCACTCCAGGACAATACAGAGGGTATATGGTTTGGCTATTCTCTTGCCTATGCTATAGTTGAAGGGGCTGCTGAGATTTTAGAAGTTCCCTCAGCTGATTTAAATGTAACAATATCCTATCAGAATAGAGAAGCTGTTCCTCCTATTGTCCTCTACGACAATGTGCCCGGAGGGGCGGGACTTGTTGCCCGTCTTGAAGATAAGGAAATACTTCGTGCTTGTTTAAAAGCTGCACTTGATAGAGTCAATGGTAGTTGCGGGTGTGGCGAGAATGATAGTTGTTATGGATGCCTTCGAAGTTACCGAAATCAGTTTGCACATCAGCACTTGAAGCGTGGGCCAGTCTTGCACTATCTAAAAAGAATCTTAGGCGAATGGAAGGAATGAAAATATGACTTCTGAACACTCGTCGCTACATCATCTAACAGAGCATAAAAGGCTCTCGCCTTATAGTAATCACTTAAATCCTTCGATAAAGCTCAGAGCTTCTTTTATGCTGGAACCACGTCGGATAGATATGGAGTGAAGCCGGAATCTGTCAATATAGTTGACAGCTCAATGATCTTGTTCTTTGTATAATCTAGGATGCTTTATTGAGCCTGACTTCCCGCTGCAGCATAACCGTTCGTGGACCCCGAACGAAGCGCTAAGGGTGCACAGCAGCGACAGCATCCAGAGTTATTTGTCGTCGTTCAAAGATAAGGATATCGGCTCCACTGTGTTTCTCGTGCGGGGTGACGTAACCGATACCCGAATGCCGATGCTCGTTATTATACCAATCGATGAAGCGGGCAAACCATTCTCGAGCTGAAAGAATGCCTGAAAACACCTTTGGGTAGCCGACACGGTATTTGACGCTTTTGAAAAAGCTTTCGATAAACGGGTTATCGTCACTCACCCGAGGCCCTGAATATGTGAGCCCGACTTCCAGTTGCGTAAGGAATGCCACCAGCGATAGTCCTTTCATCGGCCCCCTCGTTATCCGCGTGTACGAAAATCGGCATGAGGCCAAGTTCCCGGATGATGCGACGGAAAAGGTTTCGTGCAAGTTCCGGGCTTTAGGATTCTTCGATACTCCAACCGACAATCTTTCGGGAGAAGATATCGAGGATGACATAGGCAAAGAGGAATAGTCCTTTCACATCGGTCTTGAGCCACGTGATGTCCCAACTCCACATCTGATTAGGGTCGGTTGCCACCAGTTCTGGAGGCTTGCGGTTCCTTGCTGGTTTCCTGCTTTCAGTTCGGGAGGGGGAGCTGATTTTGCATTTAGGATGCACTAGAGAGTGCGCTGGCTGCCGTAGTAAGTGCCCTGCTCCAAAAGAGATGCAACAATCTGAGCAGGTGTCTGGTTGCAGTATTCTGCTGTGTTGGCTGCCCGATAAAACTGTTCGACTTCTTCTGGGGGAAGCTTTCACCGCACCGATTTTTCCGCCCACTTGCGTCTGTCGACCGTCATACCGGCTTTCCAGCGTATGTAGCTTTTTATGGAGATGCCGAGGACTTCGCATGCTTTTTTCACCCGGCCACCGCTTGCCGCCGCCTCTTCGATGAGCGCTATTGCCTGTATTTTCCGCTCCGAATCGATTAGTCCTCCTCGTCCGAGTGAAATATCGCCCGTGCTTTTTTAGTTCTGCGTTCTCTCGCTTTTAGTCCAGTTGCTTGTCACTCGCGATGCCCTCCAGTTCCTGTTCGTAGAGGGCAAGGTGTTCAGAGTGTAGCCCATGCTGACGCAGCCACTCTCCTTGTTCGGTGTCGGCTACCTTCTATGCTTCCAGCATCAGCTTCGATTTTTCGGCTGCACCACGCTCAGAGGGCGTCAGCTCGCTTCTCTCTCGATCGAAGCAGAGCGTACCATCTTTGAGCTTAGCGATCCAGCCCTGAATCGTGATCGCACTGATTCCGGTCTCTTTTGCGACCGCGTACACGCTTCGGTTCTCCGTCGGCAGGACTTTCCGCAGTACTGAGTTCCGAAATCCTTCGCTATACTTCATACAGTCACCCCCTGTTCAGGTGACTTCTATATTGACAAAGAGGGAAGGCGTCAAGCTAACGAATGCGTGACTTGCATTGCGCCGTTGGCGTGATTCTTGCTTTTGGGAGCGTCGGCGAGCTAGCAAGAATCGTGACAATAGCAATGTCAAGTCAGCGTTGGTATTAGAAGGTTTCATTTTCCTAATAATGCAAGGAATTCTTCTGGATTATAGATATTGAGTTTTGATTTTTTATAATCTTCTCTATTCCTGGTAATAATACACTCACACTGATTGGCAACAGCACATTGATGCTGTACTGCATCTTCAAAATCAGAAAAATCTAATTTCAAAGCTTCTATGATCGCTTCATGAGTTACTGGCAGTACCATAATGTACGTGAGTAACTGTTCAATGAATGATTTTGCCTTTGTGCTTGTACTTATCTTTCTAAGGATATAATAAATGTCGGTTACACTGTTTGATGAAATGTACCCTATTAGATTTCCATTCTCTATACTCGCAAGGACACTTTTGCTGCGCTCTACAAAGGGCATGCGGCCAGTTGCCACATCAAGAATGATATCAGAATCAAGGAATACTTTCTTTATCATAGATTTTTCTCCATTAATGCATCTTCGAGGAGTTCTTTATAGTTTTGTCCTTTATACTCGTTTTTGAACATTCCAGTGATTTTGTCAGTAATATCAGCGGATATTGAAGAAAGAGAAGGCATTGCTGTTTCGGTCGAAGAAATGGATTTGAGGTACTCTTCTACCAGCTTAGAGACACTACGATTCTTTTTCTTTGCATATAATTTGGCTTTATCGACTACCTGTTTGTCTATGGTTAAAGTCAGTTTTGTTCTCATAGTTCTTCTCCTTACACGTATAATATAATCATGAATACACGTGTAAGTCAAGATTGGCGTCTGTAGAAGACGAAACGATCTCACTATTCTAAATATGGTAAAATGGAGAGTAATAACTGTGAAAACGAAGACTATTTTCAAAAGCCTTCTAACGACAAAGCTCACTTGCCGCTATGGAGCGTCTTGTTATGCTTCATTTGTATTATTTGGAGTGTCTGCTCTTTTTCCTCTGATCATCGCTTTTGCTTCGGTTCACTGAGGTATTTAGAGCTTGGAGGTTTTTTGTTGCATCAGAACCACCCTTGGACTGAGGCTTGATATGATCAACTTCCCATCCCATCTCGGATGATTTCCCATAAGAAGGCTTATACATCTGGTTCCCATATGGGTCTTGCCTGTATTTATCAGGATCCTTTCCTCTAATTTCTTTTGCATTTTCCCATGCTTTTTCTATTTGGTCTTTTGTTGCCATTCTGCAATCCTCCTTTGTCTATTATGCATAACATTGGAGCTGCGCCCCTTTGTCAAGACCATTTGTTGATGGTTTTAAGTAGAGGGGGTATGATAAAATGGACACGAAGTTAAGAGAAAAAAGGAAGGGTTCATGTCTAGAAGGAAGTTCAACTAGGAGTTTAAGGTAGCAGATGCCAAGCTTGTCCTCGATGATGAGTTGCCGGTATCTCAAATAGCTCAACAACTTTCAGTGCATCCGAATAGTCTCTACCGTTGGGTGAGCGAGTATGAGAAGTATGGTGAGAGCGCTTTCCCCGGTAATGGAAGTACGATCTATAGCTATCAAGCAGAAATACACAGACTCGAACGAAGGAATCAGGAACTTGAGAAAGAGGTTGAACTTTTAAAAAAATCCGGGTCTTCTTGCAGCAAAAAAGGACGTGAGGTTCAGGTATCTGGTGCAACAAAAGTACCGATACCCAATCAAGAAGGCCTGTAAAACATTGGGAATCTCACACAGCGGATTCTATGCATATTGTGCACGCAAACCATCCGACCGGCAGTTTGAGAATGAATTCCTGTCCCACAGGATACGTGAAGTATTCGAACAGCATTCAGGACGATACGGTGCAAAGCGGATTACCTGCGCTCCTAAGGATGAAGGGATCAAGGTCAATAGAAAACGAATCGTAAAGCTCATGCGTACGATGGATTCTGTATGCAAAAGGTGCCAGAAGAGCTTACAAGAACTACAATAAGCACCACTCGAATCGAGCTTATCCTAATGCACTGCAGCAAGATTTTACCGCAGACTATCGGAACAAGGTGTGGCTGGGAGACATTACCTATGTTCCCACGCACGAAGGTTATCTGTATCTTGCGGCATTCCTGGACCTGTTTACACGCAAGATTGTTGGTTGGTCGATCGCATCTACGATGACGGAACGGCTTGCAATGGATGCGTTTCTCCAGGGCTTTGGCAAGGAACAGCCGGCACCTGGGCTTATCGTTCATACGGATCAAGGCTCCCAGTTTACTGGCGGGAAGTTTACGACGCTTGTAACCCGGATTCCCGAACATTTATACCAATGAGGGAGGCTCAACTCCGAGCGCCTCATAGAGAAATCTCTGTTTGTTGGTGATCTCTCCTACCCGAAACCTATGCCCAGGATGGGCATAGCATTCGATGATATCGAGCTCATCGAGCAAATCATGTAAGGTATAAGTCTTATAGAGCTTCGCATCATGCATCGCCTTATCAATATAGGAAAGGTAGACGAGCCCAAGGACTATAATGAGCCCTAGGATTTAGACCATTGTCGAGGAAAAATAGAGTGGACCAAACCTTCTTGAAAAGAAAGAAGAAGGAGGCATAGAGTTCACTATGCGCAAACACTACGACAAGGAATTCAAGGTGAAGGTTACTCTTGAAGCAATCAAGGGAGAGAAGACGATTCAGGAGCTGGCAACACTCTACAGTGTGCATCCGAATCTGCTAGCGCTGTGGAAAAAGCAGCTAGAGGAGAATGCACCGGAGCTCTTTGAGCGATCCCAGAAGGATAAAGAGAAAGAAGCGGCGGAGCACAAAGAAGAGGAGCTATACAAGGAGATTTGCCAGCTTCAAGTAGAGAATGAATTCTTAAAAAAAGTATACACAGTTGTACGAAAGCGAACCACAATGGTAGAGCCGAAGCATCCGGAGCTTTCGATTCGTCGGCAATGTGCACTCTTGGGTATCTCCAAAGGGAACGGTGTGCTTTGTGAGCATCATTGACGTCTATTCCAGGAAGGTAATCTCGTGGTAGCTGTCGAATACGATGGATGCACATTTTTGCACTGCAGCCTTGGAAGAAGCGATTGTGAAGTATGGAGTACCAAGCATTTTCAATGTGAGCAAGGCAGTCAATTCACTTCAGAGGCATTTCTTTCCGTGCTGCAAGACTATGGTATCCAGATCAGTATGGATGGAAAAGATCGGGCGCTCGATAATATCTATAAAACCATCAACAAATGGTCTTGACAAAGGGGCTCAGCTCATCATGTCAGAAATTATCCCACGCATCATGCGTATAATCATGCACAAAACTCGCGCGATAAATGTGATAAATCATCACAAAACTGGCTTGACTTTTGTGCATTATTGCACTATCCTCTTTTTATGGAACGAAAAGCGCTTGCTGACCTTCAAGAATGGAAAGAAAGCCCCTCCCGAAAACCGCTCGTTCTTCATGGCGCGCGCCAGGTTGGTAAGACATGGCTCCTTAAGGAATTTGGTGTACGCTTTTATCAGAATGTCGCCTATGTCAATTTTGAAGCAAACGATCGTATGGCGCAGCTCTTTGCGTCCGACCTCGATATCGCGCGTCTGCTCATTGGCCTCAGAATCGAGACACATACCGCAATCAATCCTGAAACGACCCTCATCATCTTCGATGAGGTGCAGGAAAACCCAAAAGCGCTTACGTCGCTCAAATATTTTGCGGAAAATGCGCCTGCTTACCATATTGCTGCTGCAGGTTCGCTGCTCGGCATCGCACTGCACAAAGGCATTTCTTTCCCTGTAGGGAAGGTCGATTTTCTTGATCTCTATCCGCTCTCTTTTGAGGAATTTCTCTGGGCTTTGGGAGAATCTGAGCTTACACGCATCATTGCACAACGCGACTGGCAGCTCATCGATTCGCTGCGTGATCGGCTCATACAGTACCTTCAATACTACTATTGCGTTGGGGGGATGCCAGAATGTGTGAGCACCTTTGTGGCCTTTCACGACCTTGAAAGAGTGCGCAACGTTCAAAGAGCGCTTCTCGATGCCTATGAACAGAACTTTTCAAAATATGCCGAACCTGCAATGGTTCCTCGTATTCGCTCAGTCTGGAATTCGCTGCCGCGTCAACTTGCTCGCGAACAGCGAAAGTTTACCTATGGACTTATCAGAGAAGGCGCACGCGCCCGTGAGTACGAGCTTGCGATTCAATGGCTCTGCGATGCAGGCTTAGTTCATAAAGTCTATCGCGTGGCAAAGCCGGGGCTTCCTCTTCGCGCATATCAAGAAGAAAGCGCATTTAAACTCTTCATGCTGGACACAGGACTTTTTGCCGCCCAGAGCCATCTACCCCTCGAAATCCTTCTTCAAGGTTCTGCACTTTTCGAAGAGGCCAAGGGTGCGCTCACTGAGCAATATGTGGCGCAGGAACTTCATGTGCGTAAGGACCTCGAAGTCTTCTATTGGTCGAGCGAGACCTCCCATGCAGAGATCGATTTTCTCATCCAAAGAGCCGAAGCCATCTATCCCCTCGAAGTCAAAGCCGTTGAGAACCTTCAATCCAAGAGCCTCCGCGCCTTTAGAGATAAATATTCACCACCTCGATGCTATCGCACTTCGCTTTCGCCTTATCGCGATGAAGGCTGGTTAGTGAATATCCCACTCTATGCTCTCAGTTCATTCCTCAGTGCCTCGTAAGAAACTATAGTGAGCCCATAAAACTGAACCACATTTTCAGCAAAATAATAGAGGGGGCCAGTTAAGACTAAGATTGGAAAGTTATCACCGACTGCGAGGCCAAACGAGAGTTCCGCGCTTAAAGACCGTATCGACGAGATTCATTCCAACATGATAAGCGAGATGCGATGGCGATGGCGCATTCAAGAGGAGTATATCGGCATTCTTGCCGGGCTCGAGGCTGCCTGTGTGAGACGAAAGGTCAAGGGCAGCCGCGCCGTTCAGGGTGAGGGCGGTGAGGGCTTCTTCTATGGTCATGCCCATATTGAGCACGGCAAGCGCAAAGATAAGGGGGATGGATTGGCTATAGCAGGAGCCAGGATTTAGGTCGCTGGCCAGAGCAACCGCGCAGCCGGCATCGATGAAGCGGCGGCCATTGGCGCAGGGTTCCTGGAGGTTGAAGGCTGTGAGTGGCAAAAGGCAAGCGACCGTGCCCGAGCCGGCGAGTGCGGATATATCGGCATCGGAGGCTTTTAGGAGGTGGTCGGCGCTGGTGGCGTGGAGTTCGGCGGCGAGGGCGGTGCCGCCAATCGGGGCAACTTCGTCGGCATGGACTTTGAGGGCGAAGCCGGCTGCGCGAGCTTTTTCGAGATACCAGCGCGAGTCTTCGATTCCAAAAACCCCTTCTTCGCAAAAGATGTCCACAAAGTGCGCCAGGTTGTCTTTTTTTACTCGCGGAAGGGCTTTTTCTACAAGAAAGGCTAAGAATTCGCGAGGTCTACCTTTGAATTCAGGTGGAATGGAATGTGCTCCCAAGAATGTCGGCACAATTTCCGGACCTTCTCTGCGCTCGGAAAGAGCACGCATAGCGAGTAGCTGGCGAATTTCTGTCTCTATATCCAAGCCATATCCAGATTTTCCCTCAACTGTGGTTATGCCCAGAGAAAGCATTGTATCCAGGCGTCCTTCGCCGATATGGATCAGTTCTTCGAGCGAAGCTTCTCGCGTAGCGTTTACGCTTTTTTGTATGCCTCCTCCATGTTTGTGTATTTCCATATATGCTGTGCCTTTAGCGCGTTGGTAGAATTCGTCCTCGCGCCATCCGGCAAACACAAAGTGAGTATGACTGTCGACAAAGCCTGGAACACAGCCGTGGCCTTGAGCGTCGTATGTTGGTCCTTCTAGAGC
>MTBK01277876.1_pt1 | contig 14991 bp, 11 predicted proteins | sample 1535981 | NCBI WGS metagenome assembly MTBK01 (sample SAMN06109225, study PRJNA356200) | anaerobic digester metagenome | isolation source: biogas reactors fed with pig manure or primary and secondary sludge | place: Spain | collected 2016-06-30 | reverse complement strand
CCCACGATGACGCCGGTGGCCACCGCGCTGAGGTAGGAGTGGTGGCGGAAGCTTTCCCGCGCGTGCACGTTCGAGATGTGCACCTCGATCAGCGGTGCGCGCAGTTCCGCGCAGGCGTCCCGCAGCGCGATTGAAGTGTGGGTGAAGGCGCCGGCGTTGAGGATCACCGCTTCCCCGGCGTCGGCCGCAGCATGCACCCACTCCAGAAGCTGAGCCTCGCTGTCACTCTGCCGAACCACGGCCGTCAACCCCAGCGTGGCGGCCTCAGCCTCGATCATGGCCACCAGTTCCTGGTAGGTGGTCGAACCGTAGACCTCGGGATCGCGGCGGCCGAGCCGGCCGAGGTTGGGTCCGTTGAGGACGAGCACCGTCGTCATCGCGGATCTCCTTCCAGCTGTTCGGCTGCCGGATCGGACAATCGGGCCACCTCCGCGTACGCCGCAGCTAGTAGCGCCGGGTCCGGACCCTCCAGTCGGCCGGGTTTGGCCAGTCCGTCGAGTACCACGAAACGCAGCACCCCTGACCGGGTCTTCTTATCGCCGATCATGTATTCCAGCAGGTCGGGCAGGGCGTCGGCGTCATAGCTCACCGGCAGGCCCAGGGCGGTCAGCACCTCGCGGTGCCGGAAGGCGGTCGCCTCGTCGAGTCGGCCGGCCAGCCTGCCCAACTCCGCGGCGAACACCAGTCCGACGGACACCGCCGCCCCATGCCGCCAGCGGTACCGCTCACGACGTTCGATGGCGTGGGCCAGGGTGTGTCCGTAGTTGAGGATCTCGCGCAGCGCCGACTCCTTCTCGTCGGCGGCCACCACCTCGGCCTTGACCGCGATGGCACGGCGGATCAATTCGGGTAGCACGGTGCCGGCCGGGTCCACGGCGGCGCGCGGGTCGGCTTCAATCAGGTCGAGGATCACCGGGTCGGCGATGAAACCGGCTTTGACGATCTCGGCCATCCCGGCGACGAGTTCGTTGGCGGGCAGCGTGCACAGCATGTCGAGATCGACCAGAACGGCGGCGGGTTGGTGGAAAGCGCCGACGAGGTTCTTACCCGCCTCGGTGTTGATACCGGTCTTACCGCCGACCGCGGCATCCACCATCGCCAGCAGAGTGGTCGGTACGTGCACGACGTCCACCCCGCGCAACCAGGTGGCGGCGGCGAAGCCGGCAACGTCGGTGGCCGCTCCCCCGCCGAGGCTGACAATGGCGTCCTTGCGGCCCAGCCCGATCCTGCCCAGCACATCCCAGATGAACCCCACGACCGGCAGGTCTTTACCTGCCTCGGCATCGGGAAGTTCGACCCGGTGGGCGTCAACCCCGTTGTCGGACAGTCGCTTCCGGATCAGCTCGGCCGTCTCCGCCAGTGCCGGCTGGTACAGGATCGCGACCTTGTGCCGGGACCCGAGTACCTCGGTCACGTCGTCGAGCAGGCCGTGGCCCACCCGCACCGGGTACGGCGGATCCACGGCGACCTCGATGGTCGCCGGGCCGGCGGCCCCGGCTGCCGAGGTCATGAGCCGGCTCCGGTCCGACGGGAGGCCAGCGTGGCCGGCGTCACCGGGGAACCGGCGGGCTCGGACCGCACCGGCGCAGCACCCGAGGCGGCCGGCGGGGGCGGTGCGGCCGCACCGCCGCGGCGCCATGACGTGCGGCGGCGGCGCGTTGACGATGGCGACGTGGGCTGTTCGTCGGCGAGCGACTGGGGATCGTCCAGGCGGGAGGCGAGATACCGCACGACGCCGCCGGGATTGCGCCGGCTGGTGTTGACCCGGATGGTGGCCACCTTTCGATAGAGCGGGGCCCGGTCGGTCATCAGCTGGCGGTACTTCTCAGCCCGGTCCGGTCCGGCCAGCAGCGGACGGACGGTACTGCCGCCGGTACGCCGAACCCCCTCCTCAGCGGTGATCTCCAGGTAGACCACCGTGTGCCCAGCCAGCGCCTCTCGGACGCCGGCGGTGGTCACCGCTCCGCCGCCGAGCGAAAGAATGCCGTCGTGGTCGGCCAGCGCTTCACGAATCACCTCTTCTTCGATGCGGCGGAACCCTGGCTCACCCTCGGTGGCGAAGATATCCGCGATGCTGCGGCCGGTTCGCTCCTCGATGGCGGCGTCGGTGTCGAGCATGGTCAGACCCATGGCTTTGGCCAGTCGCCGCCCGATCGTCGATTTCCCCGAGCCGGGCAATCCGACGAGCACGGCTTTCGGCGCCATCGCCGCTATCCCGACGGCACCGGGGCGACGTCGACGTCACCGTCGAACGCCGCTCTCCTGGCCAGTTCCCGCAGGTATCCCTCGACGTTGCGGCGGGTCTCGTCCAGTGAGTCGCCGCCGAACTTCTGCAGCGCGGCCCGGGCCAGAACCAGCGCGACCATGGTCTCGACCACCACCGCCGCGGCGGGGACTGCACAGACATCGGACCGCTGATGAATGGCGACCGCCTCCGCGCCGGTCGCCATGTCGACGGTCGCCAGCGCACGCGGCACCGTCGAGATGGGCTTCATCGCGGCCCGCACCCGCAAGGGTTGCCCGTTGGTCATGCCGCCTTCGAGCCCGCCGGCCCGGTTGGTGGACCGCACCACCCCGTCGGCACTCGGGAACATCTCGTCATGGGCCTGGCTGCCGCGACGCCGGGCGGTGTGGAAACCGTCACCGATCTCCACCCCCTTGATGGCCTGGATGCCCATCACCGCGCCGGCAAGTTGCCCGTCCAGGCGATCCTCGCCACTGGTGAACGAACCCAACCCGATCGGAAGTCCGTGCGCCACCACCTCGACCACACCGCCAAGGGTGTCACCGTCCCTCTTGGCGGCCTCGATCTCGGCGATCATCGACTCCTCGGCGGCGGGGTCGAAGGCGCGCACCGGGCTCGCATCGATCCGGTCGATGTCGGCCGCGGCGGGTGGCGGACCCGCATAGGGGGTGGAGAGCCCGATCGACACGACGTGCGACACCACCTCGACGCCGAGAGCCTGGCGCAGGAAGGCGCGGGCTACCGTCGCAGCCGCGACCCGCGCGGCGGTTTCCCGCGCGCTGGCCCGTTCCAGCACCGGCCGGGCGTCGTCGAATCCGTATTTGAGCATGCCCGCATAGTCGGCGTGGCCCGGGCGGGGCCGGGTCAGCGGCGCATTGCGCGCCACGTCGAGTTCGGCCGGGTCGACCGGATCGGCGGCCATCACCGTCTCCCACTTGGGCCACTCCGTGTTACCGATCTCGATGGCGATCGGGCCGCCGAGGGTGCTGCCGTGCCGCACCCCGGCCAGTACCCGCACCTGGTCCTGCTCGAACTTCATCCGGGCACCCCGGCCGTAGCCGAGGCGGCGCCGAGCGAGCTGCGCACCGATATCGGCCGAAGTGACGTGCACACCGGCAACCATTCCCTCGATTACGGCAACCAGTGCGGGGCCGTGGGATTCCCCGGCGGTGGTCCATCGCAACACCCGACCATCTTCCCACGTCCGGAATCCCAGATCTGACAACGCCGGTCCTATCCGCCCGGATTCCGGCGTCAGAACATCGCCAGGGCGGCCGCGCCCACAGTGGCGGCCAGCATGGAAGGACCATGCGGGATCGGGCCGCGGCGGCCGCAGGCTGCGGCGGTGAGTCCGAGCACTGCCGTGGCCATCGGTGCGGCCAGCGCCGCCAACGCCCACACGCCGGCACCGAGCGCGCCGGTCAGCGCCCCCACCCCGAGTGCGAGTTTCACATCACCGGCGCCCAGTCCGGCCGGTGCGGCCAGATGCACCAGCAGATACAGCAGCCCCAGCGCCAGCGCACCGCACAGCGCGGGCAATCCCTGCCCGCAGCACACCGCGACCCCCAGGATCGCCACCGCTCCGCCCAGCGTCAGCGCATTGGGCAGCCGCAGTTCACGAATGTCTTTGACGCATAAAGCCGCAGCCCAACCGATCACAGCCAGACATCCCGCCCAGCCGAGCGCACCCATGCCGGCCAGGCTAGGCCAGTGCAGCGGCCATCTCGGTGCGCGGAGCGGGCCTGCCTGTGAATTGTTCGACCTGGCTGAACGCCTGGTGTAACAGCATCTGCAGCCCGCTGATCGCTTCCCCGCCGGCTGCCGTCACCGCCCGAGCCAAGGGTGTGGGCCACGGCTCGTAGATGGCATCCAGCAGCACCGGGGTCCGGGCGAACACCGCGGCGGACTGCTCGGCCACATCGGCCGGGATGGTGCTGACCAGGACGTCGGCGGCAGCGACGGTCGTCGGCAGGTCCGGTGCGGTGAAGTCCCGCAGCACGGTGGACATCCCGAGTTGTTCGCCCAGGTCGATCAGTCGCGCGGACTTGGCCGGGTTCCTCGCGACCACCGTCAGTGCGGTCGCGCCGAGTCCGGCCAGGGCGACGACGGCGGCCGGCGCAGTGCCGCCGGAACCCACGACGACGGCACGGCGGACCGTCCGCGATCCCAGCGCCCCGGTGACGCCGTCGACGTCGGTGTTGTCGGCTCTCCAACCGGCGCCGGTGCGCACCAGGGTGTTGGCCGATCCGACCAGTTCGGCACGCGCAGTCCGCTCGTCGGCGAACCGCAGCGCGGCGAACTTACCCGGCATGGTCACCGACACCCCCACCCATTCCGGCCCGAATCCGCCGACCAGCGAAGGCAGTTCCTCAGCGGTGCACTCGATCCGGTCGTAGGTCCAGTCGTCGAGGCCGAGCGCGCGGTAGGCGGCCAGGTGAAGTTGCGGGGAGCGGGAGTGCGCGACCGGGGACCCCAGGACGGCAGCCTTGCGGCCCGGTGCCGGGCTCATCGCTGCGAGTCGAGGATGCCGCTGCCCTGCGCCTTCTCGATGTTCGCCAGATGCTCCTGGTAGTCACTGGTGAACAGGGTGGTGCCGTCCATGTCAATGGTCACGAAATACAGCCAGTCCCCCGGTTCCGGACGTTCGGCGGCGGCCAGCGCCTCATCGCTCGGCGAGCAGATCGGGGTGGCCGGCAACCCGGCCTTGGCGTAGGTGTTCCACGGGGTTTCGGTGTGGCGGTCGGCGTCAGTGGTGGCCACCTCCTGACGCGCCAGCGGGTAGTTCACCGTGGAATCAAACTCCAGTCGGTCGTAGTCGCTGTTGAGCCGGTTGTAGATGACCCGCGCCACCTTGGCGAAGTCGCCTGGCTGGGCTTCCTTCTGCAGCAGCGACGCCACGATGAGGACCTCATAGGGCGACAGGTTGAGCGCTTGGGCGGTCTCGAGCAACCCGCCCTTGAGGTATCGGTCATTGCTCTCGGCGACCAAGGTGGCAAGCACCTGCTGGGGTGGCGCCGACGGGTCGATGTTCCAGGTTCCCGGGGCGATCAGGCCCTCCAGCCGGCGATGGCTGTTGCCCATGGCACCGGCGCCCACCGTCGCCCACTCCGGAACGTTGAGCGACGACAGCGGGCCGTCCCCGGCGGCGTTCTTGAGGTCCTGGGCGGACAGACATGTGCGTTCGCCGTTGAGTTCGACGCAACTGGCGTCGGCGATCAGCGTAAAGATGCCGTCGGTGACCTTCCCGCTTCCGACCGCCTCGATGTCATCGAGTTGGCGGCCCTCCGGGATCACCAGCTTGCCGACCCGGTTCTGCGGTTCCGTCAGGTCCGCTACGGCGGCGGCAGAGGAGATCTCGGTGCGCAGCTTGTAGAACCCGGGCTGGATGGCGGCGAACTGAGCGTTGCCCTTAGCGGCCGACAGGAAGTTGTCGACATTGGCGATCACACCGCTGTCTTTGAGGGTCTGCGCGATCACCGATCCGGAGTCCCCGGAGTGCACCTGCACGATGATGTCTTTCTTGCCCTCGCCGGTGAAGTCGGTGGCGGGCCTGATCAGTTTCAGCAGCGACGGGCCCAGCAGCACTGCGACCAGCACCGCGGCCACCAGTCCCACCAGGATGAACAGTCGACGGCGACCGGCCGAGCGGCCGGCGGCCTGCCCACCACGGCGCTGCTGCCGGGCACGCGGCCGGGCACCGACCGACTCGGGTTTGGCGCGGTCGGCGCCGGTCTGGTCTGAGTTGCTCATCACCACATCACCGTCATCGCCACGTCACCGTCATCGCCACGTCACTCCCTACACCGGTCGGGCGCCGCAGCGCGGCGTTGGTCCAGCCAGCCCTGGAGGATCGCCACGGCCGCGGCCTGGTCGATCTGTCCCCGCTGATTCTTCGCTCGCACGCCCGCCTCGCGCAGCGCGCGTGCTGCGCTGACGGTAGTCAATCGCTCGTCGGTGAGCCGCACCGGCACCGGATCGAGCCGACCGGCCAGCGCCTCGGCCAGTCCCACCGCGTCCTGGGCTGAACTGCCGACGCGGTTCGCCAGGGTGCGCGGTAGCCCGACGACCACTTCGACGACCTGGAACTCGTCAGCCAGGCGGGCCAACCGTCGCAGGTGCCCGCCGCGGGAGTCCCGCCGCACGGTCTCCACCGGTGTGGCCAGAATTCCGTCGGGGTCGCTGACCGAGACACCGATGCGTACCGTTCCGACGTCCACCCCGAGCCGGCGGCCGCGCCCCGGATCGTCGTCACCGGGCCGGTCGGGCTGACGGTCGTCGGCGCTCACCGAGGTCAGTTCCGGAGCAGTTCGGTGCGCACCGCCGCCAGCGCCGAGTCGATTCCGGCGGGGTCGTTGCCCGACCCCTGCGCCAGGTCGGCTTTGCCGCCGCCACGCCCGCCGACCGCGGCGGCGACGGTGGAGACCAGATCGCTGGCCCGCACGCCGGCGTCCTGGGCAGCCTGATTGGTGGCCACCACGAACGGCACCGAGCCGTCGTTCTCGGAGAGCAACACCACCACACCGGGCTCCGAGCCGAGCCGGCCACGAAGGTCGCCGACCAGGGACCGCAGATCACCCGCGGACATACCCGCCGGCATCCGGCGCGCCACCAGCCGGACGTCGCCCACCTGCTCGGCGGCCGCGGCGGTCTCGACGGCGGCGGCGCGGGCATTGGCCAGCCGCACCCGATCCAATTCCTTCTCGGCCGCCCGGAGCCGCTCCACCAAAGTTGCCACCCGCCCCGGCACCTCCTCGGAGGGCACCTTCAGCGATGACGCCAGCCCGGCCATCAGTGCGCGTTCGCGGGCCAGGTGACGGAAGGAGTCCAGCCCGACGTAGGCCTCCACACGACGGACCCCGGATCCGACCGAGGACTCGCCGAGCAGAGTGACCGGGCCGATCTGTGCAGAGTTGCGCACGTGGGTGCCACCGCACAGTTCCAGGGAGAACGGGCCGCCGATCTCCACCACCCGCACCTGTTCGGGGTACTGCTCTCCGAACAGTGCCATCGCGCCCATCGCCTTGGCCTTGTCCAGTTCGGTGGTGAACGTGTTGACCGGGTAGTCGGCTTCGACAGCCTCGTTGGCGATCTCCTCGATACGGGTGCGCTGGTCTTCGCTCAGCGCGCCCTGCCAATTGAAGTCGAAGCGTAGGTAGCCGGGGCGGTTCAGGGAGCCCGCCTGAACGGCGTTGGGGCCCAGCACCTCCCGTAGCGCGGCGTGGACCATGTGCGTCCCGGAATGACCCTGGGTGGCGCCATGACGCCATTTCTTATCGGCCGAGGCTACGACGGTGTCGCCCTCGACGAACTCCCCCGACTCGACGTTGACCCGGTGCACCCAGAGCGTCTTGGCGATCTTCTGCACGTCGGTGACGGCGGCTTTGGCCGACCCGCTGCCACCGACGCCGGCGATCTCGCCGGTGTCGGCGATCTGGCCGCCGGATTCGGCGTAGAGCGGGGTCCGGTCCAGCACGATCTCGACCCGCTCCGGGAGGACGGTTTCGGAGTGCACCCGCGGGTGGTGTGCCACCACCGGCACGCGCTTACCGTCGACGAAGATACCCAGGATCCGGGCCTGGGAACTGAGCTCGTCGAACCCGGTGAACTCGGTGGGCCCGGCGTCGACGAGCTCGCGGAACGCCGACAGGTCAGCGTGGGCGTGCTTGCGGGCGGCTGCGTCGGCCTTGGCCCGGCGGCGCTGCTCGGCCATCAGTTCGCGGAAGCCGAGTTCGTCGACGCTCAACCCGGCCTCGGCCGCCATCTCCAGCGTGAGCTCGATCGGGAAGCCGTACGTGTCATGCAGGGCGAAGGCATCCGATCCGCCGAGTTCGGACTTCCCGGCCGCGCGGGTCGCCGTGGCCGCCTCCTCGAACAGCTTGGAGCCGGAGGCCAGGGTGCGATTGAACGCGGTCTCCTCGGCGACGGCGATCCGGTTGATGCGGTCGAAGTCGGCGGCGAGTTCGGGGTAGGACGGCCCCATCGCGTCGCGGACGGTTTCCATCAGTTCGCCGATGATCGGCCGTTCGATGCCGAGCAGTTTGGCGGCCCGGATGATCCGGCGCAGCAGACGGCGAAGGACGTAGCCGCGACCCTCATTGGCCGGTGTCACCCCGTCGGCGATGATGATCGCCGCGGTACGGCTGTGATCGGCGATGACCCGGAACCGCACATCGTCCGCCGCGTTGCCCCGGCCGTAGCCGCGCGGCGCATAGGAGGCCGCCTTGTCGATCACCGGACGCAGCAGGTCGGTCTCGTAGACGTTGTCGACGCCCTGCAGCAGGCAGGCGATGCGTTCCACACCCATGCCGGTGTCGATGTTCTTCCGCGGTAGCGGACCGAGGATTTCGAAATCGTCCTTGGACGTGCCGTCGCCGCGCTCGTTCTGCATGAACACGAGATTCCAGATTTCGATGTAGCGGTCCTCGTTGGCGGCCGGGCCGCCCTCGACCCCGTAATCCGGCCCGCGGTCGAAGTAGATCTCCGAACACGGCCCGCACGGACCGGGAATGCCCATCGACCAGTAGTTGTCGGCCATGCCGCGGCGCTGGATCCGCTCGGGCGGCAACCCGGCGACCTCCTGCCACAACTGCACGGCCTCGTCATCGTCGTAGAAGACGGTGGCCCACAACCGCTGCGGATCGAACCCGTAGCCGCCCTCCTCGACCGGATTGGTCAGCAGGGTCCAGGCCAGTTCGATCGCGCGGCGTTTGAAGTAGTCGCCGAAGGAGAAGTTCCCGGCCATCTGGAAGAAGGTGTTGTGCCGGGTGGTGATCCCCACCTCGTCGATGTCCGGGGTGCGGATGCACTTCTGGATGGAGGTGGCGGTGGTGTACGGCGGGGTGCGCTGGCCCAGGAAGAACGGCACGAACTGAACCATCCCGGCGTTGACGAACAGCAGATTGGGATCGTCGAGGATCACCGAGGCGCTCGGCACCTCAGTGTGTCCGGCATTGACGAAGTGGTCGATGAACCGCTTCCTGATCTCGTGTGTGTGCAAACCTGTCCTCGCAAATCCGGGGTTGCTGCTCGGGCCCGACCGCACCGCAGCATCGACCGCCCCACAGTACCGGGAGCATTCACCGCGGCCGGTGTTCCCGCCTACCGGCGGCCGCGGCGGATGATGGCACGCAGCTTGTCCAGCCGCGCGGCGAGGGCCCGTTCGGCGCCCCGGTTGGTGGGCCGGTAGTAGTCGGCGCCGATGAGGGTGTCCGGCGGGTACTGCTGGCCCACCACGCCATCGGGGTCGTCATGCGGATAGCGGTAGCTCTGGCCGTGACCGAGTCGGGCGGCACCCGAGTAGTGGCCGTCACGCAGATGCGCCGGCACCGGTCCCGCCTTGCCGGCGCGGATGTCGCCGATCGCCGCGCCGATCGCGGTGGTGACAGCGTTGGATTTAGGGGCGGTGGCCAGGTGCACGGTGGCGTGGGCCAGCGTCAGTTGCGCCTCGGGCATCCCGATCAACTGCACGGTCTGCGCCGCGGCCACCGCGGTCAGCAACGCGGTGGGATCCGCCATCCCGATGTCCTCGCTGGCCAGGATCATCAGCCTGCGGGCCACGAAGCGGGGGTCCTCCCCCGCCACCAGCATCCGGGCCAGGTAGTGCAGGGCTGCGTCGACGTCAGAGCCGCGGATGGACTTGATGAAGGCACTGGTGACGTCATAGTGCTGGTCGCCATCGCGGTCGTAGCGCACGGCCGCCTCGTCCACCGACTGCTCGACGATATCGAGGGTCAGCGGTTCCCCTGCCGCCGAAGCGGTTTCGGCGGCCACCTCCAGCGCGGTCAGCGCCCGCCGGGCGTCACCGGCGGACATCCGGACCAGCATGTCGACCGCATCCTCGGTGACGGCGACTGTCCCGTCCAACCCGCGGGGATCGGCGATGGCGCGGCGGACGACGGTACGGATGTCATCGGGACCGAGCGGTTGCAGGTGCAGGATCAGCGACCGCGACAGCAGCGGGGCGACCACCGAGAAGGACGGGTTCTCGGTCGTCGCCGCGACCAGCAGGACCACCCTGTTCTCCACCGCCGCGAGCAGGGCGTCCTGCTGGGTCTTGGAGAACCGGTGCACCTCGTCGATGAACAGGACGGTCTGGCTGCCGTGCACGGCTGCCCGGCGGGCCTCGTCGATGACGGCCCGGACCTCCTTGACCCCGGCGGTGAGCGCCGAGAGTGCCTCGAACCGGCGTCCGGTGGAATGCGATATCAGCGAGGCCAGGGTGGTTTTTCCGGTTCCGGGCGGACCGTAGAGGATCACCGATGCCGCACCGGAGCCTTCGACGAGGCGGCGCAGCGGCGCGGCCGCGCCCAGCAGGTGCTGCTGGCCGACCACCTCGTCGAGCGTGGCCGGGCGCATCCGGACCGCCAGCGGTGCCGTTGACGGCACCTGCGCCGACAACGGCTCCTCGCCGGACGGCACGTCGAAGAGGCTGTCGGACACCGGCTCAGGCTATCCAGTGGGCGCGGGTAGCCGCGCGTGCGCTTCGATCACGCGATGACGAAATCGGTGATCCCGAAATCGCCGAGTGCCCGGCGGGCCACCTCGGCCAGTTGGTCGGTGGTCGTCGACCCGTCGCCGTCGGAGTAGCAGAGGCTGATGTAGATCCGGCCGCCGAGGCGGCCGGAGGCAATCGGGAAGAAGATCCCGCCGGCCTTCCGGAGCAAGTCCGGGTCGGCCATCTGCGGCGCGCGTGCGTGCCGGGCGTAGAACCACTCCGCGTCGGTGCCGTCCGGCCGGTTCACCGCCGGATCCAGATCCCCGAAGTGCGAACAGGTGATGTTCGCGCTCTTCAGGACGACGTTCTGCAACCGGCGTGCGACGAACTCCGGCACGAATGGCATCAGCGCAAGGGGCGCCATCACCCGGTTGCGGACCTTCGAGAGCCTTATCAGCGCCGCCTTGACGCTGGCGCGGATACCCCGCAGATCGGTGGCCGCTGCGGGGGCCACGATCATCGACGCACTGCTCAGCGCATTCCCTCGGGTGTCTCCCGGGGTGCGTTCGTTGACCGGGAATGTCACATCGACCAACCCGTCGGCATCGATCCAGCCGAGAATGTCACACAGCCTGCAGGTCAGGCCGACCAGCAGCGCGTTGCTCGTGCCCCCGAGGATTTCCGCACACTGGTCCCAGTGCCCGGTGGGCACCAGGATCGCCACCGACGGCAGCCGCCCCGACCTGGCCGGAACGAGTTCCCGGCCCGCGGCCCGGCTGTCGTCCGCGGTGCGACGGGCGAGGAGTCCGCCGGCGTCGCGGCGCACCAACTCACTCTGCAGGCTGGGTCGAACCCGCAGCGGCATCTCCTTCGCGGCCAACGGCGCGAGCACGACGGCCTGCCCGGCACGCGGCAGGTCGCGCAACACTTGCCGCAGGTCTTGGCGCAGAGCCTGCATCGTGGTGCGGGAACGCGGGGCGGGATAACCGATGTCAACGCCGGTTCCCCGGACGGCGTTGACGACCGCGTCGTTCACCCCGACACCATCGGCCACCGTGTGCGAGACCACCAGCGTCACCGCCGCGCCGCCCCCGTCCAGGGGTTGGACGGCCAACCGCCACGGCGGCCCGTTCTCGATGTCGATCCGCCGCGCCGCCTGCTCGTCGGTCCACACCGTCAGGTCACTCCGCGGACGCGGGAGCGCGGCCACCTCGAAGTCGGCGGGCGACGACCATGCGACCCACCGGGACCTGCTGAACGGAATCGGCGAGTGCTCAACGCAACGGCCGAGTAAGCCCTTACCGAGGTTGCGGTGAAAGCGCCGCAGAGCGGCCAGGTCGATATCGTGCTCGTAGATCCAGGTGAACTGGATCATCGGCCCGTGGCCCTGCGCCCGGTAGTCCCGGTAGAAGCTTTCGTCGAGGTAGTCCAGGACGTTGTCCACGCGCGCCATATCGGAATCCCCGCCGCTAGACGAAAGTCGCGGACAACCCGAGGTCGGCCAGTCCCTGGCTGACCAGTTCGATCAGTTCTTCACGGGTGTTGGCACCGTCGACCTGCCAGGAGACCACGCAGATGACGACTTTGCCGTTGATCCGCCCCGAGCCGACGAACAGCGAATCACCACGCTGGTCGAGTCCCTCCTTGGTGATCGGCCACTCGACTCCCCGGGCCCAGAAGAACTCCGCATCCGTTCCGTCCGGGCGGATGACGTCGGGGAACACCTCGCCCATGCTCGATGAACCCACCGGAGTGCCGTCCCCCAGGGCGGCGCTAGCCAGTCGCCTGACCAGCCACTTCGGTGTGAACGGCGTCAACGGCAGCGACGCGATCAGCTTGTGCTCCTCCACCGCCAGGCCGCTGAGGGCTTCCTTGAGATCGGCCCGGATGGCGGCGATGCTGGTGTTGACCTCGCGGGCGTCCGCCTCCACCGAGATGCCCGTCAATGCGTTTGCCCTGTTGTCGGCTTGGGTCCGCTGGCTGACCGGCAACTGGACCGTGACACGTCCAGCGCCATCCGCGTAGCCCCGAATGAACGCGATCCGCGCGGCGAACGCGGTCATCAGCGCGTTACTGGACCCGCCGAGCGCCGCGGCACGTTCGTCCCAGGCACCCGCATCGACGACTACGGCCACCGACGGCCTGATCGTCAACGTGCCGCCTCGGTGCTTCCCGGGCCGAACCGCCCGCTTCGGGGCCGCGCTGTTCTCGCGGGCAAGTTGGGCACCGACCTTCAGCGCCTTGGCCATTTCGGGCAGCGACCGTCTGGTCACCGCCAAGTCTTCCCGCACCGCCTCGCGGTAGCCCCGGGAGTTCGGAGGCGGATAGCCCAGGTCGCGTTTGATGCCGTGCGCCGCCTCGAGGAGCGAGACGATGATCGCGCCCGCATCGCCGACCGAATGCGAGACGATCAGGGTCACCGCGCCGCCACCCTCGTTAAAGGGCACGACCGCCATCCGCCACGCCGGCCCACGTTCCGGGTCGATCGGAATCCGCACTTGTTCGTCCATCCACGCCGACAGATCACCGGCCGGGCGCGGCACCGGCGCGATATCGAGGGCGGCCTGGTGCGGTGCGGCCACCCAGCGGTGCCTGCCGAACGGCAACGGAGAACGTTCGATGCGTCGGCCCAGCAGACCGTCACCGAGGTTGCGGTGCAACTGCCGCAGCCGATCGATGTCGATATCGTGCTCGTACACCCAGACGTACTGGCCCAGCGGCTCATGACCAAAGGCCCGCAAGGCCAGGAATGACCCCTGATCGATGTACGCCAGCAGATTGTCCATGGCCCGAGAGCCTAATCCAGCGTTAGCCAGTGGTCGGGCAACCTTTCGCCGGTAACACCACTATTCGGGGCGGTGGTCCATTCCGGACTCCTTGCGCTGCTGGGCGGTGATCGGCGCCGGAGCGTCAGTGAGCGGGTCGACGCCGCCGCCCGACTTGGGAAAGGCGATGACGTCACGGATCGACTCCGCGCCGAACAACAGCGCGACGATACGGTCCCATCCGAAGGCGATCCCGCCGTGCGGCGGGGCGCCAAAAGTGAACGCCTCCAGCAGAAAGCCGAACTTCTCGGCGGCTTCCTCGCGGCTGATGCCCATCACCGCGAAGACGCGCTCCTGAACGTCGCGGCGGTGGATACGGACCGAACCGCCGCCGATCTCGTGGCCGTTGCAGACGATGTCGTAGGCGTCGGCCAGAACCGCACCCGGATCGGTGTCGATCGCCTCCTCCTGGCCGGGCTTGGGCGCGGTGAACGCGTGGTGTACCGCCGTCCAGGCTCCGGATCCGACCGCGACGTCACCGGCGGCGGTGGCCTCGCCGGCCGGCTCGAACAGTGGCGGGTCCACGATCCAGACGAATGCCCACGCATTCGGGTCGATCAGGTCCAAACGGCGGGCGATCTCCACCCGGGCCGCGCCCAACAGCGCACGAGAGGCTTTGACCGGCCCTGCCGAAAAGAACACGCAGTCCCCGGGCGCGGCTCCGACGTGTGCGGCCAGGCCTTCGCGCTCGGCGTCGGAGAGGTTCTTGGCGACCGGGCCGCCGAGCGTGCCGTCCTCGCCGATCAGCACGTAGGCCAGGCCGCGGTGCCCGCGCTGCTTGGCCCACTCCTGCCAGCCGTCCAAGGTCCGGCGGGGTTGCGATGCCCCGCCCGGCATGACCACCGCACCGACGTAGGGGGCCTGGAACACCCGGAACGGGGTGTCCTTGAAGTACTCGGTGCACTCCACCAAGTCCAGGCCGAAGCGGAGGTCTGGTTTGTCCGAACCGAACCGTCGCATCGCTTCGGCATAGCTCATCCGCGGGATCGGACGGGGTAGGTCGTATCCGATCAGCGCCCACAGCGCAGCCAGCACCTCCTCGGCGACGCCGATCACGTCGTCGGCATCGACGAAGCTCATCTCCACGTCGAGTTGGGTGAACTCCGGTTGCCGGTCGGCACGAAAGTCCTCGTCCCGGTAGCAGCGGGCGATCTGGTAGTACCGCTCCATCCCGGCCACCATGAGCAACTGTTTGAACAGCTGCGGGCTCTGCGGCAGGGCGTAGAAATTGCCCGGTTGCAGCCGGGCCGGCACCAGGAAGTCCCGGGCGCCCTCCGGCGTCGAACGGGTCAGCGTCGGGGTCTCGATCTCGACGAAGTCATGGCCGGCCAGCACTGAACGGGCCGCCGCGTTCACCTTCGACCGCAGCCGCAGCGCGTCGCCCGGGCCGCCCTCGCGGCGCAGATCCAGGTAGCGGTGCCGTAGCCGGGCCTCCTCCCCGGCGGGCTCGTCGAGTTGGAACGGCAGCGGGGCGCATTCCCCCAGCA
>MTBK01237760.1_pt2 | contig 15024 bp, 12 predicted proteins | sample 1535981 | NCBI WGS metagenome assembly MTBK01 (sample SAMN06109225, study PRJNA356200) | anaerobic digester metagenome | isolation source: biogas reactors fed with pig manure or primary and secondary sludge | place: Spain | collected 2016-06-30 | reverse complement strand
CGGTGTCGATCACCGACACCGTGCCGTCCTGCATGTTGGTGACGTAGACGTGCTTTCCGTCCGGGGCGACGGCCACCCCGAAGGGCCGAACGCCGACACCGATGGTGGCGACCACCGTGTTGCTGAGAGCATCGATCACCGACACCGTTCCGGGGGACAGTCCGACGTCTTCGATGTTCCCCTCGACGTCGTGGACGCTGTCATTGGCGATGTAGACGAGCGAACCATCGGGGCTGACCGCGATCGCGCGGGGGAAGTCGCCAACGGTAATGGGAGCGCCGACGGGGTTGTGCGAGCCCACGTTGATGACGGCCACCGTGCCGTTGTCGTAGTCGGCCACATAGACGCGCCCGAAGATCAGATCGGCCGCCAATGCCAGGGGGCCGCCCCCGACGGAAACGGTCTGGAAGATCGCGTTGGCGACCGGGTCGATGACTGCCAGCATGCCGTTGGAATAGTCGACCGCGTAGACGAAGCCGCCCGGCATCTTCGCGACGTTCCACGGGCCCAGCCAACCGTTGGGGACCGGGATCACGCCGGTGTTGATGTTGGTGGTCGGGTCCAGAACCCAGATGCCGACGCCACTGGCGTTACCAACGTAGACCCGGGGGGGAGCGAGACCGGCCACCGTCGCGACGGCGAGGAAACCGGCCGCGGTACCCAGTGCCTGGCTGACGCCGGCCGCACCGAGGAATTCGCTCACAAAGGACCCGACGGCCGTCGTCACCGTGTCCATGATGTTCGGATTGGCCAGCAACGTTGTCACGGCATCGCCGACGACCTCGCCAACGTCGCCGCCGAGGGTTCCGCCACCGAGTGCGGCGGCCACGAAGCCCCTGATGATGTCCGCGATCCCGGCCCGCCCGCCGGGGTCCGCCACGATGCCGGCCAGCGCCGTCGTGACCGCGGTGGCCAGAGCCTGCTGCACTCCGGGGCTGCCCATGAGGTTCTGGACCAGTGCGCCGACCGGGATCTGGGCAGCTTGCTGTACGAGAGGTGTGGCGAACAGCGTGTTCAGCGCACCGGCGGAGACCCCGGACTTGCTGACCGCCACCGAGGCCGGATAGGTGCCGAGCCCGCTCACGGTGAAGGCGACGGTGTTGTCGATCGCGTTGATCACCGACACCGTGCCGGCGGCCTCGTTGGTGACGAAGATGTAGGAGCCGTTGACGGCAAGATTTGATGGTCCGTCGCCGACCGCGATCGTGGCCGTGACCTGATTGCTGACGGTGTCGATCACCGACACGGTGTCGTCATAACCGTTCGGGACGTAGACGTAGGGCGTGCCACCGGATACCACCACGGCGAGGGTTTGCGGGCCTTGCCCGTGGAATCCGAGGCCGACGGTGATCTGGTCCGGGCGGACGGTGTCGGTGGCGGTGTCGATGACGGCCACCGAACTGTCGCTGTAGTCCGACGACACCCAGTTCAGCACGTAGACCCGGTCGCCGTCGGGGGTGACCGCCAGTCCTACCGGGCCGCTGTCGCGGAAGTAATTGCTGATGCCGATGGTGGCGCTGACGGTGTTCGTGACGGTGTCGATCACCGACACCGAACTCGACTCCTGGTTCGCGACGTATGCCTTGCTGCCGTCGGGCGTCAACGCCAGGGCCATCGGTGTGTCGCCGACGTCGATGGTCGCGGTGACGGCGTTTGCGGCGGTGTCGATCACCGACACCGTTCCACTACCGGCGTTCACTACGTAGAGGCGGCTACCGTCGGGGGCGAGTGTCAGGGCGATCGGCTCGTCGCCGGACTCACCGACGTTGATGGTGGCGATGATCTGGTTGTTGTTGGCGGTGTCGAGAACCGACACGGTCGGACTTCCGTCCCCATAGCTGGCGACGTACGCCCGCCCGCCGGCCAGCCCGACCGCCACAGCCGTCGGCGTCCGACCGTGGAAGTCGATGTATTGGACCACCACGGGGACATCGGCGTCCGGTGACGAGGGGTCGATCACGTGGACGCCGAACTCATCGACCACATACGCGCGCGGTGCGAGTTCGTGCTTGAGCATGTCGCCGGCAAATTGTCCGACCGCCGTGCCGACCGCACTGAGGACGTTGGCACTGCTGAAGATCCCGCCGGGCCGGAACAGGTTTCCGACGAGCTTCGGCACCAGCGAGGTGACGGCCGAGCTGGTGAGAAGGCCGACGACGGCCTGGCTGACCGGGTCCTTGACCCCGGTCGCACCGCCCAGCGCAGCAGATACCGCGGCACCGATCTCGTCCCCGACGTATTTGGGGAACACCGGGTAACCCGGGTCCCCTGCCCACGACGGCTGGATGACGTCGAGGACGACCTGGACCGCCCGCATGGCCGCGGTGCCCAGGCCGTTCTGCACATTCGGATCGCCGAGAAGGGTGGGAATCCCGGCGGTGACGATCGGGATGTTCGTCGTGACGATGTCATGCATGTACTGCGTCGTCGTGTAGCCCTCAGCCAAGTGGTAGGCCAATTCGAAAATGTTCCACCCGTTCGGCATGAACCGCAGGGTCTGCAGGAACGCGTCGACGGAGTTGAGGACCTGCGGATTGCTGAAGAAGTCGATCGCGAACGCGGTCACCGCATCACCGATGACGTAGGCGGCCGGTCCGGTGACCGCTCCCGAGTTGACCAGTGCGCCCCCGACTTGGGACACCAGAAAATTGGGGAACAGCGGATTACCGACGAAGTCGCGGATCGTGTCCTGCGTCGGATCGCCGAACATCAGATCGCCGATGAGTTGGACCGCGAACGGGACGATGAGCCCCTCGCTGGTGTAGGCCGCCGGATCGTTCTTCAGCAGGTACGCCCTGAAGAAGTCGGAGAATACGTCCGCGATGCCGTCCCAGATCGCCCCCTCTTCCAGTGGTGGTTCGGCCTCCTCGACCAACACCTCAGGTTCGGCGGGCTCTTCGGTGCCGGGCTCTTCGGTGCCGGGCTCTTCGGTGCCGGGGTCGACGGCTTCCGCGGCTCTGTGGACGGCGCCGCCGGTCGGCGTCTGCGCCTCCTCGGCATGGCCGCCCCGACCGCCGCCGGACGCAGCGGCCGCCGCCGACCGGGCGACCCTGGCCGTGCTGCCGGAAAGCTCACGGCGGCTGACCGCCAGTGTCGCCCACGCCAGCGGCGCCGGCGCCGGACTCGCGGCCCGGGCGTACGTCGGCCGCGGCGGCGGGTGCCTGCTCGACGATGTCGGCGAGGGAGGCACGAGGCGCCACAGCGGCGCCTGGTTCGACGGCAGGAGCGGGTGAGTTCGGCGCGGCACCGTCCCGGCTGGCCGGGCCCTGCGCACCGTCCCGGCTGGCCGGGCCCTGCACACCGTCCCGCAGGTTCCGGTTCGACCGCGACGGGGCCGGCGCGCTATCCGAGGTCCGGCCTGACCGGACGCCGGCATTCGCGTCGCCGATCCCCCCCGGCCCCGACGAATAGCCCGACGGGTGTTCCGCAGGACCTCCACGACCGGCATCCCGCGGGGAAGGCTTCGAAGGTCCGGGAGTCCCGGCTGCGGACGTCTCCGAGGTGTCCGTCGACCCCGGGTCCGGGTCTGCTGCGGCAATCGCCGGCAGGCCCATGATCATGCCGCCCACGCCGAGTGCCACGGCCAGTGCGCCGACCCGGCCGACGTAGTGCGTCGGCTTGGTGATCGGCGTCAGGGACCACTCCCCCGCCTGGTCTTTGACCAGGCGAATGGCCCCGACCGACGGCCGGTGCCGGGCGCCCGCAGACCGGCGGCGCAGGAACAGGTCGCCCGAATCCGGACGGTTGGAATGCGAACGGTCGGAGTGGAAGTCGGCGTTCAATCTCAGTCCTCTGTGCGGCACGTCCCAGTCGTTCTTGCTCGACCTGGGCGGCCCATCCGGACCTCACCATCGAGGTCCGGAGCCCGGACCGTCAGCGGTTGGCGAGAAACCCGCCACCTCGTTGCGTAGCCGTAACTTCGCCCACCCTCATCACACAAGAAGTCGGTATGAGAAATATCACACCGAGGTGGTGATTGTGGCTCAAATCAGACCGTGCGTCAATTTTTACGCCCGGCACCCCAGCCCCGTTACCGAAGGGCTGGGGCACCGGCGAGCGCCGACCGGGTCACGCGGCGCTGTGGTTGCGCCAGCGACGTTCGTAGGCGCGCAGCGCGTCGGGATTCTCGCGATTCTGCCGGACCATGGCCCGCTCCCGCAGGATCACCGAACGCATCGTCAGCGCAAGAAGCAGCACCATGATGACGGCCGGCACGATCATGAAGATCGGGGCGAAGCGCGGATCTTCGAGGCCGATGTTGATCATGTCCTGATCCCCTTCGTGTCGTTTACGGTGGACGCCGGCGGATGCTGGCGTCATCGGCCATTCGTGGCCGGCGTCACAGTGGATTGGCGAAAAGAATGACCGGAATGTGACGCCGGAGACTCGCCCCCGGCGACCGCGCCGAACTATCCGCACTCCCAGGTCACCTCGGCCGGTGACGTGTCCGGACGCAACCCCCGCCAACTGGGATGGCGCAACCGGCCCTCGGGCGTCCGCTCCACGTAGCGGACCTCGCCGACGAGTTCCGGGCGGACGAAGGTGACCCCCCGCAGATCCGTCTCCGGCAGGGGGGCTGCGAACGGCGAGTCGTCGGTACGAAGCGGGGTGAGCATCTCCTTGAGGTGCGCCAGGTCCCGCTCGGTGAACCCGGTTCCCACCCGGCCGACGAAGTGCAAGTCGGCCTGCGTTCCGGGGTCTCCGGGAACTCCCATCAGCAGGGCGCCGATACCGGACGACCGCCCACCCGCACCGCGGCGCCATCCACCGATCACCACCTCCTGGGTGTTCCAGTTCTTGTCCTTGATCCAGGATGCCGACCGGCGGCCCGGCTGATACGTGGACTCCCATTTCTTCGCGACCACGCCCTCCCAGCCCCGCCGACGGGAGAAGTCCAGCGCCTCGGGCCCATCACCGTCGATCAGGGAAGGTACGGTGAGACATGTTGCGGCGGATAGGGTTTCCAGTACCCGCCGGCGGTCGCGATAGCTGGCACGCAGCAGCGAACGGCCGTCCAGGTACAGGATGTCGAAGGGCCAGAACTGGATTCGGCCGGCTCGGGACCGGTTCTGGATCTCGTGAAAACTGGGCACACCGTGCCCATCAAGAGCGACCACCTCGCCGTCGAGGATGACGTGATGCTCGGCGAGGTCCTCGGCCAGTACCTGCAAGAGCGGGTACTCCGCGGTGACATCACGGCCGCTGCGGGACTGCAGGCGCAGCCGGCCGTGGTCAGCCTCCACCAGCAGCCGGAACCCGTCGTGCTTTCCTTCGAAGGCCCATTGCGACGTCGTCAGCCGGTCGACGGAGCCGGGGGTGGCCAGCATGGGCTCGATGTCCTGCACCCGGGATCCGCGACCGTCGGGTTGATCCTTCATCCGGTGCGCCAGCCACTGGTCGCCGTCGGTCTGGATCAGGGCGTAGCGGCCCGATATCCGTTGTCCGCGAAGGTCGACGATCACCTCGCCATCCTCAGCACCGCCGATGCGGAACTTCTCGGCCGTGTAGTTGCCCGAGTCCCAGATCGCCACCGTGCCAGCCCCGTACTCGCCCTCGGGGATGGTCCCCGCGAAGCGGCCGTACTCCAGTGGGTGGTCCTCGGTGCGCACCGCCAGGTGGTTCTTCGACGGGCGGTCGGGGAGATTCTTCGGGATGGCCCAGGAGACCAGCACACCATCGTGTTCGAGACGGAAGTCGTAGTGCAGCCGACGGGCGTGGTGCTCCTGAATGACGAACGCGGGGCCGCCGCCGGCGGCGGATGTCACAGCCGGGATCGGCGCGGATGTCACAGCCGGGATCGGCTCGGGCGTCTTGCCGGCATCACGCTTTCGGCGATAGGTGCTCAACCGGTCGGCGCGGGGCGGGTCGCCGTCGAGTCCGTCCAGCAGGTCACCGTGTTCGGCCACCCGGGCCAGCACCTCGTCGTAGCGCAGTTGCCGAAGATCCGCCGCGCCGATCTCGGCCCAGGTGCGGGGCGCGGCGACGGTCGGAAACTCTCGGCCCCGCATCGAGTAGGGGGCAATGGTGGTCTTGGCGGCATTGTTCTGACTCCAGTCCAGGAAAACCTTGCCGGCCCGCAGGTTGCGGGACATGGTGGCGGTGACCCTGCTGGGCATGGCCAGCTCGAGTTGCTCGGCGACCTGCCGGGCCAACATCGCCGCCCCGGCGCTGCCGACACCCGAGAGCCGCGCGTAGAGGTGCAGACCCTTGCTGCCGCTGGTGAGCGGATACACCCTCAGGCCGATGTCGGTCATCAGATCGCGCACCGCGTGGGCCACCTCGCAGAGCTGCGACATATCGACACCTTCGCCCGGGTCGAGGTCGAACACCAGCCGGTCGGAAGGTCCCGGGGTGCCGTCGGCGGCGAAACGCCATTGCGGCACATGGACTTCCAGGGCGGCCTGCTGTGCGATCCAGGCCAGCCCGGCGGCGGTGTCGATGATCGGATACACGGTGGTTCGCGAGCGGTGCGGCAGCGATCCGCGGTGCAGCCAGGCGGGTGCGGATGCGGCCAGCTGCTTTTCGAAGAACGACGGCGCGTCGACCCCGTTCGGCCAGCGTTTACGGGTGACGGGCCGTCCGGCGATGTGCGGGAGCATCACCTCGGCGACGGTGGTGTAGTAGCGGAACACCTCCGACTTCGACGTTCCAGTCGCCGGGTAGAGCACCTTGTCGGGATTGGTCAGGGTGACCAACGGCCCACCCGTCGCGCCCGGCGGCGATCCCTCGTTCACCATCCCAGTTCACCAGAACCCAGTTCACCAGACTGGCGCATCACCCGCTGTTAGCCTTGGTCAGTGACCAGATTCGCGGTGTCGGTGTGCGCGGTTGCGGCAGCGTTGCTCACCGCCCCGTCCGCCGGTGCCGACCCTGAGGATCTGTTGCCGGACTGCAGCAGCGGACAGGTTCCGCAGGCCGGCGCATGCAAGGCCCCGTCCGGCACGGGTCACGGTGATGCGCCCGGCGCCAACCCGGAGATCCCCCTCGGCCTGAACCCGGAAAGTGTGCCGGCGGTCTGAGCCGACCGGCCGATTAGGTCTGCCCACGCTGGGCATACTGACCACATGCGTTCCATTTGGAAAGGCGCGATCGCGTTCGGGCTGGTGAACGTACCGGTGAAGGTGTACAGCGCGACTGAGGACCACGACCTGAAGTTCCACCAGGTCCACGCCAGGGACAACGGGCGCATTCAGTACAAACGGGTGTGTAGCGAATGCGGCGAGGTGGTGGAGTACCGCGACATCGCCAAGGCCTACGAGTCCGACGACGGCCGGATGGTGGTGATCACCGACGAGGACATCGCCGCCCTGCCCGAGGAGCGCAGCCGCGAGATCGAGGTTCTGGAGTTCGTTCCCGCAACCGATATCGACCCACTGATGTACGACCGCAGCTACTACCTCGAGCCGGACGGTAAGTCGACGAAATCGTATGTGCTGCTGGCGAAGGCGCTCGCGGAGACGGACCGGGTGGCGATCGTGCACTTCGCGCTGCGAAACAAGACGAGACTGGCGGCACTGCGGGTCAGGACTTTCGTCGGCGGCGACGGATCGCGCACGGTGATGGTGGTGCACACACTGCTGTGGCCGGACGAGATCCGCAACCCGGACTTCCCGTCACTGGACGCGGTGCCGGAGGTTCGGCCCGCGGAACTGACGATGGCAGCCCAGGTGGTGGAGTCGATGGCCGCGGACTTCCACCCCGAGGAGTTCACCGACACCTTTCAGCAACAGTTGCGCGAACTTGTCGAAGCGAAACTGGAGGGCGGCGAGGCGTTCACAGCCGAGGAAGAGGCACCCCGATGGGACGACACCGAGGACGTCTCGGACCTGCTGGCCAAACTCGAGGCCAGCGTGCGGCGTCGCCGCGAAGAACGCGAGGACATCGCACGCGAGGGAAGTGGCACGGCCCCCGCCACCGCGACATAGCCACCGCGAGATAGCGGCCGCCAAGAAATAGAACGTGTTCCAGCCAAACCTGTTAGAACTGATGGGGTGATCCTGGACAGATTCCGGCTTGACGGGCAGGTGGCGGTGGTCACGGGGGCGGGCCGTGGCCTGGGGGCGGCGATCGCCGTGGCTTTCGCCGAGGTCGGCGCCGACGTCCTGATCTCCTCGCGCACCGAATCGGAACTGGAGTCGGTGGCCGCGCAGATCGAACAAGCCGGTTCCCGCGCCCATATCGTCGTCGCCGACCTCGCCCAACCCGACGCGACCGCCGCGTTGGCCGCCCAGGCGGTCGCCGCTTTCGGCCGGTTGGACATCGTGGTCAACAACGTCGGCGGTTCGATGCCCAACACCCTGTTGACCACCACCGTCAAGGACATGCGGGACGCCTTCACCTTCAACGTGCTGACCGCGCACGCCCTGACCGTGGCCGCCGTACCGCTGATGCTGGAGCACGGCGGCGGTTCGATCATCAACATCAGTTCCACGATGGGCCGGCTGGCCGGGCGTGGCTTCGCCGCCTACAGCACCGCCAAGGCTGCGCTGGCGCACTACACCCGGTTGACCGCCCTGGACCTGTGTCCGCGGATCCGGGTCAACGCCATCGCACCGGGTTCCATCATGACCTCGGCGCTGGACATCGTGGCCTCCAACGCCGCGCTGCGAGAGCCGATGGAGAAGGCGACGCCACTGCGCCGCCTCGGCGATCCGGTCGACATCGCCGCAGCCGCGGTCTATCTGGCTTCGCCGGCCGGGAGCTACCTGACCGGGAAGATGCTCGAGGTCGACGGCGGGCTGACGGTCCCCAACCTGGATCTGCCTATCCCCGATCTCTAGACCCCCGATCTCCAGACCCCCGATCTCCAGACCCCGACCTGTCCACCCCAGCCGATCGAACCGAAGGAGTCCGAATGCCCATCCGCGTCGCCCAGATCGGCACCGGCAACGTCGGTGCCCACGCCTTGAAGGCGCTGATCACCAACCCGGCCTACGAACTGACCGCGGTGTGGGTGTCCTCGGAAGCCAAGGCCGGCAAGGACGCCGCCGAACTCATCGGCCTGGACACCGTCACCGGGATCACCGCCACCACCGACCTCGATGAGGTGCTGGCCACCAAACCGGACTGCGCGGTCTACACCGCCATGGCCGATAACCGGCTGATGGAGGCCCTTGAGGACTACCGGCGCATCCTGGCCGCCGGGGTCAACGTGGTGGGCAGCGGTCCGGTGTTCCTGCAGTGGCCGTGGCAGGTGATCCCCGACGAGATGGTCGCCCCGATCGAAGATGCTGCGCGACAGGGAAAGTCGAGCGTTTTCGTGAATGGCATCGACCCGGGTTTCGCCAACGACCTGATCCCGCTGGCCCTGACTGGAACCTGCCAGAGCATCCAGCAGGTGCGCTGTATGGAGATCGTCAACTACGCCACCTACGACAGCGCCACCGTGATGTTCGACGTGATGGGCTTCGGCAAGCCGATGGACGAGATTCCGATGCTGCTGCAACCGGGTGTGCTGAGCATCGGCTGGGGATCGGTGGTGCGCCAGATCGCCGCCGGACTCGGCCTGGAACTCGACGGTCTGGAGGAGATCTACGTCCGTGAACCGGCCCCCGAGGCGTTCGACATCGCCTCCGGCCATATCGCCGAGGGCACCGCCGCGGCGTTGCGGTTCGAGGTGATCGGCCTGGTGGACGGCGCCCCGGCCGTGGTGCTCGAGCACATCACCCGACTGCGCGACGACCTGTGCCCCGATTGGCCGCAGCCCGCCCAGGAGGGCGGCAACTACCGCGTCGAGATCACCGGCGAGCCGTGCTACGCCCTGGACCTGTGCCTGTCGAGCCCCAACGGCGACCACAACCACGCCGGGGTGTTGGCGACCGCCATGCGGGTGGTCAACGCCATCCCGGCCGTCATCGCCGCCGAACCCGGCATCTGCACGACCCTGAAGCTGCCCTTGGTGACCGGGACCGGCTTGTACGCCGCCCCTTGAGGCTACGCTGCCCCTTGATATGAGGGCCCCTTGATATGAGACTCCTTGCCGCATCTCTGGCATGGGTGGCTGCCGTCGCCCTGTCGACCCCTGCGGGTGCGGTACCCGACTGCTCCAACATCGGACCCCACACTCGGATGTGCAGCACCCCGGGGCACGCGGCCATCGTGACCTCGCCGGACCCGGCGTTCACCAACCCCTGGCCCGGTTGGGGCTTCGGCACCCTGGGAATCCCGGCCATCGGCTTCGGCGGTGGCGGGCTCTGGATCGGAATGTGACCACCACCGCCCGTCCGGTCCGCTACCTGCTCGGCCCGGCCTTCGTCGCGGCGATCGCCTACGTCGACCCGGGCAACATCGCGGCCAACGTCAGCGCCGGGTCGGAATTCGGTTTCCTGCTGGTGTGGGTGATCGTAGCCGCCAACGCGATGGCCGGCCTGGTGCAGTACCTCAGCGCGAAACTCGGCCTGGTGACGGGCCGCACGCTGCCGGAGGCGGTGCGCGACCGGACCGGCACCCCGGCCCGGATCGGCTACTGGGTGCAGGCCGAACTCGTCGCGATCGCCACCGATCTCGCCGAGGTGATCGGCGGAGCGATCGCCCTCTACCTGCTGTTCGACCTCCCGCTCCTGCTGGGCGGGGTGATCACCGGCGTGGTGTCGCTGCTGCTACTGGCTGTCGGCGACCAGCGGGGCCAACGGGTGTTCGAGCGGGTGATCACCGGCTTGCTGCTGGTCATCACCATCGGCTTCCTAGCCAGCCTGGTGGTCAATCCACCGGCCGCCGCCGATGTCGCGGGCGGTCTGGTGCCGCGCTTCGACGGCGTGCAGAGCGTACTGCTGGCGACCGCGATGCTGGGCGCGACGGTGATGCCGCATGCGGTTTACCTGCATTCCGGTCTGGCGCGCGACCGGCACGGGCACCCCGCCCCGGGTGCCGAACGGGCCACCCTGCTGCGGGCGACACGCTGGGATGTCGGCCTGGCGATGCTGGTCGCCGGGACGGTCAACCTGTCCCTGCTGCTGGTGGCCGCGACCAACCTGCGCGGCCGCGAGGGCACCGACACCATCACCGGCGCGCACGCCGCGGTCGCCGACACACTCGGCCCGGCGGTGGCGCTGATGTTCGCGATCGGCCTGATGGCCTCGGGCCTGGCCTCGACATCGGTGGGCGCCTACGCCGGGGCGATGATCATGCAGGGTCTGCTGCGCAGGTCCTTCCCGCTGCTCGTGCGAAGGCTGATGACCCTGCTCCCGGCCCTGGCCGTGCTGGCCGCCGGGGTAGACCCCACCCGCGCACTGGTGCTGTCCCAGGTTGTGCTGTCGTTCGGCATTCCCTTCGCCCTGATCCCGCTGGTGCGGCTGACCAGCGACCGCGCCCTGATGGGCGCCGACGTCAACCGGCGGCTCACCACGACGTTGGGCTGGACGGTCGCCGGGCTGATCACATTGCTCAACGTGGCGTTGATCTACCTCACCCTGAGGTAAGTGACGCCCGTCACACAACCGGCACCCATCCGCGGGGCGCGCTGCGTCGAATGCAGGGTGTGAAAGCTGCGTTGTACCCCACCCGGGTCACCCACCTGCATCGCTCACCCGTGCGCCACTACGCCGAGCATCGCAGCTACAGCTGGCTCGTCGACCTCGACGACCTGCCCCGGCTGCCCCGCCTGCTGCGGCCATTCGCCCGGTTCGAGGCCACCGACCACTTCGATGGCGCGCCGAACGACACCCTGCGCCAGCGGGTGGACGCGTTCCTGGCCCGCAACGGGGTGTTCCTGCCCGGCGGCCGGGTCACCGCGCTGCTGATGCCACGTGTTCTGGGCCGCGCGTTCAATCCGCTGAGCCTGTTCTGGTGCTACGACGCCGCCGGCACGCTGCGCGGTGTGGTGGCCGAGATGCAGACCCTTGCCGGGGAGCGGCGCGCCTATCTGCTGCCGCCCTCAGACGGAGCGCCGGTGGCCGCCCTCGGGGCGGGGGGCGGATTCGCCGCCAGAGAGCCGCTCTCCGGCCAGGGCGGTTACTTCCTTGTCCGGGCACCGGAGCCGGCGGACACCCTCGACCTGACCGTTTCGCTGCACCGCGACAACAGCGCTGCGATGGTCGCCACCTGGCGCGGACGGCGTCGCGCCGCCACCACCGGGCGCGTCCTCGCACTGCAGTTCAGCGTCCCGTTGGCTCCCCTGACGGCCGAGCTGAGCATGCGCTGGCAGGCCACGATGCTGCGCCTGCTGGGTGCGCCGAAGCCGGCCAAGTCCCTGAAGCCGGCCAAGACCACGGCCGCCGCCCCCGGCCCCGCTCATCGCGCCGCTTCGGCTGCACCCCATCGCGCCGCCCGCAGCGCCACCACCGCTGCCTGGAGCGCGAAAGGCCGCACCTGGGCCCCATCGTGACGCAGCTTCTGGACCGGCCGGTTACGCTTCGCAGCGATGCCACCGACAACCACAGTCACAGGTACCGGCCGGTGACCGCAGACCTCGACGCGCTGCTGCGCCGGGTCGCACAGCGGGACCGGGACGCCTTCGCCGCCTTCTACGACGCCACCCGCTCCCGGGTCTACGGCATGGTCGTGCGCGTGTTGCGAGACCACGGGTACAGCGAGGAAACGACCCAGGAGATTTACCTGCAGGTCTGGCGGACTGCAGAGAGTTACGACCCCGCCGCCGGCAGCGCCCTGTCCTGGCTTTTGACCCTGGCTCATCGCCGCGCCGTCGACCGGGTTCGATCCGAACAGGCGGCAACCCAACGCGACTCGCGCTACGGTGCCTCGACCGTGGACCGCGACGTGGACCACGTCAGCGACGCGGTGATCTCCGGTGAGGAACGCCGCCGTGTGACCGCCTGCCTCGGCGGGCTCACCGACGTCCAGCGCGAATGCATCGAACTCGCCTATTACCAGGGGCTGACGTACGTGCAGGTCTCCGAGAAACTGTCAGCGAACCTGGCCACCATCAAGTCCCGGATGCGCGACGCGCTCCGCGGTCTGCGCAATTGCTTGGGTGTGGGGTGAATCGACGGCGATGACACACTCACACCGGCCCCACGATTCCGGCTCCGACCTGATCGAGCTTGCGGTGCCCTACGCGCTGCACGCGCTCCCCGACACCGAACGCGACGAACTGGAGACGCTGCTGGCGCACGCCGGCCTGGTCACCGCCGACGCGTTCTACGACGAAGTCCGCGCGATCCGCGAGACCATGGCCGTGGTGTCCGCCGCCACCGCCGCGGAGCCACCGGACACGCTGCGCGACCGGCTTCTGACCGCCGTCGCCGACGACAATGTTCGCAACCTGGTTCGCAGCCGGCCGAATCGACGTGGTGGGCGGCGCCGCACCGCGTGGCTGTCGGCGGCCGCCGCGGTCGCCATCGGCTTGGGCGCACTCGGCGTGGGCCTGTCGCTCCGGCCGCCCGCGCCGCAGCAAACCACCGCCCAGCAGGTGTTCTCCGCCCCCGATGTGCACACCGTGTCCGGCGCTATCCCGGCCGGTGGCACCGCCACCGTCGTCTTCTCCCGGGACCGCGACGCCGGGGTACTGGTCATGAACGACGTTCCACCGCCGTCCCCAGGGACCGTCTACCAGATGTGGCTGGTCAGCGATGCGGGTGCGACGTCGGCAGGGACCATGGACGCCGCCGCGGTGGCACCGTCGACCACCGCGGTGCTGTCGAATCTTGGCGGCTCGACCAAACTGGCGTTCACCGTCGAACCGGGTTCAGGATCGACGAAACCGACCGGCGCACTGATCGCTGAACTACCGCTCAACTGACCCCCGGCCGGGGCGGCGGCGTGGACTTTGCGCCGCCACGTTCGGCGCGCACCCGGCAGGCGAGCACGGATTTCCCGCGGCGGGACTATCATGGTGGTTACTTTGCGCAGGTCGCCGACGCGCTGCGGTGACTTTCGGAGCCGAGTTGTGCGGCCTGCGCCCGCCCGGGAAACCGCCAACGGTGCCCCGGGAGCGACGCGAAAGGCGGTGACCACCATGCACCGACGGATCTCCGGCGCGGTGGCGACACACAACAGGATGGCCTCCTGGATCCGCAGGGATTACCCCAAGACAGCGCCCGACCGCGGGCACTGTTACCTCATCGCACTCTGCGGCGTGGACCGCTGAGACCGGGGAGGTCGTTGGCCGGCGGGTAAGCTGCCACGGTCCGCCCTCGTAGCTCAGGGGATAGAGCACGGCTCTCCTAAAGCCGGTGTCGCATGTTCGAATCATGCCGGGGGCACGTCAGACGTCATTTGTTGGCCTCGTACACCCGCCCCGAGCGCGGTGTCGGCCCAGTAGACTCTTTTAAAACCGCAGATACCTGCGACGCGGTCGCGTACCGGTTGGAACGAAGTGAGCGAGAGTCGGCGTCTTGGTCTCGGATGCGATACAGCCCGAACAACTTGATCCCGAGCTGAACGATGGCGTCGCCCCGGAACCCGAGGCAGACGAGAGCACCCAAACAATCCTCCTGGTCGATGACGATGCCCGGTTGCGCAACCTGCTGCGCACCGTGCTGCTCCCGCTGAACTGCACGATCATCACGGCGGGTTCCGGCGAGGACGCCCTCACCGAACTCCTCCAGCACAAGGTCGCGGTGATCATCCTCGACATCAACCTGCCGGGGCTGAACGGTTTCGAAACCGCCCAGTTGATCCGTGGAACCGAGGAACTGGCGTCGACGCCGATCATCTTCCTGACCGGCGATGCCGCGGCGGGCAACGAACTCCAGCGCGGCTACGACCTGGGCGCGGTCGACTTCCTGATCAAACCGGTGTCCCGCCACGTCCTGTACGCGAAGGTCAAGGCTCTGCTCGAACTCGACCGGTCGTTCGCCCGGCTGCGGAGCGAGGCGGCGAGACTGCACCAGCAACAACTCTTCGCAGCGCGGGCCGCCGAAGTCCGGCAGCGGCAGGAGTTGGCGTTCACCCGTCGCCGGGAACGGCTGACGAACATCTTCGCCGAGGCCAGCATCGACTTGCCGTCGCTGCAGAAGACTGTCGTCACCGAGTTGAGTCAACTCTTCGATGCGGATTGCGTCCTGCAACTGTCGTCACCCGGCCACGACTGGCACGATTCGCTGTCCCATGCCGAATACCAGGGCG
>MTBK01034727.1_pt2 | contig 15035 bp, 14 predicted proteins | sample 1535981 | NCBI WGS metagenome assembly MTBK01 (sample SAMN06109225, study PRJNA356200) | anaerobic digester metagenome | isolation source: biogas reactors fed with pig manure or primary and secondary sludge | place: Spain | collected 2016-06-30 | reverse complement strand
GCCGCAGCTGACCCGGGAACTTATGTGACCCCCGTGTCCCCTGGATGAGAAAACGATGAATCTCATTCATCAGGTCGAGAGAGAACGGTGCGAACTCCAGTTTCTCGATACCATGGTGGAGCGCCTTTATGTAGTTCACAACCTCCTGTATCTCGTTGATATCATCCCTGGGCCGGAGGTGCGCCTCAAACTCAAGTACACCCTGCAGGGATGCCTGCGTGCCCTCGATCTGCGAGCTTAACAGAGCCTCTTTCTTGATGTACATCGCCACGAAAAGATCCGGGTTCGGGAGCACCTGGGTGACTCCATCAAGGCGAGCCAGGGCACCGTCAGCTTTTGATAGCAGATACAAAAGCCCTTCATCGAGAACAAGATCCTGTGGAGGCAATGGATGCGGGATGAACGCATCGTACCCGCCCTCCTGGCGGGCAAAAACTCCTGCCCTGTTGTCAGGGTACCTCTCCATATAGTATAATTCATGGTATGGCAATATAAGCGGCCCTGTAAGTCAACTTTTGTTACCTTACACCGGACCGTCACTTCTAAGTCAACGAAGTGGATCTTACAGATAGCGACTGGAGTGTAAGGTAACCAGTGTTGACGTAGCGTATTACTGCACCCCCTATGTCAACTCCTGTTACATTACACCAGATCGTCATCTCTAACTCAACGAAATGGACCTTACAGACCGTGACTGAGGCGTAAGGTAACCGATGTTGGCGTAGTCCCACATCGACCAGTACCCACACCCGGCGCCGCCCTCCTCGTCGGATTAATGCCCTGAGAGAACCATCAGTATACACAGAGAACATGAGCAAAGCAATCGTTACCGTCGTCGGAAAGGATGCCGTGGGGATCATCGCGAAGGTCTGCACCTACCTCGCCGAGAACCAGGTCAACGTCGAGGACATCTCGCAGACGATAGTGCAGGGCTACTTCAATATGATGATGATCGTCGATACCAGCAGATCAGAGAAAACCTATGCCCGGATGGTGACCGAACTCGATGAACTCGGAGACGCGATCGGTGTCCGGATCCGGTGCCAGCGAGAAGACATCTTCACAAAGATGCATCGCATCTGAGGGGAGCCGTATGATCAACATCCTCGAGGTAAACGAGACGAACAAGATGATCGAGCAGGAAAAGCTCGATGTCCGGACCATCACCCTCGGGATCAGCCTCCTTGACTGCTGCGACGCTGACCTCGACACCCTGAAGGAGAACATATACGAGAAGATCACGCGCCTCGCAAGGGATCTCGTCTCGACCGGCAGAGAGATCGAACTTGAGTACGGGATACCGATCGTGAATAAGCGGATATCCGTAACCCCCATAGCGCTCGCCGGCGGACGGGCCTGCAGAACCCCGGAGGACTTTGTCGAGATTGCAGAGGCGCTAGACCGGGCCGCGCGGGACACGGGCGTCAACTTCATCGGGGGATACTCGGCCATCGTCTCAAAGGGGATGACGCCGGCCGACGAAGCCCTCATACGCTCGATCCCGGCGGCCCTCGCCGCAACCGGAAGGGTCTGCAGCTCGGTGAACGTCGCCTCTACAAAGACCGGGATCAACATGGACGCCGTTAAGCTGATGGGAGAGATTGTACGAAGAACCGCCGAGGCGACGAAGGAGCATAACTCCATCGGGTGCGCGAAGCTCGTCGTCTTCTGCAACGCCCCCGACGACAACCCGTTCATGGCCGGCGCATTTCATGGCATCTCCGAGGCCGACGCGGTCATCAACGTCGGCGTGAGCGGTCCGGGGGTAATCAAACACGCACTCGAGACGGTCCGGGGGGAGAACTTCGAGGTTCTATGCGAGACGGTCAAGAGAACCGCCTTCAAGGTCACCCGCGCGGGGCAGCTCGTCGCCCAGGAGGCATCGGAGAGGCTCGGGATCCCGTTCGGTATAGTGGATCTCTCCCTTGCTCCCACCCCCTCCGTCGGGGACAGCGTCGCCGGCATCCTCGAGGAGATGGGGCTTGAGTCGGTCGGTGCGCCGGGGACGACGGCCGCCCTCGCCCTCTTAAATGACCAGGTGAAGAAAGGAGGTATCATGGCGAGCTCGTTTGTCGGCGGGCTCTCGGGCGCGTTCATCCCGGTCAGCGAGGATCGGGGGATGATCGATGCGGTTATGCGCGGCGCCCTCACCATCGAGAAGCTCGAGGCGATGACATGCGTATGCTCGGTCGGCCTCGATATGATCGCGATCCCGGGCGACACCCCCGCATCGACCATATCCGGCATAATCGCGGACGAGGCCGCCATCGGTATGATCAACAGCAAGACGACCGCCGTCCGGTTGATCCCGGTTATAGGAAAGGGCGTCGGCGAGATCGTCGAGTTCGGCGGGCTGCTCGGGCGTGCGCCGGTCCAGGCGGTAAACAGGTTTGGCTGCGCCGACTTCATCAACCGCGGCGGCCGGATTCCCGCACCGGTTCATAGTTTCAAGAACTGAGGCGCCGGCCCCCCTCCACAACCCTCACGGTCTCACGAGCCTCTCCGATGCCTCCTGGGTTTTCTCGCTCTGCCCCTTCACCCCGCGAGATAAAGCAAATCCGGAAAAGGAACTCTTTGAATTTGATGTCCATGCTATCGCGGTCTGATGGTGGTTGCTGTGCCGCATAACCCCGATCCTTCGACCCGGTCCGGAAAACCGCGGGACACCCTCTCCGGCCCTTTATCGAGAATACTGACACATATCGCCGGCGTAATTTACTCGCCAGGAGATCAACCTGCAGGGGGGCGAGGGCGGGAGAAGGCTGCCCACCCCCCTGACGTTTTCATACTGAAGATTCCGGAGATTAGAGCGCGGTCTACATCTGGATCTGGGTGAGAGCATCGTAGACGATCTTACGGTAGGGGTCCGGCTGCGTCCCGTACTCCTCCTGGGCCTTCCGGGAGTCCTCGGTGGTCCCGAAGACGTCCAGGCGGTCCAGGGTCTCGCGGGCGGTATCCAGCACCCAGAGATCGCGGGTCTCCCGATCCACAACCGATATCGACTCCGCGTTTACCGAGACGAGACAGTTCCCGTCCTGGGTCATGAAGAGGTTAGGCTTGCCGACGACGGCGACGAATGCCGGCGTCTCGATCCGGGCAATCTGCTGCATCGCCTCTGGCTGGTATGACCCCGCCATGATGAAGAAGGTGCCCGTAGGGTCGATCACCCTCCCGCGGTAGAAGATGTTCTGTTCACCCTGCCGCTGCTTCTCGGTGAGGGTTCCAACAACAAATATGCGGTTGCTCCTGATGCCGGTCGGGAAGATGACGTAGTTCGGACTCTTCTCGTCATCGCCCTCCTTGAACTGGTAGCGCGTCTCGCGGAACTCGGATGCAAAGACCCGGCGCGCCGGTTCACGCTCAAAGGCAGCCTGGGGTGTCATGCTGCCTCACCCCCGGCACGGTTCAGCAGTGTAGCCAGTTCCTGGGGCTTGAACGTGACCGGGGTGCAGGAGTCGACAAGCATCCTGCCGGCGAACTCGCCGCCGCTGCAGGTGTAGTAGCGCCCGAGCACCGAGTTCCTGACACGGTAGAATATCTCGTCCATACCGAGCGGGTTTGACTCCGCGATCGATATAGCCTCCTCCAGGCTGATCCCGACCAGGCTCTCGACGAGATCGCGCTGCATCAGGACGTTTCTGGCGCGTTCACCATCATCCAGGACCGCCTTCAGGCGGAGGTCATACCTGAAGTTGGGCTGGATCTCATGCACGGGACAGTAGTTCTGCCGGGAGAGGCTCCGGTTGCACCCCTCGACGGGGCAGCGCTTGATCAGGCCCGAGCCAGGAGCGACATGGACAAGAGCGCCCTGGATCTCGGTGGCGTTACGCCCGACCTCGATATCACCCTCGTCGGCGATGTACATCGCTGTGTTCAGGGCGAGGGAGAGCCGGCCGTTGTATTCATCGACGGATGCGTAGTAGATGTTGTAGACACCATCAGGCTCCAGCTTCTCCTTGCCCTCCTCTTTCCAGATGACGAACTTGATTGTGCCGCTCTCATCGCCGAGCAGCCCGGTCTGGAGCATCCGCTCGTGGAGGACATCCCAGTCCTGGATGACCTTGGCGCGCACGCTCCCTACACCCGGTTTCAGCTCCATAATCGGTGTGATCGAGGGGATGAACGGGATACCCTCCTCCATCTGTGAGATGGTGGTGCCCGAGTGGATCTTCAGGTTCGGTGTGCCCCTGTACTCATCGACGACCGCGGACTCGATCCGGTACCAGTGACCGTACCCCATCGCGGGAACGTTTGCGCGTGTCCAGGTCACAAAGCGCATGGCGCCGCTTGAGTCGGCGATGATCCCGTTCTGCGCGATCGAGGGTGAGAATGAAGGGGTCAGGGAGACGATCTTACCCTCGATCGTCACCCACTCGCCGGGAACGATCTCGTTTATCGGCCGGAGATCGGAGGATGAAGTCACGAGATTCGGGAGGTTGTGTTCCCGGGCGAGGTCACCTGTGACCGTCCGCTCGGCCTCGGCGATATTGACACCGAACTCCTCGACAAGGCGGCGGAGGCGGGATTCGATCTTCTGGCGATCGGGCTGTGCGCCACTTGATTCTAGTTTCCTGGAGATTCTCTCTGTTACTTCTGATAGGTTCATCACATACATCTCCGATCTGTAGTTTATCTCCTGAGGGTATTAAGGCTGGGAGTGTGGTGTGAAAGTGAACAGCGATCAGCCTGTGGTCTGCGTGCGGCAGGGATGCCGGGCTGCCTGCACCGGCCTCGCTGACGGAGAATGCGCCGCGGCAGGGTTGCCTGTACCCGGCGGGGGTGGCCAGATGTGCCATTTCAGGTTCCGTGGCAGAATCCGGGGGCATGCGCGCCCGCCCCTCAAACGTATATATAGGGGCAGGGACAACATCAGGTGTATGGCATTGAATGCGGACAGTACAATAGCAGAACTCCTCCGGGAAAAGCCCGAATCGGTACAGGTACTCTTCAGGTTTGGCATGGGTTGCCTTGGCTGCGCCATCGCAAACAGCGAGACGATCCGGGAAGCCGCCCAGGTGCATGGCATCCCCCTCGAAGAGATGCTCTCTGCCCTTGGCATCGCCGAGGCCTGAAGCAGAATTACGACCGATCCCTGAGGCGCTTGAGCTCCCCGAGGGTGGCCTCAGGATTTCTTTTTACGTAGTCTGCGACCACCGGGATGTGCAGGAGCGTGCATCCGGCGCAGCCCCAGACACTGCCGCCGCTTGAGCTCTCGACCCACTCCCCGAGCTCCTCATCGGCGCAGGGGTAGCAGGGGCAGTAGCAGTAATCACACCGCTGCCCGGGGAAGTGGCAGGGGTAGTAGGGGCATCCCTCCTTCTGCCATTCCACCCAGTGATCCCCGCCATAGCGGCTGTATATGAAGAACGAGGGATCGCCCCGAAAAACCCGCTCCTGCTGCCGTGCGAGGGCCTCCGGGATCCCGTGGAGGATGGCCGCATGGACCCGCCGGCCGACCTCCGTCAGGGTTCCGGCGTATGTATGTATGCCGGCCCCGCGCTCGCATGCGACAACTACCGCGTCGGTGGTGGTGCCGGGAAAATCGTACCCGAGGCCGTGGAGCGCCTGTGCCTTTGCCCCGGTCACCGTTATGATCGTCTCAAGGAGCGCTGCATCACTCATCCCCTCCCGGCTGTGGACGATGATGTTGATGGTGTGCGGGGCGGTGGGGGGCGCCGTCGGATTCGTCACGCCCGCGGTTATGAATGCCGTTATGAAGTCATACTGAAGCACGCAGAGGTGGAGCATATCGACGGCGGTCAGGAGAGAGAAGTGCTCCCGCGAGAGCCCGTGCCGGGCGAGGAGGAGGTCGATGTAGCGCGCCGGGTCGCTATCAAAGTCGCGAGGCACCGTGTTGTTCAGTATGGTCGTGACATCAGCGATGCCTCCGCGTACGCCGGTGCTGGCAGCCCTGAACTCTCCGCGGATGAAAAGAGTGCTGTCCCGGATGAAATACTTCATACAACGGAATATCGAACCCGGTCTTTTAGTTCCTGCTGTTTGCCGGCGTTCCAGCCCGCGACATCCTGGAGGTACCCGGTCACCCTGCTGATCTGAACGACGTCATGGCTCCCGCACTCCGGGCAGACGGCCTGGCCGCAGAGCGGGCAGTAATCGATGCTCTCGACGATAGAATGGTGGCAGTCGCAGTGATCGAGCGGGCACATTATCTCAAGCGACGTCTCGCCGCAGTGGGGGCAGGGGGTCTCGTCGATGACGAAGTGGCACGTGTGGCATTTGTAGCGTCGCTCTTCCACCGGGATCTCATCGAGGCTCCTGTATTTCTCCGCAAGTTGCAGTTGTTCCGGGCTCCAGTTCATGGTACCACTCTCTGCAGGAAAATATATAATCCTTGAGATGCGGGAAAGGCCGCATCCGCCTCAGATCACTCATAGGGTTCGTCATCCGGAAAAGATCAGAACGGAGATCTCATCATTGGCGGATGCGGGAGAAGAGCCTCGCCGCGGCAGCCGGATCCTCCGCCCCGTATATGCTCCTTCCAACGATTATACCGTCGACAAGGCAGGCCACAGCATCAGGGTCGCCTCCCTGCGCCCCGACACCTGGGGAGTAGATCGTCTTCACACCGACGATCTCGCGAAGCCGGCTGATCCGGTCCGGTCGGGTGGCGGGGGCGATTATACCGTCGGCCCGGATGGAGACGGCGAGCGCTGCAAGCCGCTCGGCCACGCCCTCGTGGAAGAACTCCGTCGCCCCGGGATGGCTCATCTCCGCGACGATGTAGGCGGATCCATCGTGATCATGTGCCACCTCGACGCAGGCCCGCGCCGCATCGGCCCCCACGAACCCGTGGGCGATTATGGCGTCAAACCCGGCCGAGAAGACTGCTCCGGCTATGAGGCGGTTGGTGTTCGGTATATCGGCGACCTTGAAGTCGGCTATGAGCGGGAGGCCGAGCCCGGCGAGGTCGTCGACTATGGATAGACCTGTTGCGAGGACGAGCGGGTAGCCGACCTTTATCGCGTCGATATAGGGCGCGCAGGACTCCGCGACCCGTATTGCCTCTTTCAGGTCGAGGAGATCTAGGGCGAGTATGAGTTCGGTCATCCTTCCAGCCTCTCGAGGGTCGCGGCCACGAGCATGGGGAGGCTGATCGTCGCATCCCCATACACAGTCACCGCCCGGGCCTCCCCGGTGAGTTTGCCCCACGATCGGGCCTCATCGAGCGTCGCACCCGAGAGACCGCCGAGATCCGGCCGGTCACCGGTGAGCTGCACCGCGTAGTCAAACCCGCTCTCGGTCATCAACTTGCTCTGCAGTATGTAGTTCTTCGGGACACCCCCGCCCACGAAGAGAGCCCCGGCGCGTTCGGCCTCAAAACACCGATCCAGGAGATCGTGCATGTCATCAAAGGCGCTTACGACGACCCTGTTCATCTGTGAAAACATCCAGTACTGAAGCCCTATCATCGAGTCCTGGATGGCCGGGCAGTATATCGGCACCCCGGCCTTCGCCGCCCCGGCAAGGATCCCGGCATCAAGCCTCTCTCCAACCCGGCTGAGGAGCTCGGATATCGAGACCGTCGAGCCCTCCGGGAGCGACGAGAAGACGTCCTGCATGAACTCCTCAAACCTGATGAACGCCTCGTTCGGGAGGAATATATCGTAGATCCGGTTGACCCCCTCCTCGCAGAGTTCGGCATCAGAGAGGTCAGACGTCCCGTGGTAGTGGTGGCAGCCGATCGCCTCGATGATATCGTGGGTGAGGTTTGCCCCTGTCGATACCAGAATATCGATATGCCCCCGCCCGATGAGATCGGTCACGATCCCCCCCATCCCACCGGGCACCATGGCGCCCGAGAGGCCGAAGAACTTCAGCGCCTCCTCGTCGCGGAGCATCCGCTCGTAGATGTTGACCGCCTGCCACAGGGATCCCCCGTTATAGGCTCCTGCTTTCCCGAGTTCGTCGACGAGTTCGCCGACCGTCATGCCGGGGCGCACCCGTGCCTGTTGTACCGCATCCCCATACTCAAAAGCCATGATTGTGTAACACCAGTCTCCAGCAGGTATTCGCGTTCATGCACAATAACACCTTGTCCTGCCTTAATGCCGCCCGCGCAAAGGCCGGCGGATCACCCCGGGGTTAAGGTGAAAAACCCCTGGTGCAGGATCTCTCTGAAAAATTCCCGGACTCTGATGAGATCCCGGCATGGAAAAACCCCTATCGAAAAAATATTTTTTGTGGGAGCCCGAGGGGGGGTTCCCACCGCCAGACAGGGGATGACTAGCTTTCCGACACGGGATGATCCCACTCGTCCCGCCGTGTCGGGGTAGTCCGGTCCAAAGACCGGACCATCTCTCGTATGGGTGGGTCTCCGGGCTGGAGAGCAGGAGACCGTTCGGAGTGTGCATTCCGGGCCTCTGCCCCCTTTCCGCGCCCACCCGACTGTGAATCTGTACGACCGCTGCATGAACCCCGTTTACCGGGGCCGGCACCGTCGCGGAAGGACTGGCACATGGCACGTACCTTCGTTGCTGATGGTCAGCACGGGATCACCAAGGATACGTTAACGTCTGGATGTTATAAAACTTTTTTTGTAAAGTCTATTTACTTAACAGGAAGCTGAAACTCAACGCCCCGCTATCCGGCGCCCCACCATGATAAAACCCCGGGAAAAATAGCACAATTATGGCCTGAAAGAAGGATCTGACCTGAAATATCAGCTTCCGGTGGCCGGCCCATCCACGGCTCAACCAGAGAACGCCTGCTGCCATACAGGGGTTCCGCGCACAAGCGGCCGCGCGAGATGCCGGCGAGCGCTCGCGGGCACCTCGTACCACCCGGGGCTGATCAGGCGCCTGAACCTCTCGATCTCTGGATCTCTGGCGCGGGCACTGCAGATCCTGCATTTGTAGCCCTTCGCGGTTCCGGCGCTTGTCATCCGCTTTCTGCAGGCAGGGCAGACCGGGGGGCGGGTGCGGACCGCATCGGCGAGGCGAAAGACCGCGAGCTTCTCGAGGTTGAGGCTCTCCCCCTTGTAGCTACCTGCCGCGGCTACCCTGTCACCCGGTATGAGGGCCCGCACGATATCCCGGAACCCCTTCGTCGGTTCGTAGGCCATACAGCGGACGCTCGTCCCATCGCCGGAGAGGATGAGTGAGACGTGGCCGCCGGGGCCGGTGACAGGCATTCTCTCGACCACCCCCCGCACCATGTACGACCGCCCCTCCCTGAGCGCCCCTATCACCCCCGGCACCAGGTGGGCATCAGTCCCCTGGTTCGTGGTGTATACCTGTTCGCAGGCCGGCTCCTCGGAGTGGACGTAAGACCGCGCCTCCCGGACCCACGCCGGGCTCTCTCCCCTGATGCCGAAGAGGACCGGGTCAGGTGTATGGGGCACACCGACCACAAGATCGTTCTCCTGGTCCACCGTGTCCCATGTGTGGGGCCAGGTCATCTCCTCGGCGCGAAAGAGACTCTCGCGGTCCACAACCCGGGGGGTGCCCCAGTTCTCGCGCTTCCGGTAGACGAGCACCTCGTATGTCCGGTCAAAAAGATCGCTTGCAATCGCCGCTGTTGCACCGATGAGCCCCCTCCGGTTCTTGTAGCCCCGGTAGCAGGCTTCGACTGGCTCAAGCACCGCGCAGGCCTCTTCGAGAGAGCAGAAATCCCGGAGCGCCGCGTAGTAAAAGTCTGGCGGCGGCCTGACGGGTGACGCCACAACACCCGGGTTCGTCCCGGCGGCGTCAAACTCGGCGAGTTCTTCCACGCACGCGCAGGCAATGGCAAACGCCGCATCGACATCCCCTTCAGCCTCAATGCAGACGGCCGCGTTCCCCCGGGTCTTATGGATAACATTCGGGTTCAGCCGGACCAGGCGGGCGTCAGCGACACGTATGCCTGCATGCGCGAGCCTCCGTGCCAGGACCGCCCCGATATAGGTTGTACACATCCCGGTAGGGGAATCCGTGTCATCGATCCCGATCCACATAACCCCATAGTTTATATCGTTCTCCGCCTATATCGATTCTTACGGGATATGCCGCAGGATCGCCTACCCCAGATGGTCATCAGCATCATGCTTCTCGCAGACTTCGATGTCTCGGAGCGGTGTAACATCCGTCCACGGAGTTTTGATCTCATCGTGAAGAAAGGCGACACACTCGTCATCATCAAGGTCGCCTCCCACATCGACAGCGTGAGCGCCGATATCGCGTGGGATCTCGACCTGATCGCCCGGTACCTCGACGCCACCCCCCTCATAGTGGGAGAGCGGGCACGCGATGCAGAACTTGAGCGGGGGGTCGTATACATACGCTACGGACTCTTCGCAATCAGCCCGGAGACGCTCTTCGACTACTTCGTGGAAGGTCTCGCACCGCTGGTCTATGCATCCCCCGGCGGCCTATACGTAAAGATCAAAGGCGGCCTCCTCCGCGAGGTGCGGGTGACCTCCCGGATGTCACTTGGAGATCTGGCATCGGAGCTAGGGGTCTCCCGGCGGACCATCAGCAAGTACGAGAGCGGGATGGGCACCACGCTGGATGTCGCGATCAGGCTTGAGGAGCTCTTCTCTGCCCAGCTCATCGAGGCGATCGAACTCCTGGGCTACCATTGCCCCGGGCCCAGAGAGCCTGCAGAATCTGCAACCGGGGAGATCCTCACCGATCTCGAGCGCATGGGCATGGAGATACACGCTATGCGGCAGGCTCCGTTCCAGGTGCTGGCACTCTTCGATCAGCATACGATCCTGACGGCATACGGGACATCCCAGAAGGTCGTAAAGCGCGCTTCCCTCATAGGCAGCATCTCCCAGATAACGAGGACGCTTGCGATGTGCGTCGCCACAGATTACAAAAAACAGAAAAAGATAGGCAAAACACTCCTCATCGGCGAGGAACACCTCCACACCCTCAAAGATGGTTCTGAACTCATCGATATGATGAACGGGTGAAAATGTTTATATAGAACTACAAACCTACCTTTCTATCGCTTAACAACGGTGATACCTATGTCTAGCCTTGGAGGACAACCAATCCTTATTCTGAAAGAGGGTAGCCAGCGTACCCGCGGCCGTGACGCACAGTCAGGCAACATTGCTGCCGCAAAGGCCGTAGCAAGTGCTGTACGGACAACACTCGGCCCCAGGGGCATGGATAAGATGCTCGTCGATACCATCGGTGATGTCGTCATTACGAATGACGGCGTGACCATCTTGAAGGAGATGGATATCGAGCACCCCGCTGCGAAGATGATGGTCGAGATCGCAAAGACCCAGGACGATGAGGTCGGTGACGGCACCACGACCGCGGTGGTCATTGCAGGCGAACTCCTGAAGCGTTCCGAGGATCTCCTCGACCAGGATGTACACCCAACGGTCATCGCCCACGGCTACCGCATGGCAGCCGATAAGGCGCAGAGCATCCTCGGCGAGATCGCCATAGATGTCAGTCCTGAGGATGCGGAGACGCTTAAGAAGATCGCCGACACCGCTATGACCGGCAAGGGCGTCGAGTCTGCAAAGGAGAAACTCACCGATCTCGTCGTCAGGGCGATAACAATGGTTGCCGAAGAAGATGGCACCGTCGATATCGATTTCGTGAAGGTCGAGAAGAAGGTGGGCGGATCCATCGAGGACTCCGAGATCATCGAGGGCATGATCATCGATAAGGAGCGTGTGCATCCTGCCATGCCCCGCGTTGTCAAGGATGCGAAGATCCTGCTCCTGAACGCCGCCGTCGAGTTCAAGAAGACCGAGGTCGATGCCGAGATCAGCATAACAAGCCCCGATCAGCTCCAGATGTTCCTCGACGAGGAGGAGCGCATGATCAAGGCCATCGTCGACAAGATCGTCGCAAGCGGCGCAACCGTCCTCTTCTGTCAGAAGGGAATCGACGATATCGCCCAGCACTACCTCGCAAAAGCCGGCATCTTTGCCGTGCGGCGTGTCAAGAAGAGCGATATGGAGAAACTCGCCCGTGCCACCGGCGCAGCGGTCGTGAGCTCCATCGACGCCATCGCAACCGAGGAACTCGGCAAAGCCGGCAACGTCGAGGAGAAGAAGGTCTCCGCCGGCGAGGAGATGATATTCGTCACCGGATGCGAGAACCCGAAGGCGGTCTCGGTCATCATCCGTGGCGGCACAGAGCACGTCGTCGCTGAGCTCGACCGCGCCATAGAGGACGCCCTGCGGGTCGTCAGCGTTGCCCTTGAGGACCAGAAGTTCGTCGCCGGCGGCGGTGCGCCCGAGATCGAACTCTCGCTCCGTCTCCGCGAGTACGCCGCAACCGTCGGTGGACGCGCCCAGCTCGCCATAGAGGCGTTTGCAAACGCTCTTGAGATCATACCGAGGACTCTTGCGGAGAACGCAGGCCTCGACCCGATCGATATGCTCGTCGCCCTCCGCGCAGCACACGAGAAAGGTGGCGAGAGCGGGAAGTACATGGGACTTGATGTCTTCAACGCCGTATCCGGGAATATGCTCGATGCAGGCGTCATCGAGCCCCTGCGGGTGAAGACCCAGGCGGTCTCAAGCGCCGCCGAGGCCGCGGTCATGATCCTCAGGATCGACGATGTCATCGCTGCATCCAGGTCTGCCGGCCCCTCTCCTGAGGAGATGGCTGCCATGGGCGGTGGCATGGGTGGCATGGGTGGCATGGGCGGCATGGGCGGCATGCCCCCGATGTAAGATCACCGTACCGCGTCATCACAATACGGCCCGGAACCGATCCGGTTCCGGCATTCCCCTTTTTTTAATCCCGAGAAACTCGCTCAATAACTGGATAAGTATCGCCTGGACGAGCTCCAGCTCAAGGGCGAGATAGGAGAGGCGCGCTGGTGAGAGCGAAGATATACCTGGAAGGTGGGGGCAGTTCCCATTATGCCCCGAAAACCTGGTTGGCCGGCGGCCTCTCCTGAGCGGATGAGCCCTCCGCCGGAACCCCTTACCGCTCGATGCCCGTGCGGGCTTCAACCCCTTCTTTGAAGTAGTGCTTGACCTCTTTCATCTCTGTAACCAGGTCTGCGGCATAGATTATCTCCCGGGGAGCATACCTCCCGGTGAGAACCACCTCGACGCGGGGGTTCCTCCTCTCAAGCACCTCGATGACATCGGCCGCATTGAGGAGGCCGTAAAATAGCGCCACGTTGATCTCATCGAGAACCACCAGATCGTATTCACCGGACTGCAGAGCCCGATCGCACTCCGAAAGCCCATCGAGGGCGGCCCTGCGATCCTCCTCCCCGGAGTCGCGGCTTATAAAGCATCCTCGACCAAACTGTACGATCTCGAAGTTCGGGAGGAACTCCCCCGCCCTCAGTTCGCTGTACTCCCAATCCTTGATGAACTGGCCAAAGAAGACCCGTTTGCCGGCACAGACGCACCGGAGCGATAGCCCCAGCGCCGCGGTCGTCTTCCCTTTGCCGTCGCCCGTGTAAACGTGAATGTAGCCTCGATCCGCCAACCAGAACGCCTCCTGATATATCCCATTACGCTACTCGAAGGTTTTGTCCCTCCTGCGCTAATAAGCGATAGTACCCGATCCGCTGGAGTCCGGCGGGAGAGTATATCATAATACATCGCCGGCGCTCCGGATGGGACTCCGTTCACGGGCAGAGGGGCCTGAGTTTCTCGACCAGGCGATCCACCTGCCTGACCGCCGTCCCGGTGTAGGCGTCCGGGTCGAGGAGCCTTTCGAGTTCGCCGCGGGTGACAAACCTCATGACCTCCGGCCGCCCGCTTAGAACCTCTGCAACCTCCCGGTCCCCGGCAAGCGCCTGCATGCTCGCCACACGCACCACCTCGTGCGCCTCCTGCCGGTTCATGCCCCGCTTCGTCAGTTCGATCATAACCGACTCCGCCAGGTTCACGCCCCGGAGCATCATCAGGTTCTTCCGGATGTTCTCCTTGTTAAACTCAAGCCCCTCCAGCACATCGGTCATCACCTTCAGTATGTGATCGGCGAGGATCGATGCCTCGGGGAAGAGCACCCGCTCGGGCGATGAGTTCGTCAGGTCGCGCTCATCCCAGAGGACGTTGTTCTGCAGGGCCGGCCCGACCGCCGAGCGCACGATCCTGGCAAGACCGCAGACCTGCTCGCTTTTTATGGGGTTTCGCTTGTGGGGCATCGTGCTTGAACCCACCTGCTTCTCCCCGAACGCCTCGGCAAGTTCCCCGATCTCGGAGCGTTGCATCAGCCGGATCTCAAGCCCGATCTTGTCGAGCGTGGTGGCAACGTTTGCAAGGAACATGAAGTACTCCGCGTAGCGATCCCGGGAGATGAGCTGGTTTGAGACGTCCACCGGGTGTATCCCGAGGAACTCCATCATAGCCTCCTGGATCTCGATGCCGGCACCCCCGAGCGCCGCCTGGGTTCCCACCGCCCCGGTGAGGTGCCCGACGACGACCCTCGGGCGCATCTGGCGGAGCCGCTCGATGTGGCGGGCGACCTCGCTCGCCCAGATCGCGAACCGGAGGCCGTAGGTCGTGGGGACGCCGATCTGCCCGTGTGTGCGGCCGGCACAGACGAGGGTTCTGGTCTCGGTGCTCCGGAATAGGAGCACAGAGAGAAGCCTCCCCAGTTTCTCATCGATGAGCGCAAGGCTGTCGCGGATCTGTAGCGCCGTCGCCGTATCCAGTATGTCGTTTGATGTCGCACCGTAGTGGACCCACCGGCCGGCATCGCCGCAGACCTCGCTGATGGCTTTGACGATCGCCATCATGTCGTGGTCGATCTCGGCCTCGATCTCCTTCGCCCTCTCAAGGTGGGCGTCCGGCGCACTGGACGCGATCGTCTCCGCATCCTCACGGGGGATCATCCCGTGCGCCGCCTCGGCCCGCGCCAGCGCCACCTCAGCCATGACGATCGCCCGGAACCGGTTCTCCTCGCTCCAGACGGCACGCATCTCCGGGGTGCCGTAGCGGTAGTCGATGGGATGGATTGCCATAATGAGATACCTGTTTGCGTTCCCGCGTAAAGAGTGTTCCCGGGATCCCCGCCGGACACGAGCAATAGAGGACAACGCCAGAAGGAAACCTTCGTAAAACCACAGGGATATACACTCCTGCACGAACA
>MTBK01118978.1_pt1 | contig 15048 bp, 15 predicted proteins | sample 1535981 | NCBI WGS metagenome assembly MTBK01 (sample SAMN06109225, study PRJNA356200) | anaerobic digester metagenome | isolation source: biogas reactors fed with pig manure or primary and secondary sludge | place: Spain | collected 2016-06-30 | reverse complement strand
ACCGAGCGCAACTCCAGCAGGTTTTCCCAGCGGTCTTGGCCTTCTTCGCTTTTATCGCGGATGTAGGGCTCGTAGCCTGTGTCCACCACGATGCGGTCAAAAAGCAAAATCAGGCTATTATGCTGAGCGGTTTCGCGCCAGTTAAGCAGCATCTTGCCAAAAACTGCCAGCTTGGCGCCTTCGCGACCCATCGCTGCCAGCAAATCCGCGCGTCCTTGTGCCAAATCAAGCAAGACTTCGCCCATGCTTAAGCCACTAACTGTCGCCTGGGCTTGCAGGCTTTCCAGTGTTTTTGCGCCAATGCCACGTGGGGGCAGGTTGATGCAGCGTCGCAGAGAGATTTCGTCCAGCGGGTTATGTACCAGGCGCATAAAAGCGAGCATATCCTTGATTTCGCGTCGCCCATAAAAGCGTTGCGCGCCTACCAGGCGGTAGTTGATGCCTTCGCGCCGAAAGGCTTCTTCAAAGAGGCGCGATTGGGCGTTGGTGCGGTACATGATGGCAAAATCACTCGGGTTTTGTCGCTTGGTGTATATGCCTTCTCGGATTGCCCGAACGACTGAATCGGCTTCATCGCGGTCGTCTTCAGCAACGATCATGGTAATTTTCTCGCCTTTGGATCGTACGGTTTCGAGTTGTTTGTGGGTGCGGTTTTTGTTGGGCTCGATAACCGCCATAGCGCTGTCCAAAATAGTTTGCGTGGAGCGGTAGTTTTGTTCAAGCAGATAGACTTTGGCGTTCTTGAAATCTCTTTTGAAGCGTTCAATGTTGCGATAGTCCGCCCCGCGCCAGCGGTAGATGCTTTGGTCTTCATCGCCGACAAGGTAAAGGTTCTGGTGAATGCTGGCAAGGTTTTTGATAATCATGTACTGCGCCATGTTGGTATCCTGAAATTCGTCTACCAAAATATGCTCAAACTTGTGCGAGTAAGTTTCGCGCACGATGGGATACTCGTCGAGCAGTTGCGTGGTGTAAACGAGCATATCGTCAAAATCCATGGCGTTGTTCTTGATAAGCCGTTCCTGATAGATGCGGTACAAGCGTTGGGTTTGTTCGTCGCGAAAGTCCTTGATGGGGTAGTTTTCGGGGCTAATCAGGTCGTTTTTGGCGCGCGAAATTTCGTTAAGATAGGACGCGGGCCGATACATCTTTTCGTCAAGATTGTTTTCCTTGATAATTTCTTTGAGAAGTGTGGTTTGGTCGTCCTGGTCAAAAATGACAAAATCGCGGGTGACGGGCAGAAGGTCGGCTTCTCGGCGCAGGATTTTGCCACAGACTGAGTGGAAGGTGCCCAGCCAAATGCCTTCGGCGTTGCTCCCGAGGATTTTGTTCACACGATCGCCCATCTCGCGCGCGGCTTTGTTGGTAAACGTGACCGCCAGGATGTTCCATGCCGGCACGTTCATCGCGCCAATCAAATAGGCGATGCGATAGGTAAGCACACGGGTTTTGCCCGAACCTGGGCCTGCAAGTACCATCGTTGGGCCGTCGGGCGCGGCGACCGCTCTTTGTTGTTGTTCGTTGAGAATCTTCAGTAAATCGTCCATGATGTCGCTCTAAAGCTTTATCATACCATCTTAGAAGACAAATATTTTCAAGGCTCCCATTGCCAAACCGGAAAGCACCAACACCCAGGGTGGGACTTTAAGGAAAATCAAAGCTACCAGACCGCCCAAGGCAAGCAGCGCGGTCCAAACATCCACCACACCGTTTTGTGCTAAAGTGATGCTGACCATCAGGATGAGCGCGACGGTGGCGACGTTCACCCCAGACAGGAAGGCGCTGGCAAGTTCACTCTCGCGCATTTTTTTGACGATAGGAGCGGTTAAGGCAACGATGACAAACGAAGGCAAAAAGACACCGGCAGTGGCGGCAAGTCCACCTTTTAATCCGTCAAAAAAGCTGCCATCGAGACCCGCGGCCAAAAAGCCAACGTAAGTGCTTGAAGCCAAAACAGGTCCAGGCGTGATTTGCCCAATAGCGATGGCATCGGTGAGTTGTTGCATGCTCAGCCAACCAAAGCGGTTGATGATATCATCTTGTATTAGTCCAAAAAGAACCATTGAAGAGCCAAACAATACTGTGCCTGTGCGCAAAAAGTAAAGGAAGATGTTCTTGACGGTGGGCAGATGCTTCTCGATGAGTTCAGCAATTGGCAAAATGAAGAGCATCATTGCAGGGGGCCCTTTTTTGGGAAAACCTTTTTGAATGAAGTGAACCAGAATCATCACCAAGCCCGCCCCGAGCAAGATGACAACTTCATCCACACCGAAAATCTTCGCGACAATTATCGCAATAAACAGTGGTATTTGCTTCCAGTTGGTGTAACTGCTTTTGGCAAGGCGAAAAGTTGAATCAAGAACGATGGCTAAAACCAAGGGGTTGAGGAAGTAAAACAGACCCACCATCTCAGGTAAAGCGCCATAGCGCATGTAAACCCATGCCAGAATCAAGGCTGAAATGATCGCTGGCAAGATAAAGCTGATACCCGCGACCAATAATCCCGGATAGCCCGCGTGCACATAGCCGACGTGGTAGCATGTTTCGCTGGCATTAGGCCCAGGGATGATGTTTGCCGCGCTGAGCAGGTCCAAAAAGTGTTGTGGGGTGACCCATTTGTGCTTGTGCACGTATTCGCGCTCCATCATTGCCACGTGCGCGGTGGGCGCGCCAAAACTGGTGGAGCCGATTTTGAGATTGACCAGCATCAAGTCCAGTAAGCGTTTTCGCAGAGGAATCTCGCTGGCTTTTACTTCTGTGTTTTCACCGGTACTCTGTTCATCAGGCAGGGTGATAGCTTCAGACCTAAGTTCTTTTTCAGACATGGATTTTAAACCTTCAATCTTGGAATATTGAGCAGGATATTTTCAAGGACAAGACGTGAATTAACGTTCGCGTTGATTTGTTCCAAGCCTTTTTCAAGGGCTTTGAGTATTACTTCAATTTGGGGCAGGCTAAGTTGGCTGGCAATGGTCTTCACAGTGTCACTCTGTGCGAGATTAACGATGGGTAAGTCCGCACCGCTGTGAGCGATCATCACATCGCGCCAAAAAGTGAGCCAAACCGATAGCAGCCCGGAAACATTTTCGCGTTGATTGCCCTTGCGTTTTGAAACGGTTTCGGCATACTGCAGCCGCGCGCGCTTCGTTTCCGGCAAGATCTCGTGCAGTTGGGAGAGCGTGTCATGGTATTCCTCAAGCATGTCCTGATTTTGGGCGAAGTGAATGGCTGTCCCCACACGCCCGCCAGCGAGATGGGCGATTTTTTTCGCTTCATTTACTTCTAATTCCAGCTTGTTTTGCAATACCTTAGCGGTGGCATCCACACTCATTGGGCGCAGGCGCAAAATGCCACAGCGTGAGGCGATGGTTTCTAAAAGGTTTTCGCGCGCGTCGGCGGTGAGGATGATGATTGCCCGCGCGGGAGGCTCTTCGAGCGATTTGAGCAGAGCGTTTGATGCCGCGACGGTCGCGTTTTGAAAATCGGGAATGATGACCACACGCCATTGGCTTTGATAAGGTGCCAGCGCCAGGCTCTGCTGCATCTGGCGGACCTGGTCAATTTTGATGTCACGCGCGTTTTCGATTGGGCGCAATATGGTGAGATCGGGCCAGGCTTCAGCTTCTATTTGCCGGCAGGCTTGGCACTTGTCGCAAAAGTCGTATTTGGCAGGTGGCTCCTGACAGTTGAGCGCTTTTACAAAAGCTTTGGCGAGTGTCAAACGCCCAACGCCTTCGGGTCCTGTGATGAGATAGGCGTGGCGGGTATTGCTAGGCTCACATTGCCGTTTGAAATAGTTCACCGCGCCATCATGGCCAAAAATGTTCCAGGTCATAAGGGAATTTTAGCACATCCAAGCTGTTAAAAGCATAAGCCTATGGTCTTCCTGACAATCTTTTTTTCCTGTTTATAAACTTAGCTTTTCTGAGCCCAGATTGTTCTAAGAAAGTGACAAAATACAAGTGCAGATACAAAGAAAATGTATTAAAATTCAGTTGATAAAAAACATGCAGAATAGGTTCCAGCTCACTTGCAGAAAGGATAGAAATGAAAAAAAGTATATTTAGTGTTGTTGTTTGTCTTGCCTTTTTGCTGACGAGTGTTCAGGTGAGTGTTGTTCAGGCACAAGCACCAGGTCCAGAAGAAGATTTCAATTACAGGCTCCAGAAAATCATCGGACAAAGACGTGATTTTGATTGGCCAATCATGAATCCTGATGATTTACCTGAGGATTGGCATCATCCCCGTTTTGATGAAATTAGAGAAATTGAGCATATCCCTCCAACTGAAGAAAGTTTAAGGCTCACCCAGGAACAGGTGCAGGATTTTAGCTGTAGTACTGTAACTGATGTGCCCCGGGTTGAGTGCGAAGCCTTGGTCGCGCTATATGAAAGCACCAATGGCGAGGACTGGACCGATCATAGCAACTGGTTGCAATCCACAATGGTTGATGACTGGTATGGGATTTACATTTCTGAAGGACATATTACTGAAATTGATTTACTTCAAAACAATTTATCGGGAGTGTTGCCTGCTGCGCTGGGCAATCTGCCACATTTGGAATATCTCGACTTCAGTAACAACTATTTGACAGGCGCAATACCTGCAACTTTGGGCAACCTGGTGAATCTTCGGTATCTTTACCTCTTTTACAATGAATTGACCGGTCCAATTCCTGCTGAACTGGGGAATTTAAGCCATTTAATATATCTCATCCTTCATGGTAACCAATTAACAGGCACAATACCTGCTACGCTGGGTAATCTGTTAAATCTGGATTATTTAGACCTTAGTGTCAACCAATTGACAGGCACAATACCTGCCACGTTGGGCAATCTGTCTAATACACAGTATCTTCATATCTTTACCAACCAATTGACCGGTCCAATTCCTGCTGAACTGGGCAAGCTAAGTAAAATCAAAAGTCTCTTTCTTTTTGGCAACCAATTGACAGGCACGATACCTCCTACGCTGGGCAATCTATCAAACTTGAAATATCTCGACCTTAGTGTCAACCAATTGTCGGGGGCGATACCTGTCGCGTTGGGAAATCTGCCAAACCTGGAGATTCTCTTCCTTAGCAGCAACCAATTAACGGGCACGATACCAGCAACATTAGCTAATCTGTCAAATTTGTGGCGTCTTGACTTGAGCGGTAATCAATTGACAGGCGCGATACCCTATGGCTTGGGTAGTATGCCAAAATTGGAGAGGCTTTACCTTTGCAACAACCAATTGACAGGCGCGATACCCGCAGAGTTAGGTAATTTACCCAATCTAAAGACCCTCGGCTTAAGTGACAACCAATTGATTGGAACATTGCCTTGGGGATTAAGTCATGCGTCAAATTTGGAGATTATCCAGATTGGATGGAATCAACTGACAGGACCTGTGCCAACGTGGCTTGGCACTCTTCCGAATTTACGCATTCTCTTCCTTAACAACAACCAATTGACAGGCACGATACCGGCGACATTGGGAAATCTGGCATATTTGTCTGGACTCGACCTTAGTCAAAACCAATTGACAGGTACAATCCCTTATGAGCTGGGTTTTCTGGTGAATCTGTTGTATCTTGATCTTGCTCAGAATCAATTGACGGGCACGATAACGACTGATTTGGGCAATCTGACAGGGTTAACGCACCTGGATTTGAGTCAAAACCTTTTAGAAGGTAATATACCAGCTAATTTTAAGAATCTCACTAATCTCTGTGTTGGAGGTCAACCCGAACAGCGCTGTTATGGCATCTTAACAACTGATATTGGCTACAACCTGTTTAACGTGCCACAACCTAACCCGCCATCCAGTTTTCTTTATCAAAAAGATCCGGACTGGGACCAGACTCAAGGCGTAAAAGTTGTCTTTCAAGGCTCAGTAGGTGGAACTTTGGTTTCGAACGATGAAAGTACCTCTGTCACTGTTCCACCCGACGCGGTTGAGGGTGAACTGACGCTTATATATAAGCCCACAGCAGAAGCAGATGGCTTTACCCCACCTTTTTTTCCTGCAAGTCATCATTTTGAGCTAATGGCGTTTGATGGCAATGGTAGCGAGCCCGGGTTCGATCTGCCTTTGACATTTACAGTAAAGTATAAGGACTCCGATATTGGACTTTTACCCGAAGAAAGCCTGGAACTCCATTATTACGACGAGAACACCAGTCAATGGCTTGACGCGATTAGCACCTGCTCTTCCGGGAGCTATACGCGCCATCCAGAGCAAAATAAATTCAGTCTGCCAGTGTGTCATCTGAGCGATTTCGCGCTTGTGGGTAAAGGCTTTACGAACTATTTCCCGGCTTTACTGAAGTAAGTAAATAATTTGTGGAATTAGAGCTTGTTTTCGATGGAAGCAGGCTCTTTTCTTTATACACCGACTTTCAGAGGGGATACTGCGAATTATATAATATTGGCAGTGAATAATTTCACAATATCTAATAGAAAGCAGAGAAAATGAAAAGAAAAAATCGAATTCACAAATTACTTGTCAGCTCTTTGTCCGGGCTGTTAATTTTGATGGTGACACTTTTAGCGTGTCAAATGTCCACTTCTGAAATTCCAGAGGAAGACATTTCGACAAAGGTAAATTCAAATTTCACCATCAATGATGATATTGCTGATGATGTAACTGAGACAAGTCCAGAGCTGGCGCTTGGTGCCACCAAAGTTCGAGAAAAGGATGGTATGGAGATGGTCTTCGTGCCGGAAGGCTCATTTAGCATGGGCAGCGATGATGGCGAAAGCAATGAAAAGCCCATCAGAGAGGTCTATTTGGATGCTTACTGGATTGATAAATACGAAGTCAGTAATGGCCAATACGCGCTGTGTGTAGCTGCTGGCGCGTGTACCAAACCCAACGATGATAGCTCACGCACACGGGACAATTACTATGGAAACCCTGAATACGACCATTTTCCGGTAGGGTATGTAGACTGGTATCAGGCAAATGCCTATTGTGAATGGGTTGGGGGCAGATTACCCAGCGAAGCGGAATGGGAAAAAGCTGCCCGTGGACCCAATGGCAATAAATATCCCTGGGGCAATGAGGATGCCAGCTGTGGTTTATCGAATTACAACCAGGGCAGTTATGATAAGCCTGACTTTTGTGTGGGTGATACGAGCCAGGTCGGTTCTTACCCGAATGGCACAAGCTATTATGGGGTTATGGACATGGCAGGCAATGTCTGGGAATGGGTGAATGACTGGTATGGGCCCTACGACGCGACTGACACAATCAACCCCACTGGCCCAAACGGTGAACAGGATTACAAGGTAATACGTGGTAATTCCTGGTACAACATTGATAAGGATATTCGCTCCGCCTACCGCGGCAGGATGAAGCCATCATCTGGTCAAAACTCGAACTTCGGTTTTCGCTGTGCTTTTCCGCAGCCATAAGGGAGAAAAACACGATATCGTAACGCAAAGAATCAGATAATTTTATGCGGCTTATGTTACTGATTTACGGGAAGCAAGGGTGGTTTAATCACCCTTGTTTCGCTTATAAATCAAGTGATATAGGGTGGCTTTCAACAATGGTTATTTAATTTGGAGTTGTTTTTGGTTTGTGTGTGGCATCAGCAACAAAAAGCCACTAACAAAGCTAAAAGTGCTGATGAAGTATATGTTAATAATGGGCTTTCTAAGTTTAGCACCCTGAGGTTTGCTTGTAACAATTTATTTGTTGTATCAAATACCTTGTGTTAAGCCTGTAAAAACATTTTAAGTGTTGGTATAAGAGCTAAGCCATATGGTATATTTCCGCTAAGATGACGATACACGGTTTAATCTCCCAATTGCCACCGCCTTATTACCAAGCGGTGCACAAAATATGGTCGGACTTGGACTGTAAATTTGGTATAAAGTTCTTGTGGCAAAATCCCATTCCCCATTTCAGCTGGCAAATTGCTGAAAATTTTGACCTAAAAGCCATTGTCCCCATTATGGAAACATTCAGCAAAGATCATGTGCCTTTTTACATTGAAACACAAGGCTTAGCGCATTTTGACGGTGAAGAAATGGTCTTATACGTCAAAATTATGCCCGAAAAACAAGTTATCGAGATGCACAAAAAGTTATGGACTCTTTTGTTCGCCCATAGCAAGATGGTGAGCATGCTTTACAGTCCAAAAAGCTGGATTCCGCACATCACTTTGGCCAATCTGGGACGAACAGAAGCAAAGATGCGCGAGATAGAACAGTTTTTGGCGACAGATTCGTTTCTATGGCGCATGCGCGTGGATAATATCCTGCTTGTCAGTCAAAGTTCTGAGGATTCTTTTGATGTAAGCCACTGTTTTCAACTTGGTGAGGGTTTGATTGTACAAGACGTCCCATGATAATAATGAAAACGTGATCTGCCGCAGTGGTTATATATTAGCCAGCCATCACGCGCCGGTTATCAGAACTTTAATGCCCAGGTAAAGCCCACCACATAGAAACATGACCAGGACAGGATTCCATTTCAACTTGCGCATAGCGAAAAAAGCACCCCCAAAAAGTACCAATCCAAGCCAGTTGAGGTTCTCAAAACTCTGTGTGTTTTGTTCATAAAGGAGATGCAAGAGAATGGACAGTCCCGCGGAGGCGATGAGCGCGATTACCACCGGCCGAAGACTGCTCAGGATGCTGTTCATTAAGTCCAGGGTTTTGTAGCGATAATAGAGATAAGCCAGCAATGAAACGATAATCAGCGCGGGGAAAATGCTACCCAGGGTAGCGATAATCGCGCCGGGGATACCAGCAATGCGGTTGCCCACGAAAGTGGCGCCGTTCACGACGATCGGTCCGGGAGTCATCTCGGCGATGGTCACCAAATGGCTGAACTCCTCCAGGCTAAGCCAGCCATGTTTTGCGACGATTTCGCTTTGGATGATGGGCATGGCGGCATATCCGCCACCAATGCTAAAAAGGCCAACAATTAAGAAACTGAAAAAGAGTTGCAGGTAAATCATAGGAGCAGAACCCGCTTTCTATCCCAAAAATTGAGGATAACGCCAATCAACGCTGCGGCTAAGATGATGAAAACCACGTTGACCTTAAAAAGGAAGGTTGCGATGAATGCGGCAGTTAACATTAAAACATGGATTGGGCGCTGGCGTTTGGAGAGATTGATCGTCAGGTCAAAGACCACGTCCAAAATCAAGGCGGCTACACCAGCCTGCATGCCTTTAAGCATCAAGTTGACGTACTTATTCGTGGCAAATGCCTCGTAGAAAAATGAAATGCCGGTCAGGATAATCATCGGTGGCAGGATGGTGCCCAAAACCGATACAGCCATCCCCGGAAAACCTGCTACACGCTGACCGACGAGAATAGACGCATTCACCGCGATAGCGCCTGGCGAACTTTGCGCAATGGCGATAAGGTCAAGCATTTCATCTTCATCGATCCAGCCCAATTTTTCAACAAATGCCTTGCGCATAAAGTTGACAATAACAAAACCGCCACCAAAGGTGAAGGTGCTGATATAGAGCATATTAATAAAAAGAGTCCATAGTTTAGAGCGCTGAGATTTGGTTTTCATGATTTATTAAGTTTATCTTAATATCCCGCAAGATTCTTGTACAAAGGTATTAAACTGTTGGAATATGACATAATCCGTATGTTATATTTTCGCCAGAATGATGAAACATGGTTTGATTTCTCAACTGTCACCGCCTTATTACGATGCGGCGCTTGGAATTTGTCCAGAACTGGACCAGCATTATGGTATTAAGCTTTTGTGGCAGGATCTCATGTCCCATTTCAGCCCGCAAATTGCTGAAGACCGTAATATTAATGCGCTCATCTCAATCTTAGAAACATTTAGCAAAGAACAGGAGCCTTTTTTATCAAAAAGTCACCATTTTCTGAAAACTTTCCAAATTCCCCTTAAATGTACTTGACATGACGTACTACGCGTGATAAAGTAGTTACAACGTCAGACGTAATACTTTTTAAAAGGAAAAAACATGATAAGGAGCAACGTTAAAAAACAGTATATAGAAATAATTAGCTTAAATTTACTTACAGATGAACCCAGTTATAGCTATGAAATCCCGCGCAAGATTTCTGACTGCAGCCAGGGTTTATACACAATGAAAGAAACGATAAAGAAAGAAAATTATAAAGGAGTATAGTATGACAATTGCATTAAGCGTGAGCAATTTATCAAAAAGCTATAACGGCAAGTTAGCGGTAGATGACATCTCGTTTGATGTTCGCGCTGGTGAGAAGTTCATTTTTGTCGGACCCAATGGCGCTGGCAAATCGACGACGATCAAGATTATTTCAACCTTGCTCGAGAAGAACGCCGGAACCGTGCGTTATGGCGATTTAACAGTGGGTGTGGATGATGACGCTATCCGCAAAAAGATTGGCGTTGTCTTTCAGCATCACGTTTTGGATGATGATTTTACTGTCCGCGAGAATTTGATTTGTCGCGGTGGTTTTTATGACATGAGTGCTTCCGCGCTCAAAAAACGCGCAGATGAGGTAATCGAGCTTCTGGATATGAAAAATTTTGCCAACCAACGTTATGGCAAACTTTCGGGTGGCCAGAGACGGCGCGCGGATATTGGCAGAGCTTTGATGCAGAGCCCTGAAATCCTTTTTTTGGATGAGCCAACGACAGGCCTTGACCCACAAACCCGCCTGGTTGTTTGGGATATTATCAATGGCATTCAGCAGGATTTAGGAACCACGATTTTTCTGACCACACACTATATGGAAGAAACTGATGATGCCAGCAATGTGGTTATCATTGACCATGGCAAGATTGTGGCGACTGGTACCCCAGCCGCGCTTAAGAAGCAATATGCCCCAAACCTGCTCAATCTATATCCCCGGGATATAGAGAAAGTTTCTGCTTTCCTGAGCGATCGGGGTTATCAACCCAAGTTGAAAGAAGATACCTTGCAGGTTATTATCAAAGAGGCTTTTGATGCACTTGAATTAATTGAGGTATTACGCGCGGATATTAATAATTTTGAAGTGGTGAATGGACGCATGGACGACGTTTTTATCGCCATCACCGGAAAGGCATTGAGAGAATGAAAGCAACAACACGGATTGCAAAAAGAGTTTTTAGGCTCTTCTTTAGGGATAAATCAGCCATATTTTTTACGCTGCTGGCTTCCATTATATTATTGACGATTCACCTGCTCTTCCTCAACCGTGTTTCCTTCTCGGATGATCAGTTGAAGATGATGCCTGACCTTGTCCATTTTCAAAATGCCTGGCTGATGGCTGGATTGGCTGTCATTACCGCCTTTTCAGCGAGTTTTACAGGGCTGGCGCAAATGCCGGTTGACCGCAAGTCCAAGGCTTTTGATGATTTTCAGATTGCGCCGGTGCGCCGCAGTCAGATTGTGGCAGGCTATATTCTGGGCGGCACGTTTACGGCTTTCGTCATGTCTTTGGCTACGATTGCCTTTACCTACATCTTTCTGTTGATTCGCAAGACCTCATTGCCCAGTGTGCAAAACACCCTGCTGATTGTCGGGGCAATCATGCTGACAACTTTTATTTCGAGTGGCTTGGCTTTTTTGTTCGCCAGTGGACGCAATTCAGTGCGAAGTTATGGCTCGGTGAGCAGTTTGATGTTGACCCTAATTGGCTTTTTCGCAGGGGCCTACATTCCCTTTGGTGTTCTGGGTAAATCTGTAAGGACTTTTATGTCCTGGCTGCCTTTCAGCCATATGGCAAGCCTCACGCGCAAGTTCTACCTGGCAGACGTGATTAATCGCATGACCATTCCGGCTCAGTTTGATATGACTAAATACAGAATCATCTTTGGTGTGGATTTGGAGATGCTGGACAAGACGGTGAGCCCATGGCTGAGCGCGGGTTTCATTCTTCTTTGGGCGTTACTCTTCTTTGGCATCGGCTTGTTTAGAATTCGGAAAGAACAGGATTAAGATTGACTTTTGTGGCAGCCTTTGAAGCACTTGAATCCGCGATGATGGATCTGGCGTTACCTGAAGAAGTAACCCGTCAGATACTGACTTATCTGCGGACACGACCGAATTCTCTCGGTGTGGCTTCAAAGGCTTATGCCGCTAAGGATGGCAATTTTGACATCTTGAGGCGTAAGCCTTTTACACGCTTGGTAATGGTTTGTGCTTTGTTACCGGGTTTGAAGCAAGGCTTTGTGGATGCTGGCATGCCAGGGCAGGTCTGGTTGGACAGCATCGACGACATCCGCTTGCGCGCGCGACTTTATTTCGAGAAAACTGGAAAAGTGGGTCTGTCAAAAAATGACGCGCGTTGGTTTCACCGTTTGATAAGTTTTAGGCTTTTTAAGATTGGCTCTTTGCAGTTTCAACCCTTTGAGATGCTTTATTTGAACAAAGAGGGTATCGGTGAGGATTTCATGCGCTTTAGCGAGGAACAAAAATTGCGCCTGCCACCCGGAACACCCGTCTTGAACACACATATTCAGCATGGTGCGGATTTGCATCCCGAAGCTTTGCAGGCGACCTTCGCACAAGCGCGGGATTTCTTCAGGCGTTATTTTCCATCGCAGGATTTCAAGGCTTTTATTACTTACACCTGGCTCTTGTATCCAGGCTTAAATGGAGTTTTACCAACTGATAGCAAGATACTGCAATTTGCAGGAATGTGGGATGTGGTTTCTGTTGTCGATGACCAAACCCAGGCTCTGGAACGCATATTCGGCGGGCGACGCAGATGCAAGGCGGATTACCCTCAGGAAAGCAGTTTGCAACGCGCGGTCCTTCAGCATATGGATGCTCTGGGCTATGCGTTGGGCGTGATACAGTTTTAAGTTCCGTTAATAATCTCATGCCGGCGTCTCACCACGCATTTTAAAAAAGATGATTTTCCCACTAAAACACACAATATTGACCCCAAAACGTCAAATCTGATAGTTCTTGATAGTTTTCTTGCTCTAAACTGTAAGCGTTGCAGTTATTGCAAAGGAGAATTTATGGAAGTTCCACGCTTTTGGCGATTGAAAAAACAACGTTACGCTTTGCAGGGCGAAGTCTGCCCGCATTGTGATATCAAGATATTCCCACCCCGCGATGTCTGCCCGGCTTGTGGTGGTGAGGCAAAAACGGCTTTTAATTTCAGCGGTTTGGGTGAAGTCTACTCTTTCACCGATGTCAAAAACGCTCCCGCTGGATTTGAAGAACAAGCCCCTTACACGGTGGCATTAGTGCAACTCAAAGAAGGACCCATGGTCAGCGCGCAACTGACGGATATAGGCGATGAGCCGGTACATATCGGTATGCCGGTTGAAATGGTTACCCGCAAAATCCGTAATGTTGGCGACGATCGTGGCATTATAGCCTATGGCTACAAGTTTAGACCTGTAGTGGTCAAATAAAGTGATGCACATCAAATGCGTACTGCGTACTCAGCCGACTCCATACGGGTCGGTTTTTTTGTTGGCTTTTGTAAAATGTCCTTTTCAAAACCTTAAGTGGCAACTAACACAAAAGCTCTATTATTAATAATGAGACAATTCTTTTTCGGAGGATAATTATGGAAAAAACTATGCGATTGATTATCGTTATGATGTTCGCCCTGGTGGTACTTGGCGCGTGCTTTTTCATTCCAAGTCGGAGGATTAAAGACGGGCAGGCGGGTACGCTTTTTAGCGAAACCAAAGCACTTGACCGATACACCAAAATTGATTTTGAGGGTGGCGGTAATATCGTTCTAATTCAAGGTGATAGTCATAGTCTGAAAATTGAAGCCAGTCAGTCTGTACTGGAGAAAATAGTCGTCAAACAGGATGGCGAAACACTACAAGTTGGCTTTACAGGCAAGCTGTGGCAATTGTCGACGATTGATGAGCTCACTTTCATTTTCACTTTTGAGAGCCTGTCGGAATTTGATTTGGAAGGCGGAGCAACAATTCAGGCTGAAGGGCTAACTTCAGATGCTCTTGAGCTTGATTTTGAGGGCGGTTTTAGCGCGGATTTGGGATTGCTTGACCTGCAAACCCTGAATGTGTCCATTGAGGGCGGCGGCAAGTTTAGCGCGAAGGGACAAGTGAATACGCAAAACATAAAAATTGCTGGCGCGGGAACATATCAGATGGCGGAAGTTGAATCGCAAGACGTGACCATCAAGATTGAAGGTGCCGGCAATGCTGAGGTTTGGGCGAAAAACACACTCAACATGAACCTTGAAGGTGCTTACTCGCTCGATTACTGGGGCGACCCACAGATAACGCAAAAAATCACTGGCGTTGGCACGATAAAAGCCCACGGCAAAAAGTAAGCTGAAATCATTAATAAGCGAAGGTCTGGTAACTCTTATGGCTGCCAGACCTTTTAATTTTGGGTCTACCTGTTCGTTTATGGTCTCCTGACCACGAATATAAAAAACACGCTTTATTTCCAGGCTTTTTTGATTTGATTGTAGCTGTCTTCAAGGCTTTCAGGTAGGACGCGCGCTTGGCCTAAGACGGTGATAAAGTTTGTGTCGCGGTGCCAGCGGGGAACAATGTGCATATGCAAATGCTCAGCGATTCCCGCGCCACCCGCAGCACCGATGTTCAAACCGACGTTGAAACCCTGCGGTTGATAAACTATTTCTAAAGCAACCATAACACGCCGTGCGAGCAACATCATTTCGGTGAGCGCGTTAGTGCTCAGCTCTTCCATGTGGCAGGTATGCAGCATCGGCACCACCATCATATGCCCGCTGGTGTAGGGGTACTTGTTGAGGATGACAAAAATCTCTTCGCCCCGGTGAACGATGAGGTTGTTGTAATCGTCTGGCATGGCCAGCGCGTCACAAAAAGCGCAGTTGGGGAGACTTTTATCGCGGTTGAAGTAATCGCGGCGATTGCTATAGAGGTAATCCATAGCTTTATTTTATCGCATTTCCTGTCGTTTATATTCGGATTTGCTTTTTTATCTGAGCAAAAAACTCGTGCACAAAAATGCCTGGGCTGATATGGCAATTAAGGACAACTTAGGGCTTTCGTCTTAATGCCCGCAATTCTGCTTTGGTGGTTGGGCAGATGCGGCGGGATTCGATGGCTTTTTGGATGGCTTTATTGTGTGTCCAGGTCTCAAGTTGATGG
>MTBK01275477.1_pt1 | contig 15060 bp, 14 predicted proteins | sample 1535981 | NCBI WGS metagenome assembly MTBK01 (sample SAMN06109225, study PRJNA356200) | anaerobic digester metagenome | isolation source: biogas reactors fed with pig manure or primary and secondary sludge | place: Spain | collected 2016-06-30 | reverse complement strand
TAAGCAGGGTGCCCAGCATAATACACAGCACCATGGTGATAAAAAAGCCCTTCAGCACCTGAAAAGGCTCACGATAAATCAAGCCCACAACGATTGATGGCACCATCAGTCCACTCAAAATCATGAGTATTCTGCCTAAAAGATAGCGAATGATACCAAAATTCATCTTTTAGTCGTCCAAGATATCGTCTAATTCTGATATGCGATGCCCAAGGGTCACAACTAAAACGCGATCGCCTTCCTGAATTTGGTCAGCACCACTGGGAATAATGCGACGAATACCCCGCATGATATGGGCAACAAGGATATTTGGTTTGAATTTCAGTTCGGCAATTGGCGCGCGGCAGATTTTGGCATTTTTATGAGCGATGAACTCAAGCGCTTCGGTATTCTCGGAGTTCAGACGCGCGTAAGTTTCAAGGTTGCTTGAGACGGTTTTCTCGCGCGAGCGAATGTAATGGATAATGCGATCATTACTGGAAATGTGGGAAGTGATAATCGTGTCCAAAAGGTCCTGGTCGAGAAGTTTTATCAGTTCGCGCCGATTGACTTTGGTAATTGTTTTCGCCACACCTTGCTGATGGGCAAAAAGGGAGAGCATCAGGTTCTCTTCATCAATATTGATTAGGGTGATAGCTACATCATGATTAGCGATGTGCATTTGACGCAAAAACTTTTGATCAGTACCATCACCAATGATAACTTCCGCATCAGGGAAATTAATGGCGAAATGATTGGCAACTGCTGCTTTGACTTCAATCAATTTCACGCGAACGCCTCGCTTTAACAAAGCGGGGATAAGGTAATAGGCAATGCGGCTTCCACCAACGATCAAAGCTGTACGCCAGCGCTCATTTTTGTGTCCGCAAAGGCGGCTGAACTGATGAATAGCCTTTGGTCTGCCCACCATTTGAATGGTGTCATGTTCTTCAAGAGTTGTGTTCCCTTTGGGGATAATTGTTTCAAAATCACGATCGATGGCGCAAAGTAAAAGCTCAGGAATCTCCGCGCGGATTTCTGCCAGATTGCGCCCAATGATAGCTGAGTTAGGGTTGACCCTAATTTGCACCATGTCCACCATGCCACCCGCGAAAGGCTCAATGGTCAGCGCGGCAGGGTAGTCAAAAACACGCGTGATATCCGCTGCGGCTTCGGCATCGGGATTGATGAGCATGCCAATACCAAGCTCTTTTTGGTAAAAAGTCAAATCGCGCGCGTATTCCGGGTTGCGTACCCGCGCTATGGTGAACTTAGCACCCAGACGATTGGCAATGGTTGCGGCAATGAGATTGGTGTCGTCATTTGGGGTAACCGCGATAAAGACGTCCGCGCGGGACACATCCGCTTCTTTCTGGACTTCAATCGCGGAACCGTTGCCGTGAACACCACGAATATCAATGTTTTCAACAAGCGAATCAATTTTGTCCTGGTTTTGGTCGATTAGCACGATTTCATGCCCCTCATTCGCCAAATCCTGACAAAGCGCGCTGCCCAATTTTCCTGCACCAACGATGACAATTTCCATAAGTATTCCTTAGGCTTAAATTTTATCAAATTTTTGGCACAGTCGTGTGGTTTTAGGCTGTATTAATTTTATGAAGCTCCCCCCCCCCTAATCTCTTTACTGAGGAGCCTCAAAGTTTGCTGTTACTTTTATAAAACACTTATACAACGCGAGGTTATATTGTTTCTTTTTTCGTGCGCAACAAACAAGACGAGAAATAATTTCGACTTGCTTAGCAATGTAAATTTTCCTTACGGAATGTAATTGGTTTCAAATGTACAATACGTTTTCCAATTTTCATCCGGATTCATCAATTCCCAGGTGATATAGATTGCATATTTACCCTTATCAGGGTCATAGCCCTCCAATTGGAATGCAAAAGATTCACCGCTTTTTATTGCACGTGGGATGCCGTAAAAATAATATTCCACATATTCTTCGCCGTAGGTTGGTGCCAGTACGAATTGGCTTCCCCAAGTTTTAGATCCTGTGTTTTTGATATGTGCATAGATATCAAAACGCCCGTCAACCCACATATTATAACTTCGGTTGGAAGTAACCTGACAGGCTATTTCCGGAAGAGCTGGTGTTGGTGTTCTTGTTGCAACAGCAGTTGGACTAACGACCTTAATCACCGCGGTTACAGGGTGATTTTTATCACCCATACCATAGATAGATCCATCGGGGGCTTTTAGGAAGAATCTTCCCGTATATGAACCAGCACTACTTGGGCTGGTGAGATGCACAGATATATCTACCGATGAACCAGGGGAAACATACCCAGGAAAATAAACGGAACTCGGGGCGGACATACGATCTCCATCGGAGAAGATTAATTGATAAGAAGAATCCCAGGCACAACTGCCCACATTAGTAACCCGCCATGTCTTAACGAAACTTTCGTTAGGATTCATCTCTTTCCCATCGGGAATGGTCACATCCATTACAAATTTAGCTTTGTTGCAGGGTATGGTCACCACAGTGTGAGATGGGCTTGGTTCAATAGTCGCACTGGGGATTGGCGTTGGGGTTGGAGGCTCTGGAGTGGGCTCAGCTGTGTTTGTGGCTATAGGAGTTGGCGTGACCATAAGTGCATTCAAAGTCGCGCCAATTTCCATCGTTTGCCTTGCGCCTTCAACTGCGGTTTCAATGATTGCAGTTTGTGATAATTCAGAACTCTTTATACCAAAATTTGAGACACATGAACATGAAATAATAAGGAAAGCTATGGGAAGTAAGGTCAAAATAGTGCATATTCTCTTTTTCATTTTTCCTCCTACTAAAGTCGTAAACAATAATAAACGAACAAAGATTGACACTGGCTTCTATGGAAGCATATACACGAAAAGGGGGACTGTGTTTTGTCCTATTTAGTAAATTGTAACATAATAGTAACAATTTACGCCAAGCAATTTCCAGGAAACAGTTACCCTTTTGTAACTAAAAACGAGCATTAATGGCTATCACGGTTAAATCAGCTAAATAAATTGTTTTTTGGAAAGGTTTGAAGTAAAAACCTTAATATTTGAGAAATTTACTTATTGGACTTCTTTTGAATCCAACGGAGAGCTCAAAATGCCTTGTTTGTCCAAAACTTTAGCTCTATTTTTACTTCCGTGTTTTCACTTCCAGATAAAATCTGAACAATTCCGATTATCGTGCCTGAAGATTTTAAACGGATTGATCTCGATTTCAAGTCATTTGACGTGCCAAGTCGATATGTCTATAATTTTGAAAGCAAAGAAAAGAGATAGTCTATGAGCAAGAACACATTGGAACTCTACGAAAAAAAAGTACTGATTTCCGGCGCGACGGATGGCATTGGTAAAGAAACCGCGCTCATGTTCGCCAAAGTTGGCGCGACAGTGCTCATTCATGGGCGCAACCCCAATAAAATCGCTGATACACTTGCCGCGTTACGCGAAGCAAACCCCAAGGGAAAGTATTACAGCTATCAAGCTGATTATGCCTCATTGGCAGATGTGCGTGCGATGGCTGAAGCCATCAAAAATGAGCATCAACACATTGACATTCTCATCAACAATGCCGGCCTTTACCCCGATGAACGCGTTATCACAAAAGATGGCTTTGAGCTCACTTTGCAGGTGAATTATCTCTCATCTTTTTTACTCACACACGAGATTATGCCTTTGCTTGAACTAAGCCCCGAAGCGCGGATAGTCAACATCAGTTCCATTGGACATAAATTTGTTTGGAACAGCATCAAAAATCCAAAATTCAGTCCTTTCTTTTGGCGCTGGGTGAGTTATTGCCGCTCCAAGCTGCTGGTTGTGGCATGGACGATAGAATTAGCACACCAGTTAGAAAGTAAAAAGATCACGGTGAACAGCATCCATCCTGGGGTGATTCGCACCAAGGTCATCCGCATTTTGCCGGTTTCTTATGGCTCCTCGGTGCCATCCGGCGCGAAAACAGTTTTCAATCTTGCTACCAATCCCAAATACGCCACGACCACTGGACAGTATTTTGAGCGCTACAAGCTTAGCAAAGCCGCTCCGATGGCATTGAATAGTCGACTGCAAAAGAATCTGTGGCGAGCCAGCCACGATTGGGCTGGGCTCGTGATAGAATCAGAGCATGAATAGCTGCCAAATCCGCAAGGCTAAAACCCTACTGTTGCTCATTGCAATCATTAGCATTGCTTTGAGCGCCTGCCAGTCAAAACCACCTTTGCTAACGCCGATATCACCAGAAGAAACCAAAGCAAAAGCGGATGTGACCCAAATCGCCACCCGCCTGGCTGATCATGCCACCCCCACGCCCATTCCATCCGCAACGCACTGGCCAATCGCCACCAACACCCCTCAGCCCGAGCCTCGCGAAAACCAGCTCGGCAGCACAAACCCGCTCACCGGTTTAAAGGTCAAGAATCCCGCCCTACTCCACCAAAGACCGCTTTTCGTAAAAATTGTCAATTGGCCACAGAGTTTCAGACCAGCCGAAGGCCTCAACAAAGCCGACATGGTCTTTGAGTATTATCATGGCGCGCAAGTCAACAACCTCATCGCGCTGTATTACGGCAATGACCACCCTCATGTTGGACCACTTGGCGATGGCAGCGTCGTTGACGCGCGCCTCACCGAACATCAGCAAGGGGTTTTAGTTGTTGGAACGGTATATGAACTTGTTGAAAGCGTGCTTGACAACTACCTTGTCGATCGATTTGCTCGGCGTGGCTTCATCCCGTGTCCAGGCATATGCACCGATACAGTCGCCCAGGGAGGCAAAACCTGGGTAGATACTGCCGCGGTACGCACCGCATTATCCAGTTCTGATGAAGCCAATAAAACGCCAGAGCTTTTCGGCTTGAAGTTCGCCGAAATCCCACCTGACTCAAATCAGACCGCCCAACGCTTCAGTTACCTTTATGCGGACTTTTCGGTGATGGACTGGCGCTTCAACACGGAAAGCGGAAAATATGAGCTCTGGCAGGATGAGTTGGTCTCTGAAGGACGATACAAGCTTAGTAAAGCTGAAGATCGTGCCACAGGCGAGCCAATCGCCTTTGAAAACATCGTCTTTCTCTTCACCAATTATGTGAACTACCGCAACCTATTTTACGACATCAATTTTGATGATGGCAACACGCAACAACGCGGCATTTTGTTGAGAGATGGCAAACTTTATCACATCAACTGGAGCACTTCAGCTTACGACCAACCCTTCTTGTTCTACAACCTCAACGGAGAAGCCTTCGAGCTCAAGCCAGGAAGAACATGGATAACGCTTTCCACCAACGACAGCAAAATCGAGCAAGTTGATGAAGACGAATGGGATATGCACTTCATCATCAAATAATGTTCTGCGACATTTTGCTATAAGGCTGGCTTTTCTATTCCTATAAATCTTCCTTTTCAAACGCGGTTGCCCGTAAACCATTCAGCGTCACCAACAAGGAAATACCGATATCCGCTAAAACCGCCACCCAAAGCGGGATGAGCCCCATAATCGCCAAAGCCGCGACCGCGAATTTTACCCCTAAGCTGATGATGATGTTCTGACGAATAAGCTTGTTCACAAATCTGGAAAGCCGAAAGGCAAAAGGCAGACGTTTGAGATCATTATTCATCAAAACCACATCCGCGGTTTCCAGAATCTGCCCGCTCGCCGCGCCTCCCATAGCCACACCGATATCAGCACGCGCCAGGGCTGGAGCGTCATTGATGCCATCCCCCACCATCGCCACCATGCCAAACTTTTCTTGCAAAAGACTTAAGGCGTCTAATTTTTCGTTTGGTAAGAGTGAGGCGTTTACTTCGTCAATACCCAGACTGTTGGCAATGTGCTGCGCCGCGCCAGCGTTATCGCCAGTAAGCATGACGGTATGGATGCCAAATGATTGCAACGATCGCAATACTTCAAGCGCTTCGGGGCGGGCCTGGTCGCGAAGACTCAAGTAACCCCGCACCGAGTCACCATCGCAAACCATCACCGTGGTTTGACCATCCGCTTCAGCCTGGCGGGTGGCCTCAATCAAGCTAAGGGAGGGTTTATGTTCAGCTAAAAACAAGGGAACACTGCCGATGGTCGCCTTTTTGCCGTTCACAAAGCCCTCTTGCCCACGCCCACCAAGCACTTTGAGCTCTTCAGCTGGCGCGATTTTTCCGCGCACGCCACGTTCATCAGCACGTTCCAGAATGGCACTGCTCAACGGGTGTTGACTGCGTTCTTCCAAAGCGCTGGCCAATGCCAAAAGATTATCGCAGGGCTCGCAGGGTTCCTCACTGTTTTGGCAATCCACCGCTTTGACTAACTCAACCCTGGGTTCGCCAAGCGTTAATGTGCCGGTTTTATCAAAAGCCATCACCTTAATCTTCGACAGACCTTCAAGATATACCCCACCCTTGAAAATGACCCCTGAACGTGCCGCGCGGGTTAAACCCGAGATAATTGTGATTGGTGTGCTGATGACCAGCGCGCAAGGACAACCAATCATCAGCAAAGATAGCGCGCGGTGTAACCAGCCATAACTCTCGTGTGTATTCAAAGCTGGTTGCTTGAAAAAGACGATTGGAATAACAGCCACCAATATAGCAAGCAAAATCACAATTGGCGTGTAAACACTGGCAAATGTATCAATAAACTTCTCTTGCCTGGCTTTGCTCACCTGAGCTTCAGTCACCAAACGGATGATACGTTGCATAGTGGTATCTTCAACCAGGCGGCTCACCTCTACTTCCAATAAGCCACTGCCATTCACTGTGCCAGAAAGCACTTTATCGCCGATACCTTTCGATACCCAGGCACTTTCGCCGGTAATTGGTGCCTGATTGAGCTCACTTTGCCCGCTGATAACGATGCCATCCATAGGCAGGCGTTCACCCGCCCGAATCATAATGCGGTCGCCAACGCGAAGGTCTCCAACCGCGACAAGCTCTTCAACACCGTTGGCTACACGCAAAGCATGTTTGGGCGCAAGATCCGCGAACTCGGTCAGAACCTTGCGCGCGCTGGCACCTGTGTAGCCTTCAATCGCCTCAGATAAAGTAAAGAGGATCAGCAATACCAAGGCTTCCAGCCCTTCGCCAATCAGCACCGCGCCAATTAATGCAAAAGACATCAGCACGTCCATGTTCACCTTGCGCTCTTTAAATAAGCTCGTGAATCCATGGCTTAGGAAAAACCAACCCGCCATGGGTAAGAGAAGCATTTGTATAACAATCACCCAGGTATCTGACAAACCAAATCGGGGTAAATAGAGGGTCAAACCCAGAAGAATGAGGCCTGGAATAATCACTTTAAGCTCTGGCATGCTCCAAAAAAACTGCCAAAAACCCTTGAAATCCAATATTTTGGTATGTTTCACGCCTTCCGGATCGGGAGTGACCATTATGCCGCAAACGTCACTGCCACAGCCACAGGTACTGCTTTGTTGATGGTGATGGCTGTGTTCGCTCATTAGATTTTCTCATCCATATGCGAGGCATGCTCCAAAGCTAATTGGAAAAGCTCGCCAATGTGTTCATCATTGATACGATAATACACTTGCTGTCCATCCCGTCTTGAAGAAACAAATCGCAAATTTCGCAAAAGGCGCAACTGATGCGACACCGCGCTCTGGCTAACTTGTGTGGCTTCCGCGAGACAGCCCACGCAGACCTCCCCATCAAACAAAAGGTCCAGCAACTTGAGACGGGTTGGATCTGCCAGTCCTTTAAAGGTCGCTGCCATGCGCTCCGCTTTTTCATCGCTCAGCTTAGCCCGAAGTCTTTTTCCGCCTTCCGAATGATCATGTTTCTCTGCCATATGCGTCTTATCCTTTCATAATATATGAGCGCTTGCTCATATGCGCATATTATACATATAACCGGATAATAATCAAGAGATTCGTAAAACATTTGACATAACATAAAAAGTTAATGTCTATATCCGAAAAGCTCATTGATTCATACAAGGCGCATCTGGAATATAAAGGGCTAAAATGGAAGAAAAAAAGTTTTTGGGTTACAATATTATCCAGGCTAAAGTTTTAATAAAACCTGTCAGTTTGCTTGTCATTAAAAGGATATAAACTGGAAAGCAGGAACCCTTTTGAACCAACAATATAACAGCAATAACTTTTTCTCCCAAGAGAGACAGTTATTATCCGTAATTTTTTGAATACATTTCCCTTTGATAGGAGCTTCGCTATGATCAACTCAAAAGGTTTTTCAAAAGTAATTAGAAGAAAAAGATATACTGGTTTAGGTCAGATACTACTTTGTGGAAGTGCTATTTTGTTATTTTTATCTTCATGCAATAGTACACAAGTAACTGTACAACCACCTATAGAAAAAACAAGATCATTGAGTATTGATAAAACATCTGAGAATAGTACTCCTACTGAGGAAGTGCAAGTACAAAATACTATAGAAGTAGAAGTAACAGAAGAAGTTCCTACTCCTACTATGGAAGCTACTCCTACTGAAAAGATAGAGCCTACACCAGAGATGGAGTTTGATACAAATGTATTAAATATGACGGATTGGAGTAGTTATCATCTATTAGAGAAAGAAATTTTAGAGAAACCAGCGAATGTAACCTTATTAGAAGGGACAAGGCTATACTCTCTCCCTATATTTGAAGATTACTTCTATGATTCCCCTATGATATCAGAAATAACTTTAAATAAACCCATTGAATTGCAAATATCTGAAAAAAGAGAAATCACCAACGATAAAGGAGAAGTAGTCCAAGTTGGGATAGTCTCTAATTCTTACAGTATTAGTCCTTACGGAGGAGCCCTTGTAGCTATTATAAATGCAACAGATTCTAATGGTACAGAAAAAACTTTTTACAAGAAATCTAATGATTTACAAACTGAAAACAGTGTAGTATCGACACAAGTATTTGATCTTCTTAGAGAAAATGATTTACAAAGTACACTTCTATCGATAGAGAGATTAATGAAGTTTCAGGAAGAAAATGGTGGTTTTATTCCTGGTCAGACATATAAAATAAAAGATATATTATATCCACTAGAAGATTTTTATGAATTAGCTTCCAACCCTGGTCTTCAGGGAAGAATCCTGACTACAGGATGGGACGATTTATGTTCAGGAATATCATTGTTTTTAAATAAAAACAGTGAAGTTGGACAAGTAACTAATTTTGTATTTAATGAGGCGAAATATTCCAGCCATCTTTTTGAACTAGAAAATCAGTGGGATCCAACTTTAACATTTAACAATCCAACCTTTGAATTCGAAGTATATCAACAAGGATATTTTAAAATAGATATAGTTCTTCTCCCAAGAGGACCAGAAGCTGATACTATTGATTTCCCTGCAGGTATATCAGATGATGCTACAAAGGATGTTATCTATACACTAACCTTTGTACCCTCACAAGATGTAGAGAAACAATCGGATATCTTTATGCATGACTCAGAGAATCAGACAATTCAATTACCTGATTCTTACAATTCAATTTCCATTCGACATTATTATAAAGAAACAAGAGTCCAGACAGAAATGATGAAAGCAATATTTAATACACTTAGAATTTCGGATTTTGAATAGATAATTTTTCTTTACTGTCTCAGTACGGCTCAGAGTCAAATCATGTAAAAACAGTCCTGATATCAAATATTATCTTTTCTCGTATTCTGCTAAATATCTCAAAAGCGCGGCGGTCAAACGCGCGTCATCCACGGCATGATGACTATTGGGCAAGTCAATCCCACAAAAAGCCCCCGCGAAAGCTAATTTTTGTGAGCGAAAACCATTTCGCCGCGGGTTCCACTCTCCATACCAGGCAGCAAAGAGTTTCATCACACAAAAAGCCTGGTTATTCTGGAGAGTCCATGGCACCGCGGCTGCCGCGCAACTTTGTCGCAAGAGGCGCATGTCAAAATCAGCGTTATAGATCCCAATCGCGCGATTGCGTAAAATCGGCTCAAGCTCTGGCCAAACCTGTTTCCAGTAAGGCTTGCCCGCGACCATCGCGTCCGTAATTTCATTCACCGCGCTTGACTCTGGCGGTATCGGTATGCCTGGATTCACCAGACCATCATACAAGGTGTTGCCATCCACATCGACAATACCCACCTCAATGATCAGGTCACTCGGACCGGTACCTGTGGTTTCGGTATCTAAAAAAATGGGGTTTAGGGCTAACAAATCGCGCGCGCTTTGCATGGTTTTGGGATGTGCTACTGGGAACATATTTGCCTCCACGACTATTATACATGAGCATCAGATGAAGGTCGCGAATTTATTAATCATTTCATCAATTACTATCCTATCGTTATGCGTTCCCTGTGATCTCTTGAGTATTTGCTAAGCAAAACCAGGAATAGCAGATTGTAACCGCAAATAACCGAATTTTTTATATTTTCACAAAATTTTCCCCACATAGGGTATGATTAGCATAAGAGATTATGAATAAAGATAATCAACAAGAAACAGAAAAGGTCACCAAAGACCCACAAAAAAACGCTAAGGTGAAAGCCTTTTTCCACCAGCTTAACAAGTTCCTCATCAAGAACACACCAGGCATGCGTGTGATCAAAACCATGATCGCGGTCTTCATTTGTCTTGCTGTTGAAGCCATACGCCAAAAAACCGGCACGGTCTATCACAGCAGTATCGCCGCCGTGGTCTGTATGCAACCTACCGTAAAATCGACTGCCAAAACCGCCCGCGAACGTGTCATCGGCACCATCATCGCTGGTATTTATGGCTTTTTAGTGCTCACTTTTATCTTTCCAAATGTCACCGTTGATACCCGCGAATGGTATTACTACCTGGTTACCGCCTTGCTTTCCCTGCCCTTGATGACCATCATGATCTGGATTAAAACACCCGGACCAATAGCCATCACGGTGATTGTCTACCTGATTGTTACGCTCAAAACAACGGATGTTCCCCCCATTGCCTACACACTCGAGCGTGTTGGCGACACGCTCATTGGTATAGCAATAGCACTTTTGGTTAACTGGTTCCCACCGCTCAACAAACTTGGCAAGAAAATGGGCCAGGTTGAAATTGAACCCGCGCCACCTGCAAACTCACATAACAACGCATGAACGCTTTAATTGATCGCGCACGCAAGCTCATCATAGAATCAGAAAATATCGTCTTTTTTGGCGGTGCTGGGGTTAGCACCGCTTCGGGTATCCCCGATTTTCGTTCCGCCACAGGGCTTTATAACCGCGCGCAAAACACAAATTATTCACCGGAATATTTATTGAGCTACGCCTACTTCAAAGCTGACCCGCAAGGCTTTTATACCTACTTGCGCGAGAATCTCTATTATCCCGATGCCCAGCCTAACGCTGCCCATCATGCCTTGGCAAAACTCGAGAAATTAGGCAAGCTCAAAGCGGTCATCACCCAAAACATTGATAATTTTCACCAACGCGCCGGTTCGACCAATGTCTTGGAACTTCATGGCACAATGGAACACTACTATTGCATCCGTTGCCGCAAGGATTACGATGTTGCTTATGTCATGCGCACAAAAGAAGTTCCCCGCTGCACTTGTGGTGGCATCGTGCGCCCTGATGTGGTGCTTTATGGCGAAATGCTCAATACCGATGTACTTGACGCTGCAATCAAAGCCATCACACGGGCAGACATGTTCATCATCGGTGGCACTTCTTTGGTGGTCTACCCAGCAGCATCACTGGTGCGCTATTATCATGGCGACAAGCTCATACTCATCAACCGAGACCCAACCGCTTATGACGCCTGGGCAAACCTGGTCATTACCGGCGATATAAGCCAGGTCATGGCGAGTTTGGTTGATGGGCCCTAATTCGTTTTCATTTACGCTCTGGACAAAGAACAGCCTTTATTGTGAAAGCCTAAATCAAATCTAAATAAATTTCCACTATACTTAATCACCATGGCAGAAACTATCCTCATTATCGATGACCAACAGAACCTGCGCAATTTGCTCAAAGATTACTTCAGCGAGCAAGGTTATCGCGTTGTGACCGCCAAAGATGGACAAGAAGGGCTCTTTGTGGCACGCTACGAAAACCCGGATCTCATTCTGTTGGATATCATGATGCCCAAGCTGGATGGTTACCAATTTTTACATGCCTTTCGCAAAGAGAGCCAGATTCCCGTCATCGTTTTGACCGCAAAAACAGAAGAATCCGACACAGTTCACGGACTTGAACTTGGCGCGGATGATTATGTGCTGAAGCCCTTCCGAATGCGCGAACTGGCTGCCCGCGTGCGTGTTGCCCTGCGCCGAGCCAATCCCAACGCCGAAGCGGAAGAAATCCTTAAAGCTGGCGATGTAATCTTAAACGCCACCACTCATACTGTATACATGAACAAGGAAACCGTCTTTCTAACACCCATTGAATTTGAACTTTTGAGCATTCTTATGCGCTCTCCCAACAAAGTTTTTTCGCGCGCAGACCTGGTTGACCGTCTTTATGAAACAGGCTTTATGGGACTTGAAAGCACCCTCAACGTGCACATCCGTAATTTACGCTCAAAGGTAGAAAAAGACCCCGCAAATCCAAGCCTCATCACCACCGTGTTTGGTGTCGGCTACCGATTGAACAAGTGACACGATATGAAAATTAGTCTAAAAACCAAACTCTCACTCGCTTTTGTCCTGGTCGCTCTCATCACTGCTGCAGTCCTTGCACTTGTCTTTAACCGCTTTAATCAGAGGCAGTTCAATCAATTTGTTATCGATAACCAACGCGCGGAGCTGATCTCAGTCCTGACGAATTACTACAAAGAACATCAAAGCTGGGATGGCGCGCAAATTTACTTTTCAAACATGGCTCGCGGTCAGGGACAAGGTTTGGGACAAGGACAAAACACAGGACCTGGCAGTCAAGGCAGAGGACGCCGACTAGGACAAGCCGATAGCATCCATCACCAAAACAGCCAATCGGAAGAAAACACTTTGATATCACGGCGGCTTTTCGGATTAGCCGCGCCAGATGGGACAGTCCTTATACCATCATTTGACAGTCCAAATCCAGGCGTAGTTTTAGATACGGAAGCTATTGCTCTAAGCATGCCAATTGTAATTGAAGAGGAAACAGTTGGCTACCTGCTTTCACCCAATCAACTTCCAGGATATAGCGAAGTTGAAAACCGCTTTGTACGCTCAAGCAATCTGGCCATGTTAATCGCTTTGGCAGGTGCCATTATTCTTGCAAGCATTATCGCTATTATTATCGCGCGAAGCATCACTAAGCCCATCGAGACCTTAAGCGAAGCCAGCCAACGCATCGCCAACCGCGAACTGAACACAAAAGTACCCGAACTTGGAAAAGATGAGATTGGCATGCTCGCGAAAAACTTCAATGAAATGAGCGATCGTCTTGAAGAAAGTGACCGTTTGCGCAAGCAAATGACTGCCGATATCGCCCACGACCTGCGCACACCGTTGACGGTTATCAATGGCTATGTTGAATCAATGCGCGATGGCGATTTATCAGTTACGCCTGAACGCCTGGGGCTCATCGCTGATGAAACGACACGTCTTTCTAAACTGGTTGATGATTTACGCCTTTTATCCGTTGCGGATGCGGGCGAATTGAACCTTCAAAAACAGCTCACGAACCCAAATGAGCTCTTAGAACATTGTCATCAACTCTTTGAAAATCAAGCCGCTCGAAAGTCCATTAGCTTAAAACTTGAACCATTAACCACAACACAGAAAGTGCTTATTGACGAAGACCGCATGATTCAAGCTCTTTCAAATCTCTTGAACAATGCCATAGACTACAGCCCTGAAGGCAGTGAAGTTATACTGCGACTGAAAGAAGAAAAAGCTTGCATGCTGCTTGAGATTATCGATTCTGGACCTGGCATTGACCCTGCCAACTTGCCTTATATTTTCGAACGTTTTCACCGAGCAGACCGCTCGCGCCAGGAAAGCGCCTCCCATAGCGGATTAGGTCTATCAATTGCCAAAGCTATCATCACTGCCCATAACGGTGAAATATTAGCTATTTCTGCTTTAGGACAAGGCACCAGCATACAAATCAGATTAGCCAAACAATAATTCACTTGGCTAAAAACCATTTTTCATCTAAATAAGTTCTAAATAAGTTCTTGCTATCATAAGCATGTAAGTCGATAAAACAGACAAGAAAAAACTTCATAGACGATTTACAGAAAGAGATAGAAATGAAACAAAAAACACAAACAACCATTTTAGTCATCCTCGCTGGTCTTCTTGTTTTTGGCGGTATTGCCTTTAGCGCAGTCAAAGCCCAAGCCCCTGTCACCGAAGATACTTTGCCACAACCTCAGGTCACCAGTCGTTTTGAACAACGTGCGCAAATGCGCGCTGAAAGACAAGCCCAACAACAATTCCAATCGGAAGATTGTGTTTGCATCGGTTTGAGCGCAGAAGAATGTGAAGCCCTACGCATAGAACATCGCTTGGCAAACTTGGAAGAACGCTTGGCTCAGGGTTTGATCACTGAAGAACACTACGCGCTCATTCGTGCCAAGATTGAAGCTGGAGAACAACCTCCTTATGGCTTGCGCGACGGAAGTGGTTTAGGACTCGGTTCACACGGCCAGGGCTTAGGACAAGGCTATGGACAAGGTGCTCGCCAAGGTCAGGGCCAGGGTCAGGGTCAGGGTCAAGGTCAGGGTCAAGGTCAGGGCCAAGGCGGTGGCAGACGCGGTCAACAAAACAATGGCGATTGCCCCTACCTTCCTTAGTATCTACACATAATAAAGAAAATTTAGTGTAAAAGTAAAACCCAACAAAGCACTAAACACCAAGCCCATCTCAGACAAAGTTTTGAGATGGGCTTTTTCTTCTATAAAAATTGTTTATCAGCCATTCGAAATTATTCACTTCACGTAATCATCACGACTTACTCACCTCAAATCTGATCATAGGAACAGGCATATTCAAGGCAAAAGTTACACACCATCATCACTCACTTGCACTCGAATTCCCCAAGATTCGCATTGTTTTTTCCATAAGCGAATTTTCACTTGGCAGTAAAGACTCTTTATATCTTCTTAACTTAAATGCAGTTCAGTTGTCAAAAAATAAGCTGGACGCCAGTACCTAATTGCCCGTCAATAAAACAGTTTGTTACTCACTCA
>MTBK01278177.1_pt1 | contig 15066 bp, 12 predicted proteins | sample 1535981 | NCBI WGS metagenome assembly MTBK01 (sample SAMN06109225, study PRJNA356200) | anaerobic digester metagenome | isolation source: biogas reactors fed with pig manure or primary and secondary sludge | place: Spain | collected 2016-06-30 | reverse complement strand
GGTATTCCTCGCGCAGCCTTCCGATGACCTGCTGCGGAGTAATCCCCCCGTAGCCAATGGCGGCATAGAGATCGTCGGGCGAAAGCATGTTGAATTTCTTGGCAACCTCTTCGACAATATCGTTTTTAAGCAGCAGACGCAAATCAAAATCGAGGCGGCGATTCTCGCGCTCCAGCGCCTCGCGCCCTTTTTCAATATTCTCATCGCGCCGCTCCCGCTTGAACCAGCTGCGGATCTTGTTCTTGGCCTGGGCGCTCTTTACTATATTGAGCCAGTCGCGGCTGGGAGAGCTGTGCTTGGCTGTAATAATCTCGACCATGTCTCCTGTTTTTAAGACATAGTCGAGCGGCACCAGCCTGCCATTTACCCGGGAGCCGTTGCAGCGATTCCCAATATCGGTATGGATCTTGTAGGCAAAGTCGATGGGAATGGAACCGGCGGGAAGATCGATGACATCACCGCGAGGTGTAAAAACAAATACCTCATCGGTGAAAAGATCCATCTTCAGGTTTTCGATAAATTCGCGGGCATCGCGATAATCCTGCTGCCATTCCAGCAGCTGGCGCAACCAGGCCAGCTTCTTATCAAATTCTCCCTCATCGGTGAGCTTCTCTTTGTAACGCCAGTGCGCGGCAATGCCGTATTCTGCGGTGCGGTGCATCTCCCAGGTCCGGATCTGCACCTCCACCAGTTCATTTTCGGCAACAACCACCGTTGTGTGCAGCGATTGATACATATTCGGCTTGGGCATGGCAATATAATCTTTGAACCGCCCAGGTATGGGCTTCCAGAGCGCATGGACTGTTCCTAAGGCGCCGTAGCAATCCTTCACTGAATCTACGATCACGCGGATAGCGGTAAGATCGTAAATCTCGTTGAGATCCTTGTCCTGCTCTTTCATTTTATAGTAGATACTGTAAAGATGTTTGGGCCGGCCCCTGATCTCCGCCACCAGAGCAACCGCTTCAAGCCTTTTTTTAAGGATGCCCATGATCATGTTGATAAACTGCTCCCGCTCCCGCTTTTTCTTGGCCAGCCTGTCGGCCAGGCGGTAATATTCGCCGGGCTGCATATAGCGGAAGGCATTATCTTCAAGTTCCCCTTTGATCTTGTAGATGCCCAGGCGGTGCGCCAGCGGAGCATAGATCTCCATAGTCTCCCTGGCGATCTCCTGCTGCTTCCTGGTATTAAGGAAACGCAGTGTGCGCAGATTGTGGGCCCGGTCTGCCAGCTTGATCAGAACCACGCGGATATCCTTCGCCATGGCAATAAACATTTTCCGCAGGGTCTCCGCCTGCTGCTCCTCACGGGAAGCAAAATCAAGACGGCTCAACTTAGTTACACCGTCCACAAGGACAGCAATCTCTTCACCAAAAGTTTCTTCGATTTCCTCCAGGGTTACCGGTGTATCCTCAACTACATCATGCAGCAGTCCCGCTATGATTGTGGTAAGATCAAGCCCCAGCTCCGCCAGGATCATGGCTACCCCAAGGGGATGGGTAATAAAGGACTCCCCCGATTCACGGCGTTGCCCCTCATGCGCCTGGAAAGCAAAGGTATAAGCCTTCTCTACCAGAGCCCAGTCATCCTCTGTGGGATAGTGGCGCGCCAACAGCTTTCTCAGCTCGCCCAGTTTTCGCTCCTTTACCGCCATCTCTTTAACAACCAGCTTTCGTCACATTGATCCCCATCGCCGGGCCTTTCACTCCGGATCAGCGCCACTTTGCCGCTCTATGACAAACTCGGCGGAAGCGCCCGCACTGCCGGATTTGCTCCCGGCGTTAACCTTTCAGCAAAGTACTCCAGTAAGCCGCCAGCTCCTCCGGCGAAGCTCTTAAAAGCATCTCCTGGTAGCGCTGGCAGCTCTCACGCAGCTCCCGGGCTTTTCGAAAGGTGGGCGATGAATCATAACCGCTCTCCAGCATGGAAAAATCCTCCGGCGGATAAGGCTTCCCACCCCGGCAAAACCCCGCTTCTTCGTAGATCTTTAAACAGCGATTCCAAAATTTTTCACCCCGCCCCTGCGCAGATCGACCTTTAAGCAGGAGGGGAAAAGTAGTTTCACCGCTGCTCCCCGATGCCGCCTCGGACCAGGCACAGTATATTTCATCCAGAGAGCTGCCCCGGGGAAGGCTCATGTCGAGGAGCAGCTTGTTGCGCTTCACATCGACATCTCCGAAAAGCAGCCAGATTTGTACGGCGTCTTCACCGGAGCAATTTTTAAAAAAAGGCTCAAGCAGCCTTTCCGACAGGGGCAGGTCGTAAAGCACAAACAGCCGGCACCCTGCAGGCAGCGCCGCTCCTTTGTTTCCATTATCTCTCCCGCTGCTCAGAAAAGCAAGCTCCTGTTCCGCCGGCAGGCTCCGCTGCAGCGCCGCTATGCGGCGGCCCGTGCCGGCAAATATGACAGCAGGCCCGCCTCCCCCGGCGCCAAGAATGTGCCGCAGCTCAGCAAGGCGGTCAGATGTGAAGCGGCGGTCAAACACTGTCACAGCGCCGCTGGTGCCGCTGTCGCTGCTGCGCAAATCCCTGAGCACCATATCCAGGGATGGGCGGTCGAGGTAGCTCCCCTCCCTCAGGCTAAAAGCAAGATCAAAGCGCCTGCCGCGTCCCAGAGAGGGCTCCAGCTCTGCAGCGGAGAAGAAAATCGGTGCGGCCCTCTGTTCACCGCGGACCAGGTTCAACTTGAGGTGCTTTCTGCCACTTCCCACGAGACGCCAGGCCTTAAGCTCCCATCCGGAGCTGTAAAACATGGGCCTGGTATTGCCTGTTCCAAAGGGCTCCAGCTCCTTCAGCTGGCGGGCCAGTTTGAGATCTATTTCCGGCGCCTCCAGCACGGCGTCCAGCTCCACGAGAGGGCGCAGTTTATCTCCCTGAAGGTGCGGCGCAGCATAACGGTTCAACCCTTCTCTCAGATCATCCACTCTAAAGGGATCTATGGTAAAACCGGCTGCACCGGCATGACCGCCAAAGCGCTCCAGCAAAGGGGCACAGCTGCCCAGAGCGGCGGTAATATCAAATCCGGGAATGCTGCGCGCAGAGCCGCGCCCCTCACTGCCCTCCATGCTGATAAGCACAGCCGGGCGGTAATGGCGCTCCGCCAGACGCGATGCGACTATTCCGATAATTCCCTGCGGCCAGCCTTCACCAGCCAGGGTGATCACTCTTTCTCCTGCCGAGCGGCGATCTTCTGCAATCACAGCTTCGGCCTCCTGGAGGATCTCCATCTCCTTTTCGCGGCGCTCCCGGTTGGCCCGGTGCAGCAGTAAAGCCAGTTCTCCCGCCACTCCTTCATCCCGCTCCAGAAGCAGCTCAAGAGCAGGATCAGCCTCTCCAAGGCGCCCGGCGGCATTGAGCGGCGGCGCCAGGACAAAGGCGAGTGCATAGCTGTCCATACGCTCCTGCTTCAAACCGGCAGCATCTGCCAGCGCTTTCAATCCCAACCGGGGCGAATCTCTCATCTGCTCCAGCCCGCAGGCAACAAGAATCCGGTTCTCGCCCATAAGGGGCACCACGTCGGCAACGGTTCCCAGGGCGGTCAGATCAAGCAGTCCCGCAGGAAAAGCAGCGCCCGCCCTCTCCATCAGCGCCGAGGCCAGTTTAAAGGCTATTCCCGCCCCTGAAAGTTCTTTGAAAGGGTAGGAGCAGCCTTCCTGAAGGGGGTTTAACACCGCCTCAGCCTCCTCAAGGGGGCCAAAAGGCTGGTGATGATCGGTAACGATAAGATCCAGGCCGAGGCTGCGGGCATAATTTACCTCATCAGCAGCGTTGATCCCACAATCCACGGTGATGACAAGCCCGGTGCCGGTGGCGGCAATCTGCTCCAGCGCACCCCGGTGCAGCCCATAGCCTTCCCGGAAACGGCTGGGCAGATAAAAGTCAATCTTCGCAGCGCCAAGCAGCCGCAGTGCCTCCATCATGAGCGCCGCCGCGGTTATACCGTCGGCATCGTAGTCCCCATGTACTACAATTTTCTCACCTTTATCCAGAGCGGTGCAGATGCGCGCCACCGCCTTCTCCATCCCCTTCATTAGCCAGGGTGAATACAGCTGCTCCACCGATGGATAAAGAAAAGCGCGGGCAGCACCGGCGCTTTTAATTCCGCGTTTAAACAATACCCTGGCTACTGCGGGCAAAATGCCCAGTTCATCGGCCAGTGCCGCGGCTTCTTCCCATTGTGCGAGAGATGGTTCATTCCAGCGTTTCTGAGTAAGGCTTAACTTCAGGAGGCTTCTCCTCCTCTTTCTTCAACAGCTCCTGCCGGCTCCTGCAACCGCTTCAGCTCCTCCTTAAGGGAGATCTTCTCCTGCTCCAGTTTGTCCAGACGCTGCTGAAGCTCCTCCTGGTGCTTTTTCCCGCCGCGCATTACCATTGCGTTGCGGATACCCCGGTAAAGGCTAATCATGCCCATCACAAGGGCGCCGGTTGCGGCGGCTCCGATAATCAGGACGATGAGCGAGAGCTCTGCCTGGCCAAAAATATAATTTACATTAACAGGCTGATGATTGGCTGCAGCGATTATTGCAATGATCAGGCTAAAAAGAAGCGCGAGAATGATAAACAATGAACTCATGTTCTTCACTCCTTTAATCCTAATGCTCCAGCAGGAGGCGCCCTATTGCGGAGCTGACGCCAAATATATCCCGCCTCTGAGGCAAATGCCGCTCATGCCAGGCGGCGCCGGGCCCGCCTGAATTCAAGATTCTTCAGATCCAGCCAGAGGGGAGCAGCGATAAATATGGAAGAATAGGTCCCCACCATCACACCGATAATAAGAGCGATGACAAAAGCAATGAGATCAAAGCTGCCAATAAAATAGTAGAAACCTACAAACAGTGCCGCCAGAACAATGAGCGTGGTCAGCGATGTATTAATGGTCCTTCTAAGACTTTGGTTGATGCTCTGATCGACCACTTCGCTATAATCCTTTTTCTTTTTCATCTTCATATTTTCCCGGATCCGATCGAAGATAACGATGGTATCATTTACAGAATAACCGAACACTGTGAGCAATGCGGCGACAAAAGGACTGTTCACCTCGATCTTAAACAGGGAAAAAATAGCCACAATAATAAATATATCATGCAGCAGCGCTGCAATTGCAGTCAGGGCGAACTTGAATTCAAAGCGAATCGTAATATAGGCGATCATTCCGCCAATGGCTACAGCCAGGGCGATGAGGGCCTGGCGGGCCAGCTCACCGCTGATCACCCCGCCCACGCTCTCCACGCGCAGATCTTCCGGCCCCAGCGAGGGCCAGCGCTCCCTGAAAGCTGCCAGGATGGCGTTGCGACGCCCCTCTTCAATAAAGGAACTCTTGATCACCACCCCTTCGGCGGTTACCTGCCCCTGCAGATCGCGCCCCTGGACAACCTGCAGCGCCGCACCTTTCAGATCAGGAAATCTGCCGGCCACCTCCTCCACCTCGTCAAGAGTGAAGGAGGTATCCAGGCTGAGATGCAAAACCGTTCCCCCGGCAAAATCGATGCCCAGGTTCAGCCCTGAAAATATCAGGGAGAGCACACCTGCCAGAATCAGAATTATCGACAAAGTATAAGGAATGCGCCGGTTGCGGACAAAGGCAATCATACTGATTTCACCCCCACGTAGCTGCCGCTTTGCATCAACCCGGCCTTAAATGCAAGGCGCATCAGGGCGCGCGTCAAGGTGATTGCAGTAAACATGCTGCTGAGAACACCAATAAACAGCGTTACTGCAAAACCGCGCACCGGACCGCTGGCCAGGGCAAAGAGAACAATGGTGGCGATGATTGTAGTCACATTTGAGTCGAGAATAGTCTGGTATGCCCTTTTAAAACCGCTTTCCATAGCGCTGCGGACGGTGCGCCCGGAGAGGAGCTCCTCCTTGATCCGCTCAAAGATGATCACATTGGCGTCAACAGCCATGCCTATGGAGAGGATCAGACCGGCCATGCCCGGCAAAGTTAGCGTTGTCGGCAGCAGCATGAGCACCCCCAGGACAAGCATCAGGTAGAAGAGCAGAGCAACATCAGCAACAAAACCGGCGAACCGGTAATAGAACAGCATGAAGAGAAGCACCGCAGCCAGGCCGGCAGCGGCAGCATAGACGCTGATCTTCATGGTCTGCTCGCCCAGGGTGGGCCCCACAAGCCGGGATTCCAGTTCGCGCAGCTCCACCGGCAGAGAGCCGCTGCGCAGCAGCAATGCCAGTCTGGCCGCCTCTTCAAAATCAAACCGGGGGCTGGTAATCCTGGCCTTGCCGTCGGTGATCACACTCTCCACTGTGGGCATGGAGATAGACTCACCGTCCAGGACAATAGCTATGGGCTGCCTGAGAAACTTGCCCGTGGCTTCGGCAAAAAGGCGAGAGCCCTCATCATCAAATTCCAGGGAGACAAAGGGGTTGGGCTCATGTCCGCTGGGATCGCGCATCGCCTGGGCCTGGCGCAGGTTGGCACCGGTGAGGATCTCCTGGCCATCTGGCCCCACAAAGGATAGCCTGGCGGTGCGCCCGATGATCTCGCGCGCCTCCTCGGGGTTTTTAATATCGGGCAGTTCTATGCGGATCCGTTTATCGCCCTGCGGCACAATCACCGGTTCAGCCACACCGAGATCATCGACCCGCATGCGGATCACTGCTGCTGTCCTCTCAATAGCATCGGCATCGACCTCGGCATCGCCCGTCTCCACCGCCTCGAGGAGCACATAAAGCCCCCCGGCGATATCAAGACCGCGCTTAATCCCCAGATCCTCCCTGCCGGTCCATGCTGTCATCTTCTTGCCTGTTTCCGTTCTCAATGCAATCTGTGAAACAAAAAATGCCGAGGCCGCAAGAAATAAACAAATCCCCATAAATAAGAGCAGCCGGCCCGGCTTGATCTTCTGTTTTGGCCTCAAAGTTGACCACCTTCCCGCAGATTTCTAAAATATAAGCCTGCTCTATTATAGCAAAGCAAAATAATAATTGCAGATAAATTCCTGAATCAATACGTGAGTTTCAGCTCCCCCGCCCGGACTAAAACTCACTTCTCTCTTTCAAGGGGGATGAAGTTTCGCTGCCGCCGGGAAAAAACGGCCAGCTCGCGGTAACCCACATCATGCAACAGCGCCAGGGCGTCATCAAAGTAGCGTCCCACCTGCTCCGGCCCGTGGGCGTCCGAGCCCAGGGTCACCGGCACTTCCTTGCGGCTGCAAAGCTCCAGCAAGCGCCTCCCCGGGTAGAATTCGGCAGCCGGCGCCGCCCGGCCCGCGGTGTTCAGCTCAAAACATAGATCATTCTTTTTCAAAATAGAGGCTGTACGCTGCCAGTAGAACTCCATTGCCTCATCAGGGAGCCTGTGGCCAAATTTTTTGACCACATCTATATGGCCCATAATATCAAAAAGGCCGCTGCTACAGGCCTGCCACAAAAGCTCAAAGTAACGACTATAAATTTGTCCCAGATCGGAACTGTTGTACAGCGCAGCGTGCCGGGGATGTGTAAAATCCCAGTCTCCCATGAAGTGAATAGAGCCGATGATATAATCAAAGGGCTCGCGGGGCAGAAGTTCCGCCAGGGTTTCCTCTTTGCCGGGAATGTAATCCACCTCGATGCCCAGCCTGACGGTGATCTCCTTCTCATCCGCTGCCAGCGCCCTGATCTCGTTGATATATCCGGAAAGTTCACCGGGAGACATGGTTACAGGGGAGTGCTGCTGCACCCCTAAGAGGCCTAGCGGATAGTGGTCGGCAAAGCCGATCTCCCCGATCCCCTTCTGCCGGGCAACCTCAAGATACTCTGCAGGAGAACCGGTGGCATGATGGCAGAGCGGCGTATGCATATGGTAATCAATCATCGGCACAGCCCCCGCCCTCAGCAAAACCTTTTTCCGCCTGGGGCAGCAAATTGAAAAAGCAGGAGCGGCGCCCCGTATGGCAGGCAACTCCCGACCCCTCGACGGTTACCCTGACCAGCAGCGCATCGGCGTCGCAATCGGTGCAAATGGAGCGAAGGGTAAAATAATTGCCCGAGCTCTCCCCTTTCAGCCAAAACTGGCTGCGGCTGCGGCTCCAGAAGCAGACGCGTCCGCTCTTAATGGTCCTCCGCAGCGATTCCCTGTTCATATACCCCAGCATGAGCACGGCGCCGTCGCTGCTGTCCTGGATCACCGCGGGGATAAGACCGGCGGTATCATATTTTAGCTCATCTATGGATAGTGTGTTGCCCTCTTCCCCATGAGTAATATTGTTATTTGGCATTGAAATGTAACCTCCATTGTTAATCCAGTGCCGTGAAAGGGCCGCCCCCTGATCCAGACAGTTGAAAGGGAAAACCTTTATCTGCCGTATAATAATCAGGCCAGTGCAGCAATCGCCTCCGGCAGGGCGATGCGCCCGGTATAAAGCGCCTGTCCCATAATCACGCCGCTCACCCGCGGGGCGTAGGATTTCAGCGCCAGCAGGTCCTCCAGTGTAGCGATCCCCCCCGCAGCGATAACTTTAAGCTGGCTGGCCTCGAGTATTTCCTCCAGCCCCTGCAAATTTGGCCCGCCAAGGGTGCCGTCCTTCTGTGTATCGGTGTACACAATTTCGCCAATCCCCCACTGCTCCACCCGGCGCGCCAGCTCCACCGCCTTTATTTCAGTCTGCCCTCTCCAGCCCCGCACCGCCACTCTTCCATCACGGGCATCTATTCCGCCAAGAAGCCTGCCACTGAATTCCGCAGCCAGCCTGGCCCCGAGCTCCGGCTGCTCCACGATAAGGGTCCCCAGAATTACCCGGGCAATACCTGCATCCAGCGCCTGCTGCACCGCCTCGCGGGAGCGAATCCCACCGCCCAGTTGAAGGGGAATCGCAATGGAGTCAACTATCTCTTTAATGACGCTGCCGTGAACTGAATCCCCGGTAAAGGCTCCCTCCAGATCAACCAGGTGTAGCAGTTTGGCGCCGAGCCGCTCCCACTGCCGGGCCATCGCCACGGGATCGTCGCTGTACACGGTCTCGCGGCCGGGATCGCCCTGTACCAGGCGGACGCAGCGTCCCCCTTTCAGATCGATTGCCGGAATCACCGTCACTGTCATCACCGGCACCTCACTCCAGCCGTCCCTTGGTGGAGAGAACACCGTCAAAGCCCTCCACCTTTGAAGAGGCTTCGCCCAGGGCCCGCCCCGCCGCCTTGTAAGAGGCTTCGATAATATGGTGTTTGTTGCGCCCGTGGCTCATCTTCAGATGCAGGTTCAGGCGGCCCTCGTTGACAAAAGCACGCCAAAATTCTTCAAAAAGCTCTCCATCCATGGTCCCCACCAGCCCGGGAGGCAGCTCTATCCCGTAATGCAGGTAGGGACGGCCGGAAAGATCGGCAACGGCAAAGACAAGGGCATCATCCATGGGCACCGCACTGAATCCGTAACGCCTGATCCCCCGCTTTTCTCCCAGGGCCTGGTAAAAAGTTCTTCCCAGGCAAAGTCCGATATCCTCCACCAGGTGATGAGGTTCCACCTCAATATCCCCTTCGGCCCGGATACGCAGGTCAAAAAAACCGTGGCGGCACCAGAGCGTCAGCATATGCTCAAGAAAAGGCAGCCCTGTTTTCAGATCAGCCTTGCCGCCGCCGTCAAGGTGCAGCCCGAGCTCCACCGCCGTCTCCAGGGTGGTGCGCTGTACAGTTGCTTCACGCTTCATCATCATGCCTCCTCAAGGCAACAGCCCGGGCGTGACCTTCCAGCCCCTCTGCCCGCGCCAGCCTCTCGATCTGCGGCGCCGCCCCGGCGAGCGCCGCCGCGCTGTAGTAAACAAAATGAGTGCTTTTCATAAAATCTCCCACACCCAGGGGAGAAGCATAACGCGCCGTCCCCCCCGTGGGGAGCACATGGTTTGAACCTGCCCAGTAATCGCCCAGCGCTTCGGGGCTGCAGGGCCCGATGAAAACAGCCCCGGCGTTCTCGATGGCATCGAGGTGGGACCAGGGATGGTCGATCTGCAGCTCAAGGTGCTCCGGAGCCAGCGCATTAACCGCCTGCCAGGCTGCCTCCAGGGTGTCCACAAGCAAAACAGCTCCCTGTTCCTCCAGCGAACGGCGGGCAATTTCGCGCCGCGGAAGCTCCCGGAGTTGTTCCTGCAACTCCCGCCTCACTTGCCGGATCAGCTCCTCCGAGGTGGTGATCAAAACAGGACGGGCCAGTATGTCGTGCTCCGCCTGGGAGATCAGATCGGCGGCAACATAGACTGCGTTAGCCCCTCCATCGGCCACCACCACAATCTCGCTGGGACCGGCAAGCAGATCGATTCCCACGCAGCCGTAAAGCTCACGCTTCGCCAGAGTGACATAGATGTTCCCCGGTCCGACAATTTTCGATACTGCGGGAACGGTTTCGGTACCGCAGGCCAGGGCGGCAATCGCCTGGGCACCGCCGGCCTTGAAGACAGCGGCAGCACCGGCCTCGCGGGCAGCCAGCAGTGTCAGGGGATGCACCACCCCCTGCGACCCCGGCGGTGTACATAGATAAATTTCCTTAACCCCCGCCACCTGCGCCGGCAGCACCGTCATCAGAACAGATGAGGGATAAGCCGCCGTACCCCCCGGAACATAGGCGCCCACTGAGCGCAGCGGCCGGATGCGCTGCCCGGTGATGCAACCAGGGCCGCTCTCCCACCAGGATGATTGCAGCTGGCGGCGGTGAAAAGCCTCAATATTTTTTTTCGCCTCCCGCAGCGCCTCCAGAATGGAAGGCTCCACAGCCTTTCCGGCTCTTTCAAATTCGGCTTCACTGACCCGCAGATCACTTATATCGACACCGTCGTAGAGCACAGTATACTCTTTAACAGCGCAATCTCCCCGCCGGCGCACCGCAGCGATGATCTGACAGACCCTTTCTCTCTCTGCAGCGTAATCGTCAAGGTTAAAAGATTTCCCTTCCTTCAAGTAGGAATCGGGTGAATCGTACAGAGGCAGAAGCATAGATCCACTCCCATCATGATAATTACTGGCAATCAGCTCAGGCGTATTTTAACATGTCCCCCTGCGAGAGGCAAGGAACATCAAGGGTTGTTCGCCAGGGTTCCCCTTGATTATGATATAATCGAAGGAACTGTGAAGGGGATTTTCGCAGGCAGCATGCTGTCGCACCCGCTACTTGCATGGCAGCAGGGAGGCCGGGCTCACCGGCTTGAAAGAAGAAAGGCAGGTTGGATATGAAAGTATATGCCTTTGTTGGCCGCAGGGGAACAGGGAAAAGTCATCACGCTCAACTGCTGGCCTACCAGCACCAGATCGATTATCTTCTCGACGACGGACTTTTAATCAGGGGAAATCAAATCCTGGCCGGACGTTCCGCCAAGCGTGAAAACACACGTTACGGCGCCATTAAGCGTGCCCTTTTACATGACGATGATCATGCCCTGCAGCTAAAGGAAAAACTGGACGAGATCAAACCGGCAAGCCTGCTCATCCTGGCCACCTCCGAGCGGATGGCACAGGTCATCGCCGAACGGCTCGGGCTCCCCCCTCCGCAGCATTATATCCATATTGAAGATATCGCCAGCCCGGAAACCATCAACAAGGCGCGCCGGCTAAGGCAGGAGGAAAATCGCCACGTCATCCCTCTGCCCACTTTTGCCATTACAAAGGAATTTCCCGGTTATCTCATCGATCCGCTGCGCTCCTTTTTCAGCCTTCCCTCTGGTGCCCCCGGGGGGGTTGGGGTGGAGCGCTCCATTGTCCGCCCCGTTTTCAGCACCCTGGGAAATTTCTATATCGCCGAGCATGTTGTCAATGACATGGTCAGCTATATTGTCAGTGAAATTGCCGGGGTTCATAAAGCCGGCCGCATAGAGAGCAAGACAGAAGCCGGAAAGATGATCTTGAATGTGGACCTGGTCTTCTCCATAGAAAAAATATCCTCTAAAAACCTTTACCAGATCTCCCAAGAGGTGCAGTATCAGTTAAGAACAAAGCTTGAACATATGACCGGTTTTTATCTGGATCGGGTAAACATCACCGCAAAAAAACTACATTTCGGCCCCTAAGGGGGTGCCAGGGGCCTTCCCCCATCACCCTGTGATGCGGCGGGGGTGGGTGTAGATATTCATCCGCCGGCCGCGGACAAAACCCACCAGTGTGATATTCAGCGAATCTGCCATCTCAATGCTCAGTGTGCTCGGCGCCGCCCGCGAGACCAACAGCGGCAGCCGCAGCCTGGCCGCTTTGAGCAATATTCCAAAACTGGGGCGGCAGCTGCAGAGAAGAGCTTTGTCATCCATGGAGATTTGACGCTGCAGGCATTCTCCAACGATCTTATCGATGGCGTTATGCCGGCTGATATCCTCGCAAAATAAAAGCAGTTTCCCGCCGCCGGACAGGGCGGCGCTGTGCACTCCTCCTGTTGTCTTGAAAAGCGCTGCCCGCTCCTGCAGCTCACTCATTAGAAAATGGATCTCGCCTGCCGTGAGCAAAAGGGCATCCTCTCCGGCGGGGCAGTCATCAGGCTCAGCCAGAGCGCCGGGAAGAATCATCTCCCTGGTGCATCCCGGGGAGCCCATAAGAGTACCATTAAGCTTTCCCCCGGGGGCGCCTCCATTTTTCAGCTCCACCCTGACGGCTTTCCCGTCATCCTGCAGGCAGAGGCTCACCAGGTCATCCAGCGAGGTGAGCAACCCTGCGGAATATAAAAAACCGATAGCCAGGCTTTCCCTCTTTTCGGGCGTGCAGAGCAGCGTAACGAGCTCTTCACCATTTAAAAAGATGGTCAGCGGCGCCTCCACAACCACATCGTCTCCGGCGGCGACCTTCTTTCCCTCCCGGATCACAATTATATTTTTTCTCGCAGTCAGTCCGGACATTTCAGCCCTCCTGTGGCAACAGTAAAAAACAGCCCTGTCAATGCAATAGCGATGCAAGATATAATATTCCCCCGGTGCAGGACAGAATCCTTTAACAGCTCCTCCCTTGAAGGACAGACAGCGGGTTTTAAAGAATACTTTCTATGGAAGGAGGTAAACAAGGCATGGATCTCATACTTGATGTTGAAAATTTAAGCAAATTTTTCGGGGCAAAAAAAGCCGTTGATGACATCAGCTTCGGCGTGCCCCGGGGAGAAATCATGGGGCTGCTCGGCCCCAACGGCGCGGGTAAAACCACGGCTATCCGCATGATCATGGGCATCCTCGCTCCCGACAGAGGGAAAATCGCCTTTAATTTTGACGGGCGGTTCCAGCCTCTGGACAAGCGAAAAATAGGCTATCTGCCCGAGGAGCGCGGCCTCTACGAGGATGCCAAAGTTGCCGACAGCCTGGTCTATCTGGCCATGTTGAAAGGAAAACCTGCAACCGAAGCGCGGCAGGAGGCGCTGCAGTGGCTGGAGCGCCTCGATCTGGATGCTTACGCCGATCAGAAACTGGAGAAACTCTCCAAGGGAATGCAGCAAAAGGTGCAGTTTGTAGCTTCCATCCTGCACCGGCCGCCGCTGGTCTTCTTTGATGAACCCTTCTCCGGCCTGGACCCGGTGAACCAGGATTTATTCAAGGAGATCATCCGTGAGCTGCAGGCCGGCGGGACCACCGTGCTGCTATCAGCCCACCAGATGAACATGGTTGAAGAGCTCTGCAATTCCATCTTTCTCATCAACCACGGCCGCAAGGTCCTTTCAGGAAAGCTGCAGGAGATCAAAGAGAGCTACAAAGAGGATATTGTGGAGCTGCGCTACGATCCTGCTGAAGAGAACACCTTCTTGAAAATGATCCCCGGCCTGCGCATGATCCGGGAGCAGCCTGGTTTGGCAGTGATGCGCTACAGCGGCAGCGCCGGTATAAACGCCCTGCTGCAGGAGTTTGGCTCCAGGCTTACAGTAAAAGCCATCACCGTGAAGAAGCCGCCGCTGCACGAGATCTTTATTGAGACCGTCCGCGAAAGAGGTGAAGACATTGAAGTGGCATAATATATCCAGGGTCTTCCGCTGGGAATTTACTAAAAACCTGAAAAGCGCTGTTTTCCTTGTCACAACGCTCATGATCCCCTGCATCATGCTGCTTGCCGCCGGGATCAGCTACTTTGCCAGCACCAGCGCGGCCAAAGAGGAGCAGCAGGTGGCGGTAATCGATGAAACAGGAGAGATCTTTCCCTATCTGGAATCCTACCTGACCGGCTCACCGGTGAAGGTAACCCTGCAAAACAGAACCGGGCTGAAATCGCTCTACCGGCAGGTCGAAAGCGGAGAGCTGAACGGATACCTGAATCTCAACGCCGAAAACCTGCAGGACGGAATGATCAACTACTATGTCCGCGACGCCAAAGAGATGAACACCATGGTCCTCGATGGAGCCCTCAGGGCGGCGCTGACGCAATACCGCATGGAGAAGATCGGACTCACCGCCGATGAAATTTCCCGGATCACGGCACCGGTGGAGTTGAAAGTGCGCAGCGTAAGCGGCGAGGAGGCCTCCATCGCCTCCATGATCGCTCCATTTTTCTTCAGCATTATCCTTGTTGTGGCCGTGATGATCTCGGGGCAGGTGCTCATGTATGGGGTGCTCAAGGAGAAGCGCAACCGCATCGTGGAGATTCTGCTCTCCTCGGTCACGGCGCTCGAGCTGCTGCTGGGCAAGATCCTGGCCTTCGGACTGCTCGGCCTGCTGCAGATCGCTATCTGGTTGTCCGTGGGACTGGCCGCCGCCAGCCGCTTCATCAATCTGGGCGAACTGGGGCTAACCCTGGAGAGCCTCATCCCCCTCATTCTGTTTTTTATCGGCGGTTATCTTATGTTCGCCGCCCTCTTCGCCGCCATGGGGGCAACGATGAAAGATGCCGAGGGGGGCAGCCAGACCCAGGGGATGGTGGTGCTTATCCCCATGATCCCCATGTTCGCCTCCACCGCTATCCTCATGTCACCCAATGCCGCGTGGGTGCGCATTTTCAGCTATATTCCCATCTTCACCCCGACGACCATGCTCATGCGCATTGCTTCCACCACCATACCCTGGTGGGAGCTGGCCTCCACCTTCGTCGTCATGGTCCTGGGAATAGCCTTCTTTATCTACCTCGGGGCGCGCATCTTCAGCCGGGGCCTGCTGCAGTTCGACCGGACCATATCGCTCAAAGAGATAGGAAAAATGA
>MTBK01002891.1_pt1 | contig 15068 bp, 12 predicted proteins | sample 1535981 | NCBI WGS metagenome assembly MTBK01 (sample SAMN06109225, study PRJNA356200) | anaerobic digester metagenome | isolation source: biogas reactors fed with pig manure or primary and secondary sludge | place: Spain | collected 2016-06-30 | reverse complement strand
CCGAAAGCTTTGGCGAGCTCGTGGACGGGTTCTCCGGTCGCGGCGAGACGACGGAGCTGTTGCTGTCGCTCAAGGGTGAGTTTGGCGGGTTTGGTGGCCGGCAGGCGGCGCGCACGCCTGGAGTCCCGTGAAGCGGCACGGCGCTCGCGGCCGAGTTCGAGTTCGAGTTCGGCCAGGGTGGCCATGATGGCCGCAACGGCACGCCCTGTCGGTGTGCCGGTATCTACACCCTCGCGTAAGGCGCGCAACAGGATTCGGCGCTCGCAAAGCTCGGAAATGGTGCGGGTGATTTCGGCGACCGAGCGCCCGAGCCGATCGATGGCAGTGACGACCACGGTGTCGCCCTCGCGGGCGTAGTGCAGCAGAGCCGCAAGACCTGGCCGGTCGGTGTTAGCCGCACCCGAGAGCTTGTCAGTGAAGACGTGGCGTGATTCGACGCACTGGGTAGCGAGCGCGGCCAGCTGAGCGTCGAGGTCCTGGCCCGCGGTGCTCACGCGGGCGTATCCGAGAGTCGTTGTCACACCGCCACCGTCTCATTGCCCTCCGACATCGAGGATCTGATACATGCGGTGTGAGACAAGAAATGAGACATCGCGACCTGGCGCTACGCGAGCGTCACGGGGGCGGCGGGGCGCGGTCTCATTTCTCTAGAACCGAGACCCCACGTCTGGCGGGGCGTCATCACTGATGGCGGCGTACAGCAGGGAGTCTCGCCAGGCACCCCGAGTGAATAGGTGGCTTCGCATACGGCCCTCGAAAAGGAGCCCAGCTTTCTGCAGCACCTTGGACGAAGCGTGATTTTCTGGGTGACAGGTGGCGCAGATTCTGCGCAGGTGCAGCTGCTCGAAACCAAATTTCAGTAGCATTCGGGCGGCTTCGGTGGCGAACCCCTTTGACCAGAAGTCGGGGTGCAGGACGTAACCGATTTCACCTCGGCGGTGCTCGGCGTTGGTTACCGACAAGGCTGCACTGCCGATGACGGCTTGGGATCTGATGTCGACTATCGCGAGATCGAAGCCGTCTCGGGAAGATCTTCCTGCTTGGCCGGCGGCCTCCCTTAAGAAGTTGCGCGTGTCCTCGATGCTGTTGGGTCCCCAATCCATGAAGCGTGTGACCTCCGGATCGGACGCGTACGAGTGCACCACCTTCTCGTCGGTGTCAACGAACTCACGCAGCAGCACTCGATCGCCGAGCAGCCGCACCTCGTTATCGCTCATCTGAATCGCCCTGGGAAATGTGGAGGCTCCTACTTCGTTTCCTTCGGGTGACTGGTGTGCACCTGCTCCAGGTACACCGTGCGGTCCTCGACGAAGAACCAGATACGGGCGGTGCCTTTGAGCGTCGGCTTATGCTGCCAGCGCTCGTGGGTCTTCTCCCCGCGTGTGATCGTGCCGAGTTCCCCGCGCAGCGGGTAGTTGGTCGGAGTCTTGGCCAGAGGGGTTCGGGTCAGGAAGTCCCAGGCCTCCGCGAGGGGATTGCGGATCGTGGCCGCGAGGTCCTGCCATCCCTTGGCCGCGTCGGTGGTGGCGTAGCGGATCTCGTATTCGATCTTCTTCGGAGGACGAGGGACCAGCTCACCGCGCTTGGCGGCCACGACTACGGCCGCTCTACGACATCGCCGCCATCGTCCAGCCATTCTGGCTCGCCCCGGTTCAGGCCGGCGGCGATGGCGGTCGCGGTCTCCTTCCACGAGGTCAGTTCCGCGAGCACCAGATAAGGCTGGTCGGTAGAGAACGACGCCCGCGCAGCATCGACGAGGTCCTGGGCGCAGATCGCGCGGTCCTCGGGTGACAGTGCGAGCATCCAGGGAAAGGCCCGCGACATCCGCGCGGCGAGCGGACCATGGTCATCGATCGCCACGCCGATGAGCTGCGCGGCGAACTGCAGCATGCGATGGCGGCTTTCTGCCTCGCGCTGCGACATGAGTACCAGCGCCTCGCCGTCGCGCCGAGTCACCGTCACCGGATGGTCCTCAGCCTCGGCGAACACCTCGGCCGAGTGCTTGCTCAGGTCCGAGGAGCGGCGCGTGGCACGGAGGGCCGTTGCAGTCATGCCTGCAATGGTATTCGGAACGTGTTCGGAAGTCTAACAGGGTGTCCCATCAGCCCCCCGAGACAGGATCTGATCGGCCTCGGCTCTCTACAAATGAGACAGTCCCCCGACGGCGCGCTCGGGTGCTCACCCCGGGTTATAGAAGCGCAGTGTCTACGAGTTCGGCTGGCTTGCCGCCTTCTACTGCAGTGCTTGCGGAACTTACGATCTCAACCGCACGAAGGCCGGCACGGTCAGAGTCTGACTCGCGCAGGGCGACAGTAACTTTCTGAAGATTCCCTAGTGACTCGACCTGTGGGTTGATCGATGGATCAAGCCCATCGACTTTAAGTAGTAGGCGCTTGAATACCGCGGCATCGGGCACTTCGCACCACATATTCACGAGCCACAGCGGTGCGCCCGGGGATTCCGGCACCGTGCACTCAGCATCCTTCCACCGCAACCCGTATTTGATGGCATCGCTGCGAGTTCCGTTGGTGCGATGAGTGATTGAGCGTGGTACGCCGCAAGCCGCTGCGAACTCGTACACGTCGAAATTCGGGTCTTGGTGGATAAGGACCTGCGCGACGTTCCACATCACGTTCGTCCGCACGTAGTCGGTTTCCGTAGGGTCAAGCGGCTGCTTGGTACTGCTCTTGCTCTTGCTATCCAGATGCCGCTGATGACCGGCACGATCCAGTCGATACGGGGCATCTGACCAGTCGTGGGAATTGATTTGGGCCGCCATTTCACGGGCGATGCGACTTAACACGAGGTCCTCCTACAGGACGGTCGCTTGTCTCCTCCCGATGAGGGGACACTGCGCGACATTTCGAATGTACCCTCGCCAGGCGAGGGAAGGAACCGGCACGCGACTCTCTCTGCGCCGGGCAGGTTGCCCCGGCCAGCTTCGACCTTCGGGGGTAGGGATCCTTTTTCCCGACCGTGTCAACGTGTTCCGAATCTGGTTACCGTCCTTAACGGTGATCTTTGAACCTCACCGCCGCCGCTTCGTTCCGCCAAAAACTCGGGCGGCGTCGTGTGCTTCAGCCTGCGTGTCGTAGCGTCCTGGCAGCTCGCCCTGCTCCCTCACGCTTGGGCCGCTCCAGTCACCTAAATCTTTGTCGTACTGCACGTCGTTAGAAGTGCGGGGCGGTGACGTGTGTGACCACAAGCAGGTCGCTCTGGACCGAGACACCAGCATGCAAGATCCTCACCGAACTGGCTGATCAGTGGCTCTCCTCAAAAAGGCGTAATGACGTACTAACGTAATTGCGTCAGTACGTCACAAAGTTGGATTATGGGCGGGGCGGGCGAACTCCGAGGACACTGGGCCCGATATACGGGGTCATTCTCCAGAAACCACTTACCGGCATGCTCAAACTGCGTCCCGCGAACCCGCGGGTCAGCATCAAAATTGCCGTACAGGCCGTCGAGATCCTCCACTTATTCGCACCGTCCACACCCAGCCAGGAAGCTTCTCCAACAGCTTTCGACGTTCGGTTGTTAGGACGTTGCGGCGATACTTCCTTCTCTGGTTGGTCACCCACAGCCCGAGACGGAATCCCGACTCGTCCTCATAGGAGGACGGAACGTGGGCGTGTCCAGTCTCTCTGACGAAACGCTTCAGAATCGAGTAAGCAGCCTCCCAGGCCTCCTCATTGGGATCCCACATCCACCCTGGAAGAGATTCCAGTCGCTTGCGTCGTTCCGCTGTGATGACACCTTTTCGGTAGGCGCCCCTCTGCTCATTGACCCAGGCGCCGAGTTTGATGCCATCAACTTCATACCGCTGCGGGACTCTCGCCGTCCCATGTTCCCGCGTGAACTCGGTTAGGAGCGAATAGTTCTGCTCCCACCGACCGGATCTCGTGTCCCAACTCCACCCGGAAACCGACTCAAGCAGCTCCTGCTTCTCCGGTTCAAGGGTTCCCCTGGCGTACAGGCTCCGCTGGGTGGTGACCCAATCACCCAGACGGATTCCACGTTCGACGCATCTCTGCGGGACGGCCGTCGCTCCATGCTTTGCCGCGTATGCGTGGAGTAAGGCGAGAGACTCATTCCACCGGGACTCATCGGTATTCCAGACCCAGCCCGGTAGCTGCTCAAGCTTCTTCCGCCGTTCCTCGTCCAGCTTGCTTTTGCTGAAGAGCAGTCTCTGTTGAACTACCCAAGCACCTAGGCGATAGCCGTCGGATTCGTGGGCGGCGGGGACCAATGCCGTTCCGTGATCTGCGACGTATTGCTTCAGGTGGGAGTAGCCCGCCTTCCAAGCGGCTCCAAAGGGGTCCCAGGCCCATCCTGGGACGGCGTTGAGTTTGTCCTGCCGTTCGCGACTAAGAGTTCCTTGCGTGCGCCATGTTCGCTGCCTGGCGACCCATCTACCTAATGGGTAGCCATCGAAGACAGCCTCTTTCGTGATTTCTGCGCTGCCGTTTTGATCGACGTACTTGAGCAGATGTCGATACCCGTCAACCCAGTTGTCCTCACGAGCGTTCCATGACCACCCTTCCAGCGATTCGAGTCGCTTTCTCCGGGTTTCATCCAAGAGTCCATCGTTGTAGGAGCCGCGCTGCTCTCGCACCCAGGATCCGAGTCGGAAGCCGTTAGGGGTAATCAATGACTGCGGTACTCGCGCACTTCCGACCTCGGCCACGAACGCGGCCAGCAGTTCATACGCCTCATCCCATCGGTCAACTCGGGCGTCCCAAGTCCATCCCGGCAAGCCTTCGAGCAGCGCCTTGCGGTCTCCACTCAGGGTGCCCTGCGTTGCAGCCCGGCGTTGACGGGCTACCCAACTGCCGAGTTGTACGTCTTCCATGGTGAAGGACTGCGGTACGCGAGTGTGTCCTTCTTTTTGTGCATACCGCCCCAGTAGGCCGTAGAAGTATTCCCACGGCGCGGTGGTCTGCTCGACGAGTCGGGTGTCGAATGCGGAAGCGAAGTCCTTGCCCACCGTGACGGGAACGTCGAGGTGGATCTTGGCGGGCAGTTTGGGCTTCCCGCCTTTGCGGCCCATCTGCCGGCGCAGCTCGTCAAGTTGTTCGCCGAGCTCTTCGTCGTGGGCCCGTAGCGCTTGGATGACGTCCCAGACCGGTTTGAACGCCGAGGAGTCCAGGGCGACTTCGGGGTCCTCGTCGGTGTCGATGAAGACCGGGATCACGATGGTGCCCACGGTTTTCGCCTCGGATTTGCGGATGGCGCGGCCGACCGCCTGGACGATGTCGACCTCGCTGCGGCGGGGGTCGACGAAGGCGACCCCGTCCAGCGTCGGCACGTCGACACCTTCAGACAGGCAGCGGGCGTTGGCCAACAGGCCGCGCTCTCCATCGTTGAGACGGGCGAGGCGCTGCAGAAGCACATAGCGGTCCCCGGCGGGCATCTCCCCGGCGGCGACATCGGACCACAGCCTGCCCTTGGGCCGGTGCCGTGCGGGCATCCAGTCGATGACATCAGGCATCGAGGAGGCGAACTCGCGGGCTCGCTTGACCCGGGAGTGGAACGAGATCACCCGTCGCAGTTCGTATTTGCGCATCGCTTTAGCGAGACCGATCTGCCCGGCCAGCGTCGCGGCATTGTCGATCTGCTTGCCGTCGCGGGTGACCAGGGCGCCCTTCTGGGCCCACTCGCGGTAGGTGGCGTCGTCCACGCCCACGACCGCCACCTGGTAGTCGGTGAGCAGGTCGCGCTCGATGGCCTCCCCGAACGGCAGCCGGTGGAACACCGGCCCGAACTTCGCCTCGTCGTCCATCGACGCCACCTCGAAGTCGGCGGCCTGAGCGGCTTTGAGTACCCGGCCGGTGAAATACCGCGGGGTGGCCGTCATGAACAGCCGGCGAGCGGCCTTGATCGCCGCGGGATCCAGCACGGTGGCGAAGTCCGAGGACACCGGGCCTGCCACCCGATGCGCCTCATCGGCGATGACAAGGTCGAATCCCGGCACCCGGCCGAGCGCGAACGCGGCCTCGATCTGCGGCGAGGACTGGTAGGTGGAGAACACCACCAGCGGGCCCGAGCGGCGACGCAAGAACGCGGCGATCTCCTGCGGGTCGGTGGTGACCGGGACGCCGAGGTCGGCGGTGTGGGCGATCGCGGCGTCGTCCGAGTCGGCGACGCTCTCATCGGAACACACCGGCAGTGCGGCGAAGTCGACGGCGCTATTAGCCCGCCACTCGTTCAGTGTCTGCTTGAGCAGCGACAGCGACGGCAGCAGCACCAGGGTCCGTTGGGCTTCCAACTTCTCAGTGATGAACAAGCCCGCGAGCGTCTTGCCGGTTCCGCAGGCCATGATGAGCTGGCCGCGGTCAGAGGTCTTGAATCCCTTGAGTACGTCGCGGATCGCCTCGGCCTGGTGCGGCCTGGGCTTAGCCGGTTTGCGTCGCTTGGTCGGGCGCAGCTTCGCCGGTGATGCCGGCCAATCCACCGCGGCGGCCCGCAGATCGTTGAGGCGGAAGAAGCTGCTGCGCTTCTCCTGCTGCTGGATGGTGCGCTCGCCGGTGCGGTCGATCAGATCGGTTGTGGCAATCAGCATCCGGTAGGCAAATGTCTTGCGGCCGGACTCGGACAGGAACTTATCGACGTCCTTCTTCGACACCCGGTACTTGGGGTCATAGGCCTTGGCCTGGATCGCCCACAGGTCGCCGCTGCGGTCCTCGGCCACCAGATCAATCCCGGCGTCATCACCCCAGCGGCCCGGCCAGTCCTTCCAGAGCCAGACAGTCTTCAACTCATGCGAGTAGACCGGGTCGTTCTCCAGAAACCACTTACAAACATGCTCGAATTGCCTGCCGCGAAGACGCGGGTCAGCATCAAAAGTTCCGTACAGGCCGTCGAAATCCCCCATTGGCAGAAAAGTCTAGAAGCTAGACCCGACAGTGCTGAGGGACTTGGCTTGTATGCGGCCGGCAGCTACCCCACCCGAACCAGCACACACTCTGAACTGCGTGGATGCCACGTCCCTACGGTGGACGGAACAAAACAGAAGGCGGCGGGCGGGCCGGTGCCGCGGGGCGAGCGGTGACGCGACATCCTCACCGGGGCGCGGCACTCAGAGCGGCCCAGCCCGTGCGCAACGTAATGACGTAATTGCGTCAGTACGCCGTTACGTCTTGTTGGAGGAGAGCCACTGATCGGCCAGTTCGGTGAGGATCTTGCTCATGCTGGTGTCTCGGTCCAGAGCGGCCTGCTTGAGCGCCCGAACGGTCGCACGGGGCAGGTACACCGTCGCCCGCTGCATATCGTCGGCGGGGGAGCGGAATGCCTCGGCTGCCCGACGGCTGGGCTGGGTCTTGACCCGGGCGGCCATCTTGGAGGTCAGATCAGACATGGACAAGCGCCTCCATCAGTTCGGTGAGTACGTCGTCGTAGCCGTGCAGATTGGTGGGTGTGGTCCCGTAGGCGCGGCGGACATCTTCGCGCCGCACGATCGGGGTGCAGACGACCGGCACGCCTTCGCCTTCCAAGAGTGCTTTCACCTCGTCGGCTAGGCGCGTGCGTAGATCGACCCCGGTGAGCAGAACAGCGGTGGGTCGATGGGCGGTGATTTCGAGCGTGGGCCACACGCGGCGCACGTCGAGGGGAGAGGCGCCGGTCGGAACGACCACCAAGTCGGCAATGTCGATGGCTTCCTGGATGACCTGGGCGGTCCCGGGTGGGGTATCGACGATCGTCAGTTCGCGGCCGGAGTTGACGGTGAGCGGGCGGGTGGCCGGCAGAACAGGGAAAGGCAGCGGGTTGTCGCCCTGGGCGTCGCTGGCCCATTCCAGGGCCGAGCCCTGGGGATCAGCGTCGATGAGCTCGACGTCGATACCTCGACGGTGGGCTGCGGTGGCCAGGTAGACCGCGCTGGTGGTCTTGGCCACCCCACCCTTGGTGTGCACCAGAGACAAGATCGGCATGGACGAACCGTACGTCGCAGCGCAATGACGCATATGCACCAACACGCAGTTACGTCATGACGTAATTGCATCTTCACTGTTCGGGGTTCTGTGCCCTGGGTAAAGTTCCCGGCGCGCATGTGGGGGGTGATCGGGCTACCGAATGACGGGCGTCGTGTTTCAACCCACATGAGAAAACCCGTCCCCAGTGGGGACGGGTGGTATGTGGAAATCATATGGCTCCCTAACCAAAGGCTGCGGCCTTCTCGCCCCGGGGAGTTGGGTTTCTCCGTAAACTCAGTCCCGTAACCAGGCCCCATTGCGGTGGGGTTTGGAAGTGAGCCACAGGATTGCTCGCCGGACGACGAGGCCTGTGGCTCGCGCCCGTTAGAGGCTTGTTGCTCAGATCGAAACCGCGTTGCTTTGAGAGAAGTTGACTGACTCGGCGTACGCTTGATAGGCCTTGGTGAAGAGCCAGGGAAGTGGAGCCGGGAGCCAGCACGTTTTGCTTGGTCGCCCGGCTTTCGCGCGTTGTGGAGCCTTTTCAGTCCAGATTCACGCGATGCACTGTCACCAGGGGCGCGATGGCAGCGCGCGGTGCTCCTCCGGCGCCGTAGGCCCACGCCACCAGATCAGCGGCCCAGAGCAGCTCATGTGCTGTAGGGCGGTCGAGGACGACCCGGACTCGATCCGCAGCTGATTTGGTGGCCAGCGCTCCCACAACCGCAGCCCGGTCCTGCTTGTCCTGCGAGCATGATTCGATCAGCATCCGCGTGACGCCGTGGTCAGCGGCGTAGTTTCCCAGTGCTTCCAAGCAGCGCGTGCGAGCTCGCCGCTGGCTGTATTGAGTTCCGCGCCTGGCAGCGACGAAGACGTGCGCCTGGTCGATCGGCGGCGACTTGAGGAACTGAGACAAGATCCGATCTCGGTTCCGGGTTTCGGCGTGCATGTGCAGCCTGTCGCGGTTGTTCGGCTTGAGTTCCCTCATCCGTCGGCGCGCGGCCGCCAGATTCGCGACCGGCACCACCGCTGCGCACAGCAGATAATCCGTCCGACACGACTCGTCAACGAACAGTTCGACGCCCAACGTAGGTCCTTTCGTTCGCCTCCTGCAGCAGAGGCCTTCACCTCTGGAAGCGCGGCACGGGCCGTTCTACAGGGCGGGCGTGCATAGCCTTCGCTCCGGCGCGCCCTCGGGGGCCTTTCCTCTCACGCCATTCGACGGCGGCGGGGGTGGCGGCGGCCAGCGCGGCAGCGTGCAGTGCGGGCGCACAGACCGAAGTCCCCGCCATCGTTCCCCGACCCGCCTGTTAGCTGCTAACGACACGCCGAGCGGTGTTGCCGCTTTTTCCGTCGCCGACCTGGCATGGTCGCGTTATGGCTCAACGCAAGACCCACAAGGGTGAACGCGGACAGATCAGCACCAGGCCGGCGCTTGTGGTCTATGAGGCCGTCAAGTCCAAAGCCGCCGAGCTTGGCATACCGATGGGGCAGTACGTGGCCGACGTGCTCGCCGAGCACACCGGCCACCCGGACCTCGTCCGTGAGCTGAACAAAGAGCGGGAGGTTCTGCCGCTGGCGATATGACACCGCCTGGCCCGACCGACTGTTGGGGTCGGGCAGATGTGGACAAATCCATAGCGGTGTGGACGAGCCCTGACATGACGAAGGCCCCGCGTCTGCGGGGCCTCGTCTGAAGGGTTTGAACCGAGTTACGAGCTCGGTTCCGGGTCCGCACCCGTTGCCCCTTGAAAGGGACGTGTCTTGCAGGACTCGTCTCACGGTAGCTCATACCTGTCTGCAGTTCTAGACGGGGCGCACCGTGATTTATCGAATGGTGATCTTCGCCCGGCCGGTTACCGCGGTTGTGGCCCGATGCTGCGCCGCCGCGGGGTGGCCCGTACCCGGCCGTGGGCGGTTCGGGTCGCCCAGGCGGGCTGTGGTCGGGGGAGCGGCGAGGCCCCCGCCGCCAGCACCCCGCTGCTGCCCCCTCCGGCGCCGGCGATCGTTCTGGAGCTCGAGGCCGGGGTGTGGGCCGGTGTGGGGTGTTGGGCCGGCCGGGGCGAGCGGTGGGTGCGGTTCACGGTGCCGATCGCCTATGACTTGCGCTATGACACCGCGGTGCGTCCGCTGCTGGGGGCCAATCAGGTCAGCCGGGCCGCGGTCCTGGCGGTGGCCACCGCCAGGGCGGATTACGCCGAGTACGCCACCGGCCGTAACAGCCGGCCCACCAACGAGCGCCTGGCCGCCGACACCGGCCTGTCGGTGCGCACCGTCCAACGCGCCGACGCCGCACTGCGCCTCTTAGGGGTCGCGACCGAGGTGCTGCGCGGCCGCCAACGCACCCGCACCGAACGGCTCGCATCCTGGCGGGTCGGTGACCGGGGACGCGGCTGGGCCTCGGTATGGGCGCTGCACGACGACCCCGCTCTAGCCCGCGCAATTACAGCGCTGTCACCCCATCCCGAAGGGTCTCTTTTTAGGAACCCCCTCTCTTGTTCTTCTGAACTCACTACCAACAGCCGGCGCCCTGCGGGCTCCGGTAGACGCGGCGCGAGGCGCCGCGCAAGCCCGGACCCCGGTGGTGGGCGGTTGGCGGCGCGGTGGCGGGCCGACCCGGGGGCCCCGCCGTGGGCCCGCCGGCACAGCGTGCACGCATGGGCCGGGGTGCTGGCCGCCCCGGCTGCCCACGGGTGGGTGCCGCGGGACCTCACCGCGCTGGTGTCGGATTGGGCCGGGGTGCACGGCTGGGTGCCCGATGATCCGCACACCGCGATCGGACTGCTCGGGGCGATGCTGGCCTGGCACGGCGACCCGGCGGTGCGCCCGGCCGCCCTGGACATGGCCCGGGAGGCCGCCGAGCTCGCCGCCGCCCGGGAGCGGGTGGCCGACCAATTCGCGGAGCGGGATCGCGCCGCGCTCGCTCGCGTCGCCGGGCGCGCCGCGCTGGCCGGGGAAGGGCGCGCCGCCGCTCGTCGTGTCGCCGCCCAGGCCGCGGCGGCCGCTGCTGCTCGGCGCACCGAGACCGTGGCCGCCGAGACCGCGCGCCGCGACGCGGCGGTGCGCGCCGCCCGCGGTCTGGCCGACAACGAGCGTCATCGCGTTGGCGACGGTAGCGAGACCGGCGGCACAGCGTGCACGACCTCGGCGATCGCTCGCAGCAGTTCTGCCGCTCGGTCTGCTGGTTCGTCGCTGCCGCCGAGAACCACGACGTAGATCAGGGGGACCAGCAAGACGACCGCGAGTGGCGTCGCCGGAGTGCGGGGGTGCTTCATAGCGCGCACGGTAGGCAACCGGCGTGCACCACCGAGGTGTGCGGCGCGGGCGGGTGCGCGCCGTCCGCGGCCCCTACCCCCAGCCTGACCGCGTCCCTTCGTTTCGCTGTGCCCCTTTTCTGCCACCGGCCCCTGTTCTCGGCTTCTGTGCTTCGTCTTGGCTCCTTCATCGCTTCCGGTGCCGCCAGCAGCCCGCCCCGACTACGCCCCAGCAACCACCCGCTCTTCCCATTTTTTCGTTTGGCACATTGGCACAAGGGGTGCAATACTGGGTGTGGGGCAACTCGGTGCCCCACACCGGTGTGGTGGGTGGTGGTCGGGTGTTGACGTTGTCGCGGGGGATGAAGGCGTCGTCGGTGTGTTATTACGCCGACACTGCGCGTGCTGTGACGGCGGCGGCGATGGACCGTCAGGCTGCTGGCGGGGGGCTGGGTGAGTACTACTCCGAGCATGAGACTCGGGCGCCGGTGTGGCTTGTCGCCGGGGATCCGGGGGCTGCGGAGTTGGCCGGTTTGAGCGCTGGTGACCTCACCCGGGAGGCCGATCTTGATGTTGTGATGCGCTGGCTGGATGAGGGTGTCGCGCCGAGCGGGGTGTGCGGTCGGGGGTTCACCGAGCGGTCGGTGCGGGGTTTCGATTTGACGTTTTGCGCGCCGAAGAGTGTGTCGGTGATGCGTGCTCTGGACACCGGCGGTGTGGTGTCGAAGGCCGTTTTGGAGGCGCATACCCGGGCGATGTCGGAGGCGATGACGTATTTGCACCGGCACGCCGGGTACACCCGGGTGCATAACGCGGTGACGGGGATGAAGGACCTTCAGCGTCTTCCGGGGTTCGTCGCGGCGGCGTTTCAGCATGAGACCTCACGGGCGGGGGACCCGCATCTGCACACCCATGTGTTGTTGCCGCGGCAGGTGCGCGCCGACGGGGCGGTGGTCAGTTACGACAGTAAGTCGTTGCACCATGAGGCCAAGGCGGCGGGGATGCTGTATCAGGCCACGTTGCGCGCCGAGTTGGCTGGGTCGTTGGGTGTGGAGTGGGGCCGGGTGGACCCGCATACGGGGATGGCGGAGGTCGCCGGGGTGTCCCGGGCGGTGATCGCGGCGTGGTCGCAGCGCTCCACGCAACTGCGTGAGTGGGCGGCGGGGAACCTCGCTGTTGTCGCCGATGAGGCCACCGCGGGGCAGCTGGCCGCGGCGCAGCGCGCCACCCGGCCGCGTAAGCCGGAGAACCGTCCGTGGCGTGAACTGAAAGCCGGGTGGGTCGCTGACCCGCGCGGTTTCAGCGTCGATGAGGCCGCCCAGCTCGAGGCGCGGCGGGAGCGGGTGGCGGCCGGGCGGACCCTGTCCGATGCGGTGGGTGAAGCGGCCGCCGGGATCGGCAAGGCGGCGTTCACCCGTGCTGATCTGGTCGAGGCGATCACCGCCCGGTTGCCGGTGGTGGTCGACGCGCTGCCCGGTGTGAGCCCGCGGACGATCGTCGAGGACCTTGTCGGGCGTGTCGGTGTCCGGGTCACCGAGGCCCGCCAACCCCACGAACGTGAGGGACACGAACGGTTCACCACGACGGAGATCCTCGACGAGGAACGCGCCATCTACGAGCTGATGGGAACCCGCGACAGCCGTTCGGTGCTGCCCGGGCTGGACATCGCCACCCTGACGGTGGGGTCTGGGCTGTCGGGGGATCAGGTGGCCGCGTTGCGTGCGATCGCCGCGTCCCCGGTGCTGGTGCAGACCCTGGCCGCCCCGGCCGGTGCGGGCAAGACCACCTCGCTAGCGGCGCTGCGGAAGGCGGCGGCGGGAGCGGGGGTGCGGGTCTTGCTGGCCGCGCCGACCGGGAAAGCCGCGGATGTGGCGATGGCCGAGGGCGCCGCCGATGCCGGTTACACCGTCGAGGCGATGCTCGGGGCGCTGCGGGCGGGCCGGCTCACCTTCGATTCCCGGATGCTGCTGGTGGTTGATGAGGCGGGCATGGTCGGCACCCCGAAGCTGCGGGAACTGCTCACGGCGGCGACCGTGGGCGGGGCGAAAACGCTGCTCGTCGGGGACGCCGAGCAACTCGCCCCGGTCGCCGCCCGCGGCGGCATGTTCGCCCGCCTGTGCGCGGATTTACCGTGGGCCCAGGACCTCACCGAGGTGTGGCGGATGCGCGATCCCGCTGAGCGCGCCGCCTCGTTGGCGTTGCGCGCCCGCGGCAACAACGACGACCTGCAGCGGGCGGTGGCCTGGTACCGCGACCATGACCGCCTGCACATCGGTGATCCGGTCACGATGGCCGATGACGCGCTCACCGCCTGGACCGCCGATCGCGCCGCCGGTGTGGACGCGCTGCTGATCGCTGACCGGTGGGAGACCGCGGACGCGCTCAACGAGCGCATCCACCGCCAGGTCGTCGGCCCCGACGCCGCCACCATCACCGCCGCCCGCCAGCACACGATCGGTATCGGGGACACCGTCATCACCCGGCGCAACGACCCGGCCATCACCGTCTACGACAGCCAAGGCCGACACCCGGTCGAGGGGGCGCAGGTCCGCAACGGGCAACGCTGGCAGGTAATCAACCTCGACGCCGCCGAGGATCGCATCGCCGTGAGCCGTATCGGCGACGGCCTGCGGGCCATTCTGGAAGGCGAGTACCTGCACCAGCATGTGCACCACGGATACGCCGTCACCGTCCACGCCGCCCAGGGCAACACCGCCGACCGGTGCCACGCGATCCTCTCCCCGGATACCGGGAACCGGGCGGGCGCCTACGTCGCGATGACCCGCGGCCGCGACACCAACCAGGTGTATCTCTACGAGCAGGTCGGTGGTGAGGGCGAGCACGAACACGGCGACCTGGAGCTGGCGGCCGGTGTGCATGTGGCCCGCCGCGGTGACGCCCGCGACGCCGCGGAGGCGTTGCGCCGGATGCTGGGCCGCGATACCCGCCCCGAGACCGTCATCGACGCCGTCGCCGGTACGCGGCGGGAAGGGTTGCCCGACACCGTGGTGGCGCTGCTCGAGGTCCACGACCGCGCCGTCGCCGCCGCGCGCCAAGTCCATGACCGTGCTGTGGCCGCGGCGCGCCTGGCCGATGACCTCGACACCGAGGTCGGCTGGCTGGCCCGCATCGCCCGTCGCAGCTACGTCATCGGCTACCCCCCATCTGTGATGGAGAGCCTGGACCGGTCGGGGCTGCACCCGGACCAGCGCGAGGCCGCTCACCGGGTGCTCGGCTACCCGTTTGCTGTGCAGCCGCTGCATGTCGGGGATCGTCGCACCACCACCGCGATGCTCGCCGCGCTCACCGACGCCGCCCGCGCCGTGGGTATGCCGGCGCTGATCATCGGTGCCACCCCGGCCGCCGCCGAAGAGGCCCAGCGCTACAGCCCTGGTGATGCCCGATCCCCTCGGGCCGCGCTGAGCGATGTCGACGCCGGCCGCTTGCAGATGCCGGCCGGGACGCTGATCGTGGTTGACGACGCCGACCACCTCGAGCCCGAGGAACTGCGGCGGATCACCACAGGTGCCTTCGGCGCATACGCCAAGATCGTCCTGGTCACCACTGAAGGCCCCGCCGCTGATCGCGGGCCGTCCTGGCAGCTCACCGCCGCGGCCGCGCACCTGCCCGCCGCCCAGGTGGTCGGCGTCCGCTCCCCCGCCGAGACCACCGCCATAACCCGAAGCCGCCACAGCAACGACCCGCACATCACCGAACTACGCCGCCGCGCAGAAAAACTGCTCGGTGACCGCCACCGCAGCCGCGACAACGGCTACGACCTCAGCCTGTAGCTCTCGCACAACACCTCGGCGACCCGGACATCACTTCTTGCTGGTGTCGTCTTTGGTGTTTTTGCTGACGGTGTCGAGGACTTCGCGCAGGGTGCGGGCGGTGGCCTGGGCTTCGG
>MTBK01089132.1_pt1 | contig 15083 bp, 11 predicted proteins | sample 1535981 | NCBI WGS metagenome assembly MTBK01 (sample SAMN06109225, study PRJNA356200) | anaerobic digester metagenome | isolation source: biogas reactors fed with pig manure or primary and secondary sludge | place: Spain | collected 2016-06-30 | reverse complement strand
GCACCGGACCGATCGCCTCGGCGTCGGCCAGGCGCCAGATCAGCTTGTAGGCGATGTTGGCCGACTGCAGCTCCGGGAAGACGAGGATGTTGGCGGGCTGATCGAGACGCGACCAGGGGTAGGTGCCGCGCAGGATCGACTCCACGACCGCGGTGTCGGCCTGCATCTCGCCGTCGGCGATCAGATCGGGATGGTCGCGGTGGAGGATCTCGGTGGCCCGGCGCATCTTGACCGCAGACGGATGCTTGTGGGCGCCGAAGTTGGAGAAGGAGAGCATCGCCACCCGCGGCACGATGTCGAACCGACGGGCGAACCGGGCGGTGAGCAGCGCGATGTCGGCCAGCGTCTCGGCGTCGGGATCGATGTTGACCGTGGTGTCGGCGAGGAAGAAGAGGCGGTCCTTGAGCACGAGGATGTAGCAGCCGCAGACCCGCTTCACTCCCTTGGCGGTACCGACCGCCTGCAGCGCCGGCCGGATCGTGTCCGAATACTCGCCGGTCAGGCCGGAGACGAGCCCGTCGGCCTCCCCGAGCGCGACCATCGTGGCGCCGAAGGTGTTGGGCTGGCGCAGCTGCTCGCGGGCGTCCTCCAGGGTGAGGCCCTCGCGGCGCCGCCGTTCGTGCAGCGCCTGGGCGTACCGCTCCCGGTCGGGGAAGGCCGTCGGGCGGATGACCGTGACGCTGCCCTCGGGCACCCCGAGCTCGGCGAGGCGGGTGTGGACCTCGTCGTAGCGGGCGAGGAGCACCGGGTGCGCCACCTCCTGGTCGACCAGGATCTTCGCGGCGCGGACGATCTTCTCCTGATCCCCCTCGGGGAAGACGATCCGCTTCGGGGACTGCTTCGCCCGGTCGACGAGGCGCTGCATCAGCTCCATGCGCCGGGAGATCAGGTGCTCGAGCTGCCGGATGTACTCCTCGCGGCTGGCGATCGGCTGCCGGGCGACGCCGGTGCGCATCGCCGCCTCGGCGACCGCCGGGGCGACGGTGAGCAGCACCCGGTAGTCGAACGGCTTCGGGATCAGGTAGTCGCGCCCGAAGCGGAGGCTCGTCAGGCCGTACGCCTTGAGCACGGAGTCGGGGACGTCCTCGCGGGCGAGGGCGGCGAGCGCCTGCGCGGCGGCCAGCTTCATCTCGTCGTTGATGTCGGTGGCGCGCACGTCGAGCGCCCCGCGGAAGATGAACGGGAAGCCGAGCACGTTGTTGACCTGGTTCGGGTAGTCGCTGCGCCCGGTGGCCATGATCACGTCGGGGCGGGCGGCCATCGCGTCGTCGTAGGAGATCTCCGGCACCGGGTTGGCCATCGCGAAGACGATCGGGTTCGCGGCCATCGAGCGGAGCATCTCGGCGGTGACGAGGTTCGGCCCGGAGAGGCCGACGAGGACGTCGGCGCCGCGCAGCGCGTCGGCGATGGTGCGCGCCTCGGTCTCGGCCGCGTATTCGATCTTGTAGCGGTCCTTGTCCCCTTCCCGTCCCTTGTAGATGACGCCCCGGCGATCGCAGAGGACGATGTTTTCCTTCTTCACCCCGAGGAGGAGATAGAGCCAGACGCAGCCGAAGGCCGCGGCGCCGGCACCGAGGAAGACGACCTTGAGCTCGTCGATCTTCTTGCCGGCGAGCTCGCAGGCGTTGAGGAGCGCGGCGCCGGAGATGATCGCGGTCCCGTGCTGGTCGTCGTGGAAGACCGGGATCGCCATCATCTTCTTGAGCCGCTGCTCGATCTCGAAGCACTCCGGCGCCTTGATGTCCTCGAGGTTGATGCCGCCGAAGGTCGGCTCGAGGAGCTTCACCGTGCGGATGATCTCCTCCGGGTCGTGGGTGTCGAGCTCGATGTCGAAGACGTCGATCCCCGCGAACCGCTTGAAGAGGACGCCCTTGCCCTCCATCACCGGCTTGCCGGCGATGGCGCCGATGTCGCCGAGGCCGAGCACCGCGGTGCCGTTGCTGATCACCGCGACGAGGTTTCCCTTCGAGGTGTACTCGTAGGCGAGGAGGGGGTCCCGGGCGATCTCGAGGCACGGCTCGGCGACGCCGGGGGTGTAGGCGAGAGAGAGGTCGAGCTGGGTGGCGGTGGCCTTGGTGGGGACGACGGAGACTTTGCCTTTCGGTTCGCTCGCGTGGTAGGCGAGCGCCAACTCTTTCGTGATCTTGGTCATGAAAAGAGTCTAGACCCGTCGCGGGAGGGGGAACCTACCCGTTCCGGTAGGGAACGGTGCGATTCGCCGCGCGACCGGGAGCGCCCTTCAGGAGACCGGGTCGGTCGCCCAGGTCTCGACGTAACCGCAGCGGGTGCAGCGGCGCAGCGTCACCCTGTACCGGCGGCGCTTTCGCAGGACCAGACCGAAGAAGCCATACTTCACCGGGCCCTCCACCCAGGTGCCGACCGCCGAGGAGAGCCCTGGATTTCGCGGAATCGAATGCCGTGCCTGAAGGAGCAGGAACCCCTCCTCGGTCTTGGCGCCGCACTTGGCGCAACGCGGTTCAGCCATCTCCCCTCCCTTCGGCGCCGGGCCGTGCCGGCGTCCGGCGATCGTCCTCTTCGTCCGCCTGCCGCAGCCGCCCCCGTTCGGCGAGCGCCCGGCGCAGCAGGAACTCGATCTGGGCGTTCACGCTCCGCAGCTCGTCCGCGGCCCAGCGCTGGAGGGCGTCGTGGATCCGCGGATCGAGCCGCAGCAGGAACGCCTTGCGCTCCGCCATCCCCTCGCGTCAGCCCGTGTAGAGCGAGCCGGCGTTGACCACCGGGCTCGCCGCCCGGTCGCTGCAGAGGACGACGAGCAGGTTGGAGACCATCGCCGCCTTCCGCTCCTCGTCGAGCCGGACGACGTTCTTCTCCGAGAGCTTGTCGAGCGCCATCTCGACCATCCCCACCGCGCCGTCGACGATCCGCTGGCGCGCCGCGATGATCGCGCTCGCCTGCTGGCGCTGGAGCATCGCCTGGGCGATCTCCGGGGCGTAAGCGAGGTGGCTGATCCGCGCCTCGATGACCCGGACCCCGGCCTGCTCGAGCCGCTCCTGGATCTCCTCGCGCAGGTGCGCGGCCACCTCGCCGGTGTTGCCGCGCAGCGACATGACCTCCTCCCCGGCGTGGCTGTCGTAGGCGTAGCGGGTCGCGAGGTTGCGCAGCGCCGCCTCGCTCTGGACTTCGACGAAGTTCTCGTAGTTGTCGACCTGGAACGCCGCCTCGGCGGTGTCGACGACCTGCCAGACGACCACCGTCGCGATCTCGATCGGGTTGCCGTCGTGGTCATTGACCTTCAGCCGGTCGGTCTCGAAGTTGCGCACCCGCAGGGAGAGGGAGCGCTTCGAGAGCAGCGGGTTCGCCCAGCGGAGCCCGGCCTGGCGGACCGTTCCCCGGTAGGCGCCGAAGAGCAGGAGGACCTTCCCCTGGTTCGGCTCGACCCGGAAATGCCCGAAGAGGAGGAAGAAGGCGATGGCGGCGCCGACGATGCCGAAGAGCGCCGAGCCGGCGGCACCGCTCGTGGCGGCCCGCGAGAACTGCCGCACGAAGAGAGCGATCGCGACGAGCAGGAGCGGGAAGGTGAGGAGGCCGGGGAGGGAGAAGGCGGACCGTTCACGCAGCATGGCGAGATCTCCTTTCGGGAGCGGATGATATCACTTCGAAATCAGAAAGCAAGCGGCCGGGCTCCTCGAGCTCCCCGGCACCCGCCCGTGCTACCTTCCCGGCGGGAGGCCGGACATGACGATCGCATCCGTCAACCCCGCCACGGGCGAGACCCTCGCCACGTTCACCCCGCACGGCGACGCCGAGATCGAGGCCCGCCTGGCCGCCGCCGCGGCCGCGGCCGCCGGCTGGCGACGGACGCCGGTTGCCGAGCGGACCGCGCTCGTCGCCCGGGCCGCGGAGCTGCTCGACGAACGGCGGGAGGCCCTCGCCCGGCTCGCCACCCTGGAGATGGGCAAGACGCTCGCCGCCGCCCGGGCCGAGGTGGAGAAGTGCGCCTGGGTCTGCCGGCACTACGCCGCCGAGGCGGCGGGGATGCTCGCCACCGAGGAGGTGGCGACCGACGCCCGCCGTTCGTTCGTCCGCTTCGACCCGCTCGGGGTGGTGCTCGCGGTCATGCCGTGGAATTTCCCCTACTGGCAGGTCTTCCGCTTCGCCGCCCCGGCGCTCGCGGCGGGCAACGCCGCGCTGCTCAAGCACGCCTCGAACGTTCCGCAGTGCGCGCTCGCGATCGAGGCGATCTGGCGCGATGCCGGGGCTCCGGCGGGACTCTTCGGAGCGCTGCTCGTCGGCGGGGCGCGGGTGGCGCCGCTGCTCGCCGACCCGCGGATCGCCGCCGCGACGCTCACCGGCTCGGAGCCGGCCGGAGCGAGCGTCGCCCGCGCCGCCGGCGAGAGCCTCAAGAAGGTCGTCCTCGAGCTCGGCGGGAGCGACCCGTTCCTCGTCCTGCCGAGCGCCGACCTCGACCGGGCGGTCGCCACGGCGGTCACCGCCCGGGTGCTCAACAACGGCCAGTCGTGCATCGCCGCCAAGCGGTTCCTGGTCCATCGCGACGTCTACGAGCCGTTCACGGCCCGTTTCGTGGCCGCCATGGGCGCCCTTCGGATGGGGGATCCGCTCGCCCCCGAGACCGACCTGGGTCCCCTCGCCACGCCGGCGATCCGCGCCGAGCTCCAGGCCCAGGTGGAGCGGAGCGTCGCCGCCGGAGCCCACCTCCTGCTCGGCGGGAGCGTGCCGGCCGGGCCGGGCTGCTTCTACCCGCCGACGGTGCTCGCCGAGGTCCCGCTCGACGCTCCGGCCGCCCGGGAGGAGCTCTTCGGGCCGGTCGCCCCGCTCTTCCGGGTCGATTCGCTCGACGAGGCGATCGCGCTCGCCAACGCCACCGACTTCGGGCTCGGCGCCGCGGCCTTCACCACCGACCCGGCCGAGCAGGAGCGGCTCGCCGCCGAGCTCGATGCCGGCTCGGTCTTCTGCAACGGGCTCGTGAAGAGCGATCCCCGGCTGCCGTTCGGCGGCATCAAGCGCTCCGGCTTCGGGCGCGAGCTCGCGGCGTTCGGCTTGCGGGAGTTCGTCAACGCGAAGACCGTCTGGATCGGCTGAGGCGCGCTCGTCGGGAACCGCCTCACCCGTTCGGGTAGGCCCCGTGGAGGGTCGCGGGCGGCGCGGCATCGGTGGTAGCCTCGGCGGGAATCCGGGCCTGCCGGCCGCCTCGGCCCCGCCGTTGCCGTGCGGCCGGAGCGGCTCGAGCCGTACCGCCATCTTCCTGTAGAAGCCGGAGGGAACATGGGTACCTTCGTCGCAGCGTTCACCGTCTTCGTCCTGGCGGTGTTCATCGGGTTCGAGGTGATCTCGAAGGTCCCCTCGACCCTCCACACCCCCCTGATGTCGGGTTCGAACGCGATCTCCGGGATCACGATCGTCGGCGCCCTGATCCTCGCCGGGCAGCCGGACACGCCGCGGATCGTCCATCTCCTCGCCGGGGTGGCGGTCGTCTTCGCCACGATCAACGTCGTCGGCGGCTACCTCGTCACCCACCGCATGCTCGGCATGTTCCGCCGGAAGCGCTGAGGGAACGGCGATGCACACTCAGGATCTGCGCGACCTTGCCTATCTGCTCGCGGCCGTTCTCTTCATCTTCGATCTGAAGTGGATGTCGCATCCGCGCACCGCGGTGCGCGGCAACTGGGCCGGCGTCTTCGGCATGGCGATCGCCATCGTCGCCACGCTCGTTGGCGAGCCGATGACCTGGCAGTACATCCTGACCGGCGCCGTGATCGGGACCGTCATCGGCGTGGTCATGGCGACGCGGGTGAAGATGACGGCGATGCCGGAGATGGTCGGCATCCTCAACGGCTTCGGCGGCGGCGCCTCGGTGCTGGTGGCCGGGGCCGCGCTGGTGATGGCCCAGCGGGCGCTCGCCGCGGGCACCCCGTTCGGCATGCAGGAGCGGGTGGCGACCGCGGCCTCGGCGATCATCGGCGCGGTGACCTTCTTCGGCAGCTACGTGGCCTTCGGCAAGCTCGCCGAGTTCCTCGCCGTGAAGTGGGATCTCAAGCCGTGGCAGAGCGCGATCAAGTACGGTTTCGCCGCGGTGACCGCGCTCGGCGGCCTCGCCTATGCGCTGGTGGCGACCTTCGGCGGCGGCGGGCTCCCGGAAGGGGCGGCGCCGCTCGTCTGGGGCACCTTCCTCTGCTTCGCCGCGGTCGGCGGTCTCCTGCTGCTGCGCCGCAGCCGCTTCCCCGGCATGGACGCGCTCAAGTGGGTCGCCGCGGCGGCGAGCCTCGCGCTCGGCGCGATGCTGGTGGTGCAGCCGGAGAACGGCGCCCTCTTCTGGCTGCTCGCCGCGGTCTCGTCGGTGCTCGGCGTGCTGCTGACGATCTCGATCGGCGGCGCCGACATGCCGGTGACGATCGCGCTGCTCAACTCCTACTCCGGCCTCGCCGGCGCGGCGACCGGGTTCGTGATCAACAACAGCGTGCTGATCGTCGCCGGCTCGCTGGTCGGGGCTTCGGGGATCATCCTCACCCGGATCATGTGCAAGGCGATGAACCGCTCGCTCGCGAACGTCCTCTTCGGCACCCTCGGGCCGACGAGCGACACGCCCGACGCCGACGAGGTCTACCGGACGGTCAAGGCGACCTCGCCGGAGGAGATCGCGATGACCCTCGACGGCGCGCAGCGGGTGATCATCGTCCCCGGCTACGGCATGGCGGTGGCGCAGGCGCAGCACGCGGTCCAGGCGCTCGCGGCGCTGCTCGAGCAGCATGGCAGCCAGGTCGAGTTCGCGATCCATCCGGTGGCCGGCCGGATGCCCGGGCACATGAACGTGCTCCTCGCCGAGGCGAACGTGGCCTACGAGAAGCTGCGCGAGATGGACGACGTGAACGCAGAGATGGAGCAGGTTGACGTGGCGATCGTCCTCGGCGCCAACGACGTCGTCAACCCGGTGGCGATCACCGACCCGAAGAGCCCGATCGCCGGGATGCCGATCATCGACGTCAGCCGCGCCCGCAACGTGATCATGATCAAGCGGAGCCTCTCGCCCGGCTTCGCGGGGATCCCCAACCCCCTCTTCGCCGCCGCGAACTGCCAGATGTTCTTCTCCGACGGCAAGAAGGCGATCAACGAGATCATCCAGGCGGTCAAGGAAGCGAGCTGAAACCCGGCCGGACGCGCCGGACGGAGCGTCCCGGTCCGAGGGGGAGATGGCCCGGTGGCCTCTCCCCCTTCTTCGTTTTCGGGTTGCCCCGCTCAGCCGGTGATCGCCGTGAGCCGGAGGAGGGGGCCGTCGACGGCGTGGGGGGAGGTGAGGTCGACCTCGGCTTCGATCGCCCAGAAGCCATCCTCGCGGGGGTCGAGGAGGGTCTGGCGGATCCGCCAGCGGCGTTCGGTGAGCCGTTCGATCCGGGTCAGGTCGTGGCGGCGCGCGGCCGGGGTGAACGGCAGGCTCCCGTAGTCGGCGAGGTAGGGGAGGAGCGCGTTGGCGAGGCGGTCGGCGTCCCACGGGTCGTCCGGATCCTGGCGCACGCGGCTCGCCGCCTCCTCCCAGTCGCCGAGGGAGAGCGCCCGCAGGAGCAGATGCATCTCGGCGCGAACCCGGGCGGCGAACGCCGGGGCGCTCTCGACGAGCTCGCGGATCCAGAGCGCCTCGACCGCCCGCTCCCGCTCCCGGCCGCGGGTGCGCGCGAGCTCGGGGTGGAGGAGGCTCTCCCACTCCTCGAGGAGGCTCGAGTCGGTGACCTGGACGAGCGTCCGGAAGTAGGAGAGGGCGTCCCAGACCGGCGCGGTCTTGGCCCACGCGGGCACGTTCAGGTCGAGCGTCTTGTAGAGCTGCGAGAGGTAGCGCAGCAGCACCCCCTCGCTGCGCTGGAGGCCGTACTGCTTCACGTAGTCGGAGAAGCCCCAGTACGACTCGAGCATCTCGCGGCCGATCGACTTCGGCGCGACGTCGTTGCCACCCACCCATGGGTGCGAGCGCCGGAAGCGGGCGAACTGCCCGTGGAGGAAGTCGGCGAGCGGCTGCGGGTGGGTCACCTCGGCGAGCCGCTCCATCCGCTCCTCGTACGAGAGCCCCTGCGCCTTGAGCTCGGCGACGAGCTCCCCCTTGAGCCGGTCGACCTGCTTGCGCAGCACGATCTCCGGGTTCTCGAGGATCGCCTCGACGAGCGAGAGGAGGTCGAGCGGATACGCCTCGCTCTCCGGTTCGAGATGGGTGAGGGTCTCGACGAGGAAGAGCGAGAGGGCGTGGAAGAGGGAGAAGTCCCACTGCAGGTCGGCGGCCACGACGACCCAGTAGTAGGGGCTCGTGCGGTCGCGCTCCATCTCGAGCACCCCGGCCCGGGCGAGCGAGCGGACCAGGGAGGCGGCGAAGGCAAGGAGCCGCCGCTTGCTCGCGTCGTCCTCGTGGCAGAGGGCGACGAGCTCGCGCAGCGAGGTGAAGTTGCGCCGCGTCGGGTCGTTCTCCTCCGCGTCGCGCTGCAGCAGGTTGAGGACCATCCCGTGGGTGATCCGGAAGCGGGAGCGGAGCGTCTCCGGCGGCCGCGTGATCAGACGCTGGAACGTCTCCTCCGTCCAGGAGACCTCCCCCTTCTCGGCGGGGCGGGCCGGCGGCCGGAGGCGCTTTCCTTTCTGCTGCGCGATCCGCCGCGCGATGACCTCCTCCGGCGCCTGCGCCACCACGCTCCCCCGGGTATCGAACCCCTTTCGCCCGGCGCGCCCCGCGATCTGCTGGAAGTCGCGCACCGAGAGGAGGGCGACCTTCCGGCCGTCGAACTTCGCGAGCCTGGTGAAGAGCACGGTGCGGATCGGGATGTTCACCCCGACGCCGAGGGTGTCGGTGCCGGCGATCACCCGCAGCAGCCCCTGCTGGGCGAGCTGCTCGACGAGCAGCCGGTACTTCGGCAGGAGGCCGGCGTGATGGACGCCGATGCCGAAGGAGAGGAAGCGGCGGAACTCCTTGCCGTACGGGGTGTCGAGGCGCACCTCGGCCATCGCCTCGCGGATCCGCTCCCGCTCCTCGCGGGTCGCGATCTGGATGCTGGTGAGCCCCTGGGCGAGCTCGGCGCACTCGCGCTGCGTGAAGTTGACGACGTAGATCGGCGCCTTCCCCTCGGCGAGGAGCGACTCGATCGTCTGCTGGAGCGGCGTCTCGCGCCACTCGTAGTCGAGCGGCACCGGCCGCTCGGCGGAGGTGACGCGCGCGACCGGGGTGCCGGTCCGCTGCTCGAGGCGCTCGACGATCCGGCTCATGTCGCCGAGGGTGGCCGACATCAGCAGGAAGCGGCTGCGGGGGAGCAGGATCAGCGGCACCTGCCAGGCCCAGCCCCGCTCGGCGTCGGAGTAGTAGTGGAACTCGTCCATCACCACCGCCGGCGCGTCGAGGCCGGAGCCGGTGCGCAGCGCCATGTTCGCGAGCACCTCGGCGGTGCAGCAGACGACCTTCGCCTCCGGGTTGATCGCGGCGTCGCCGGTGAGCATTCCCACCCGCTCGGCGCCGAGCTCGTCGCAGAGGGCGAAGAACTTCTCGCTCGCGAGCGCCTTGATCGGGCTCGTGTAGTAGGAGACCTCGCCGGCGCAGAGCCCCTTGAAATGGAGGCCGAGGGCGACGAGCGACTTGCCCGAGCCGGTGGGGGTGTTGAGCACCACGTGACGGCCGGCCCAGAGCTCGAGGAGCGCCTCTTCCTGGGCCGGGTAGAGAGCGAAGCCGGCGGCGGCAGCCCAGGCGAGGAAGCGGTCGAGCGCCTCGTCGGGCGGGCACCCCTCCGGGCCGGGCAGAAACGAGGCGAGGAGCGGGCGGGAAGCCGCTTCGGGCGAGTCGGGCTCGGACGTCATCGACGGCATTCTCCCACGCCGGTAGCGCCCGCTTCCGGCCGGCGCGGGTATAGATTGGAGACCGGAAACGGAGGTGAGAGATGCGCGCGCTCCCGGTTCTGGTCTCGATCCTTGGTCTGACGGTGACGTTGCCGGCCGCCGCCCAGGAGCCACCGCCGAGCTACGAGGAGGAGCTCGTGGTGCGCGAGGCGGAGGTCGTGGTCGAGCCGCCCGAAGGGATGTCCGAGTCGCAGCGGCAGGCGCTCGGTCCCTCCTCCCTCCTGCTCCTCGAGGATGGCGCCTTTCGCGAGATCACCGCGGTGCGGCCGCTCACTCCCGACGGCGGCAGCTGGAGCCTGCTCGTCTACGTCGATACGGGCCAGAGCGGCCGGGAGACGCTAGCCCGTTCGGCGCTCGCGCTCGCGCGGCGCGCCGGACGACTCGCGGCGCTCGGCGAGGTGGAGCTGATCGTGGCCGACCCCGAGCCGCGCCGTCTGCTCGCCGGCACGCGGCAGCCAGCGGCGATCGCCACGGCCCTCGCCGACCTCGCTGCCACGGCGCGGGCCCGCGCGGAGGAGGCGCCGGCCGCGCTCGATCTCGCCGCGGTGCAGGCGCGGGCCCGGCGGCTCCTCGAGTGTGTGGGCACCCATTCGGTGGGCGGTGCCAAGGCCCTGATCCTGCTGACCGATTTCATGCTGACACCCTCTCCAGCGCCGGCCGGAGAGGAAGCGGCACCGTCGCCGCGCCTGCTCGCCGCTTTCCCCGAGATCGGGCAGGCGCTCGCGGCGTTCGGCTGGGTGACGGTGGCGGTGGGGCTCACCGCGGAGGAGGTGAAGCGGCCCGCCGAGGAGCTGAGCGAGATGGGGCGGCTGCAGCAGCTCGTGCGCGGCGGCCGGGGGATCGATCATTTCGCGCCGCTCGAAGCCGGCCGGCCCTCCCGGCTCAACACTCCCGGAGCCCTCGATCCGTATCTGGAGCCGGGCACCGCACTCCTGCGGGCGCTGCTGCGGGAGGGCGCCGGTCACCTCGTCGCGACCGAGCCGCAGCTCGACGCGGCGCTCGCGGGGCTCGGGCGGCGGCTCCTCGTCGCCTATCGGACCCCGGCGCAGATCGACGGCAGGCCACGGGCGCTCGAGATGCGGCTGCTCGCGGGCGACCTCCCGCTGCGGGTGCCGCGCTGGCGCCAGTCGGGGAGCCCCGAGCAGCTGGCGGAGGCCCGTGGGCTGCGGCTCCTTGCCGGCGGCCGGGCGCCGAGCGATCTGCCGCTCACGGCGGAGTGGGTCGGCGGCGCAGAGCCTCCTCGCCTGCGGCTCACGGGGGTACCGCTCTCCTCCCGGGAGGGCGGACCGCTCCGCCTCTCGCTCGTCTTCGGGCCGGAGGCGGCCCAGCACCTGATCGTCCCGCTGCCCGAAGAGGCGGTCCCGTGGCGTCGCGAGCTGACGCTCCCGGCGGGTACCCGCCGTCTCGCCGTGCTCGTCGAAGACCTCGGCCGCGGCCTCTGGAGCGGCCAGTTGGTCGCCGAACCCGAGTCAGATGATGGCCTGTAGGTCGAGCCGATCAGCCCGGGGAGCCGCCCGCCTACTCCGTCCAGACCTCCTAAGGCGAGTGAAAGTCGGCGCAACGGTCGGCCCGAACGACTCGTCCAGCGTGGGGAGGAGGGCGCCGATGCGTTCGTGCTGGACGGGGTGCGGTCAGGTCCTTACCGGAGATCGATGCGGCCCCCGGAAGGAAGTTGGTATCACCAGCGGTACGGCGAACAAGCAACTCGAGGAGCGACCGTACTGGTGGGCGACGCCCGGTCAAGCGGACGCTACGGTCATGCGGGTAACGCTGAGTCCCGATCTGTTACGATCTTGGCAGAGAATTGAACATGGAGGGTCATGATGGATTTCAACGAACTGGTATTTGCGCGTCGAAGTGTCAGAAGCTTCACCCGGGAGCCGATCAGCCAGTCGGTAGTTGAAAATCTGCTCAGGGCAGGATTGGCAGCACCGAGCCCAAATGATTCGACCCCCTGGATGATCAGCGTCATTACCAATGGTGAAACCATTCAGAGAATGCGTGAGGCGGTCGAAAACAGACTGGAACAGATGTTTGCTGCAGCCGGGCAGAAGAACAGGCAAACGCTCGAGACAATCAAGGTTTTCTCGACGGTGTTTGCCGATGCCCCGCTGGTGCTGGCGGTTTTCAGTCGTCCCTATGAGGCGCCGGTGTTCGAGCTGCTCGCTGACTCGGATTATTCAGCTGAACAGATCAACGAAATGCGCCGTTACCCTGATATACAGGCTACTGGCGCCTTGGTACAGAACATACTGCTTGCTGCGACCAACGAAGGATTGGGCTCCTGCTGGGTTTCCGGTGCGCTGGTCGCAAGAAACGAGCTCGAGACAATCATTGGTGAGCCCGGCATGCATCTTGTAACCATGATTGCTCTTGGTTTTCCTGAAGGTAAGGCAACCCCCAAGAAGCCCCTTGATCTCGAACCCTATGTGAAGTACATCTCCTGACAACCGCGTCGAGACCCGGCCGGTTGCCCGTCCCGTCTGCCCGCGCGGTGACCGCCAGCTCGAATCTCTCCTTGCCGTCGTCCCTGGCGCCCTCTTCGCGAATGGCGACGAACGAGCTTGCGCTGCGGCGGGTGCGCGAGCCGTCACGCCTGCTGCCGCCTGGCAACTGGCGAGCGGAGCCCGGTGAGGAGGCCCTTAGACGTCTTCGACGAATGCGATCTGGCTGGACGCGGCCTTCTCCGATCTCGTACACCACTTGACAGGACGTGGCCCTCCGCGAAGTCTCTTCACGCATCCCGGAAGACTGCAGAAGTTGCAGTATTCGCTGCATCGTATGCATGCGCTTTCTCTTCGGTCACGTCTCGAGAGCATTCAAGTATCTGAAAAGAAAGTGGATCGGCGTGCCAGGCGAGCTGGCATCAGCCGTGCTCCATCGGCCTGCGAACCCGATCCCGGAGCGATGGCCCGGGAGAGATGAAAGAAGGAGGCGATCATGCGGAAGAGCACGAAGCGATACGGCAGCCTGGTGGCGATGGCGCTCCTGGTCGGCGCGGCGGGCCTCGCCGGCGAGGCGTTCGCGCAGGGGCGCGGTGGGGGGCAGGGACGTGGCGGGGGCCAGGGTCGCGGTGGGGACCAGGGCGGCTACGGCCCGGGCCAGGGTGGCGGCTACGGCCGGGGCCAGGGCGGTGGTTACGGCCGGGGCGCCGGCGACCAGCTGCGGCAGCGTGACCGAATCCACGTGGACGGAACCCAGCGGCAGCGTCTGCAGGACTGCAACGAGGGAGCCCAGCGCCTGCGCCAGCGCGCGCAGGAGATCGGTGCCAACGCCGGGAACCCGGCGTTCGCCGCGATGGAGCGCGACCAGCTGCGCATTCACAGCGAGACGATCTTCCGGCAGCACGACGAGTTCGTGGCCGGTCTTGCGAAGACCGAGCGGGACCAGCTCGAGCGTCCACTCGGACGCCTCGAGCAGACGCGCAGCCTGATCGAAGCAGAGATGCGCACCCTCGATCGTGCCCTCGATGCGAACGATCCGGACGCGAAGCGGATCGCACGCGCGAGCCGCGAGCTCGAGAGGCAGCTCGACCGCTGGGAGATCCAGTACCGGAATTTCAGCAGTCTCTTCGGTTCCGGCGACTGAGCTCGACCCCGGCAGGGAAGATCCGAGGGGCGGAGCCGTGCGGCTTCGCCCCTCGTCGCGTTCAGCGAATGCCGTAGGTACGCAGGCGATTGTAGAGAGTGCGCACCGAGATGCCGAGCAGCTCGGCGGCCTGCTCCCGGTGGCCACCGGTTCGCTCGAGCGCAGCGAGGATCGCCTGCCGCTCCCGCTGCTCGAGCGAAAGAGGTGCGACGGCGGGTCTCGAAGGTGCGCCTCCGAGCTCCGGCAGGTGGCGAGGCTCGATCGTCTCGCCCGAGGCCGCGATCGCTGCACGCTCTACCGCGTTGCGCAGCTCGCGCACGTTGCCCGGCCAGGAGTGGCGTGTGAGGGCTGCCAGCGCCTCGGGAGCGAGGCGGCGGGCCGGAAGCCCCAGCCGTTCGGTCGCTTCGCTCAGCAGACGCGGGGCGAGGAGCGCGATATCCCCCGGCCGCTCGCGCAGGGGAGGGATAGCGAGCGCCACCACGTTCAGGCGGTAGTAGAGATCGGACCGGAACTCACCGGTTGCGGCTGCCATTGCGAGGTCGCGATGGGTGGCGGCCACGAGCCGCAGGTCGACGGCCACCGGCTCCGTACCGCCGAGCCGCTGGATCTTCCGCTCTTCGAGGGCGCGCAGGAGCTTGGCCTGGATCGCCGGAGAGAGGTCACCGATCTCGTCGAGGAAGAGGGTGCCGCCGTCGGCCTGCTCGAACCGCCCCCGGTGGCGGGCCAGCGCCCCCGTGAACGCCCCCTTCTCGTGGCCGAAGAGCTCGCTTTCGGCGAGCGACTCGGGCAGCGCGGCACAGTTGAGCGCCACCCAGGGACGATCGGCGCGCCGGGAGCGGGCGTGAATCCGGCGGGCGAGCAGCTCCTTGCCCGTCCCCGACTCGCCGGTGACGAGCACCGTGGCGTCGGTGGCCGCGGCCCGGTCGGCCATCGCGACCAGCTCGGCGAGCCGCGGATCGCCCGTGAGGAACTCCCCGGAACCGTCGGCGACAGCGGGCTCGCCGAGCAGGTCGCGGATCCGGCGACGCAGCGCAGCCGGGCTCTCCAACGGCTTGGTGAGGTAGTCGGCGACGCCGGCTCGCACCGCCGCCACCGCCTCGGGGATGGTGCCATAGGCGGTCACGAGCACCACGACCGGCGGCCGCGGCTGTGCGCGCAGCCGGCGCGCGAGCTCGAGGCCGTCGAGTCCCGGCAGCCGACGGTCGGTGAGCACGAGATCGGCGCGGTCGCGCTCGAGGATCGAGAGCGCCTGCTCGGCGCTCGCCGCCGCGAGGAGGCGGTACCCCTCGAGCCGCAGGATGTCGAGGAGCAGAGCGCGAAAGCCGTCGTCATCGTCGACGACCAGGACGGTTGGGATCACCCCGACTCCTCGGCGGCGGGAAGCCAGAGGAGCGCCTCCGTGCCGCTGCCGGCGCGAGGGACGAGGCGGAGGCTGCCGCCGTTGGCGACGGCGAGGCTCCGTGCGAGCGGGAGGCCGAGCCCGGTGCCCGAGGCCTTGGAGGTCACATACGGTTCGAAGAGCTGCTCGGGATCGGGTCCGGGTCCCGGCCCGCGGTCGAGGATCGAGAGCTCGATGCCGTTGCGCCGGCGCCGCGCCCGTACTTCGATCCGCTCGGAGTCGGCCTCGAGGGCGTTGTCGAGAAGGTTGTCGAGGATCAATCGCAGAT
>MTBK01222193.1_pt1 | contig 15098 bp, 15 predicted proteins | sample 1535981 | NCBI WGS metagenome assembly MTBK01 (sample SAMN06109225, study PRJNA356200) | anaerobic digester metagenome | isolation source: biogas reactors fed with pig manure or primary and secondary sludge | place: Spain | collected 2016-06-30 | reverse complement strand
GAAAGAACCGACAGCCAAACAAGACGATGACCGGATAGGCAAAAAGAGCCCCGAGAAAAGGCACGACAACCGCATGGCCCTACTCCGAGCCCGGACCGCAAAAAGCCACGAGAAAATATTCTTAGACGCCGCCCAAAAGGTCATGACCAGGGAGAAAACGCACGTGTTAAAGGCGCTGGACAAGCACATGGGAGAGCGGAGCATTTCAAGTTTTAACGACTGGCTTGAGGACTTTTACCGGGAGTTTAAGGGCTTCGTAAAGCAAACCATGAAGCCGGCAATTCTGACCCTGGCCGAAGCAGTCCGGGCCATATCTGCTCAAGAGGTAGGCATCGAAGAAAAAGAGGCCGATGCGCAAAGAGCCATCGATGACTATATCGAGAGCCAGGCGGACAGGCATGTCATCCGCTCGAAAGCCACCATTAGGCAACTGATCCGCAAGGCCGAAGAGGAAAACCTAGATACCAAGGAACTCATAACTGAGCGCATGGATTCCTGGGAGCAAGAGCGGCCAAAGCAGATCGCCAGTGACAGCACCGTTGCTGTAGCAAGCCTGATTGCTAAAACCGTTTTTATTGCCGGCGGGATTCAATACTTACGCTGGGTGGCTATCGGCTCCGAATCCTGCCCCTACTGCCAGGAACTTAATGGCCGGATCGTGGGTATTGAGCAGCCTTTTGTGGCAAAAGACGGTGTCCTTGAAAGCGAAGACGGCGCCATGAGCATTTATAAGCCAACGCTGGAGCCGCCGCTGCACAAGGGCTGCGTTTGCACAATATTACCTGCTTAGGAGTGATGACATGAAGGTTGAAAAAAGGTTTATTCCCGTTGAAGATTCCGAGATCCGGGTGGCCGGGGAAGGTGATGAGCGTAAAATAACCGGCTACGCGGCTGTGTTCGACCGCCGGAGCGAGGATCTGGGCGGTTTTATCGAGGTTATCCGGCCCGGTGCTTTCAAGGAAGCTATCAAAGACGCGGACATCCGGGCGCTGTTTAACCATGACAGCAATTACGTCATCGGGCGAACCGCAAACAAAACCCTGGCCTTGGAAGAAAACAAAAAAGGTTTAAAGTTTGAGGCCGTGCCGCCTGATACCCAATGGGCGCGCGACCTACTCACCAGCATAGAGCGCGGCGACATCAGCCAATGCTCTTTTTCTTTCCGTGTGGCGAAGGACGGCGACAGCTGGACGGAGGTTAAGTCGGGCGAGACTGCCGGAATGCACATCCGCGAGATCACCGCCATCGACTACGTGGGCGACGTCGGGCCGGTGACTTTTCCGGCTTACCCACAGACAAGCGTGCAGGCCCGATCCATCCTTACCGAGGCCGGTCTTGATTATGACGGTATTGTTTCCCTGATTACCCGGGCGCAACGCGGCCTGACCTTAACGGACAGCGACCGCGATCTCATAAATGCGTCAATTCAAATTCTCCAAAGCTACATCACCGAGCCAGAGCCGGGCGATCCGGATACTCGCACTGACGGGGATGCGGGGCGACTGGAGCTTTTACTGCGCGAAGTGGAACTGCTCAAAATCAAAAACGAGGTGAATTTCAAATGAGAAACATAGAAGACATGAAGGGCAAGCTCTTTGCCCTGGTGGACGAAGCCCGCAAAGCGTTAGACAGCGCCAAAACCGAAGAGCGCAGCCTGACTGCAGAGGAAACAGAAAAGCATGACAAAATGATGGCTGATATCCGGGCACTGGAAAAGGAAATCGAAGCCGAGACCGAGTTTCAACGGATCGAAGCGATGAAGGCGGCCCGCGCCAGCGACCCCGAGAAGGAGCAGGCCGAGTGGCGCAGTCTGGCTGAGTTCGTGCAGACCGTGGCCTACAACCCTGGCGACCCCCGGCTGGCAGAGCGGCAGAATCCGCAGCAGCAGTCTGTGGGTGCTGACGGTGGCTTCCTCGTCCCTGACATCTACAGCAAAGATCTGCTGACCGTCGCTCCTGACGAGGCGATCATCCGGCCCCGTGCGCGGGTGCTTACGGGTGCAAGCGGCGCTGATTTTGGCAAGCTGAATATTCCGGCCCTTGATTACACCGTGGGCGAGAATATGTTTGCCGGCGTGCGGGTGGAGTGGATTGAAGAAGGTGGCGACAAGCCGGAAACAAAGGCTAAGCTCGCCAACGTTATCCTGCAGCCCTATGAAGTGGCCGGGCACATCCCGATCACCGACCGGCTGTTAAAGAACGGCCCGATGATTGAGAACATCGTTCGGACGCAGCTTCGCGAGGCGCTTATCGCCGCTGAAGAAAGAGCCTTCCTGCGCGGCGCGGGTGTAGACCAACCCACCGGCATCATCGACCATGCTGCGACCATTTCCGTGCAGCGCGGCGTGGCTGACACCGTCTCTTACGCCGATGTCTCCGCAATGCTGGCCCAGTTCCGTGGCCGCCGTGGCGTCTGGATCGTCGGGCGCGACGTGTTACCGCAGCTGATGGTGTTGCAAGATGCAAACGATAACTATATCTGGCAGCCTTCCGCAAGAGACGGCAACCCTGGCGTGCTGTTCGGTATGCCTGTCCTGTTTAGCGACGATTCTCCTGCGCTGGGAAGCGATGGCGACGTGGTGCTTGCTGACCTGTCCTACTACCTGATCGGCGATGGCGTGGGCGTGAGCCTGGCAATCTCGCCGCACGTTTACTTTACCAAAAACATCACCGTAATTAAGGCGTGGAAAACTGTTGACGGCACCCCGTGGCTGACCGGCCCGCTGCCGACGACTGTCCCGACCTCGCCGTTCATCCAGCTGAACGCTGCTCCGTAAGAACAAAGGGGGCGATTCTGCCCCCTTATTTAAAAATAACGAGGTGAGAAAATGAATCTGCTTTTAGAAGAACTCAAAAGCAACCTGCTTTTAAACGCCACCATAAACACCGCCGCGAATAACACCAGTGGTTATGTTAACTTCGACAATGCGCGCCGGGCGATGTTTGCTGTTGATATCGCTTGCGCTGCAGGCATGGTCAAAGACAAAACCGTAACCGTCGATCTGATGGAGGCTAAAGACGCCGGAGGCACAGGCGCGCAGCCGATGATTGCTGGTGGCGTTGTGGCGAAGGCGCTGATCGATTCGATCGAAGTGACAACTTCGACTGATGGCATCCAGGTTGGAGATACCATCGAAATAAACGGCAAAGTGTTTACCCGCAAGGCGGCCGATAATGCCAAAAAGGGCGAATTTAAGGACGATGACGGCCTGGTCGCGGCTATTGAATACCATTTACCGAAATTGTCAGCAGTTAAAGGCACTAACGCTGTAACTGTCACTGCCGCCGAAGCCGGTGGTCCAACAGTAAGCTTGGTTGAAACCATTGTGACTTCAACGGGGACGCCGTGGGCACCTGCGGGGATAACAACTAAGCTACAAATGCTGCTCGAGGTCAATTCGGAGCAGTTGAGCAAGGGCTTTACCCACGTGGCGGCTAAAGTGACCAGCGCGGCAGCGCAAGATATTGTCGCAACCGTAACCGCAATCCGTGGCGTGCCGATGCATTTGCCTGTTTACCAACCCATCGCCGGCAAAGGTGTAGTGTAGGGGTGCTCCTGCCCCTACCTTTTTTCTGGAGGTGATCCTGTGGTAAGAAAAAGAATAGCGGTTAAGCGACCCGATGGCGGGATCGTTATGGTGTTCGCTGACGAAGAAAAAGCTATCAAGCCTGCTGTTAAGCCCTTGGAAACAGCATCCGTCAAGCCTGCGGAGACGGCCACGAAGCCGAAGCCGAAGGCAAAGAAAAGGGGAAGCGGTAAAAAATGATTCTCAAAACCATCACCCCGCCCGCCGTCGAGCCCGTCACCCTGGCCGAGGTCAAGGCACAGCTGCGCATCGACACGGACGAGGAAAAAGACCTGCTTGAGGGCTACATCCAAGCGGCCCGCGAAGACTGTGAAGACTTTGCCGGCCGCTCTTTCGTGCAGCGCGAGGTGGAATATGTCCTGGACAGATTCCCCGCACGCGACCGGATCATGCTGCCGCGGCCGCCGGTGACCGAGATACTCTCTGTGGAATACCGCGACAAAGACGGCGCCTGGCACGAGCTCGACGGTGGGCACTGGTTGCCCGCTCTTAGTGAGCCGCCGGCTGTAATGCTGGCGCGCGGCAAGTCGTGGCCACGCAGTGAGCTCTACCCGGCCGAGGCAGTGCGCGTTACCTATCTATCGGGACACGTGCCTAAAGTGACGGACGTGGAGCACAAGGCCGAGGCGGTAGGCACGGGTGACGATGAGACCACCGTCTTTACCTTAAAAAACACCCCGGTTAAGTCCGTGACCATGTTTGTGGACGGGCGAGAGGTTGAGGGTTGGGAAGCTGACCTGGAAACCGGTACTGTTGAGTTTCAGATCGCGCCAGGTGAAGGCAGTGACATCACCGCAGATTACGAGCAGATAGCTCATGACCCGCGCGGCAATATCCCCTGGGCCATCAAGGCCGCAGTGCTACAAACAGCGGGCACCTACTACGAATATCGCGAAAGTGTGGCCGGGCGCGGACACGTGCCGATGAAGATCCCCGGCACGGCCGAGTCTTTGCTTTGGAAAAACCGCTTTTTCTTTAACTCAGAGGTGAACGCATAATGGGTGCTGGTGAGTTTCGGGTGCGCATTGAATTTGAGCAGGACGTGGGCGAACGCGATATTACTGGCCAAGTTGTGCCGAGCTGGCAACCCTTTGACCCGCCGCTAAAACGCTGGGGCCGGCCGGTGCCTTCGCGCGGGCGCGCTTACTGGGCCGCCTGGGGCGTGGCGCAACCGCTGGCTGATGTGAGCGGGCTCTATGAGGTGCCGTATGATAAAACGCTCCTGGCTCTTTTGGTGGCGGACAAATCAAAAATTAGGGGCCGCATTCGCATTGGAGAGCGCATCTTTTACATCGAGGCCTTCAGCGACCCCCACGAGCGGCGCAAAACCATTCAGCTTATCGTGCGGGAGGCGCTATAAATGGCCAAATTTAAAATCGTTATTACAGGCATCGAGGAGCTGCAGGTTAACATAAATAAACTTTTGGAAGAAATGAAGGACGCCACCGGGCAAGGCGTGGAGGAAAGCGCCGAGCTCCTGGCTGAAATTATACGCAGCAATGCCCCCGAAGGGCCCACGGGCCGGTTGAGAAGGTCAGTTACTACCAAAAGATTGCCGGACAAGTGGGGCTACCCACCCACCACCATGGTGGGGCTCGATTACAATGTGGCACCGCACCAGCATATCGTTGAGTTCGGCACCGGGCCGCGCTACCACAAATCAGGCAAGTCTGTTGGGGCGATGCCGGCCAATCCCTTTTTCCGCAAATCACTGGAACAGGCGGGGTTTGCCGTGGAGGTTATCCGCCGGCACGCTAAAAAGCCGATCACCAAGAGAGGCGGGTGATGCCCATGATTGAGGTAGCGCTACTGACACTTTTAACTGATACAAGCGCGGGCGCGCGCATCTACCCCCTGGTGATACCTTTTAAAACCGATCTCCCGGCGCTCACCTACCAGCGCATCACGGATGCGGGCCACCATGATATAGATGTGAGTCACCCGCGCGTGCAAATTACCGCCTGGAGTGACCGCCTGCTTGAGGCCCGCCATCTGGCGGCAGAAGTTGAGGGCCGGTTGCAGCGCTATAAAGGCGTGCTGCCCGGTTTTAGGGTTAAGCAAATTGTTAAGTTACCATCCCCTGGCGACATTTTCGACCGTGACGCAAGGACGGAGAATGTGGACACGGGGCTTTATTACATACCGACCGACTACCGGATTATTTACATGAAGGAGTGAGTTAAATGGCAAGACAAACGAAAGTGATGAAGCCTGGTGCCATTCGCTTTGGTTCCGGCAAATTTGAAGTTTGGGACGCGACTAAAGGTGACTGGGTTGACCTGGGCGCCATGCGAAATATCGAGTTTGAGGAAAGCTGGGAGCAGACCGAGATAGAGTCAGATAATGCGGGCGTTATCGTAACCCGCATGAAAAATCATAAAGCCATTTTGCGCGGTGACCTGATGGAGATTGACCTTGAAAACCTGGCTCTCATCCGCGGTGGCCTGGACAAAGTGAGTGAAGAGGTGGGCGGTGAGAATAGCGAAACGCTTGAGGTGGGCACCGGCAGCTGGTCCTTTAACGAGGCGATCACTTTGCCGCACCAAAACTGGGACGGCTCAATTGTTGATGTGGAAACCGTAACCGGTAGCACCAGCACCACCTACGAGGAGGGCAAAGACTACCTCGTGGTGCAGGACAGCAAAGGCAAGACCGCTGTAATTGTGATCGAGGGCGCCGCTGGTGATGCAGACGAGGGCCACGACTTAGAAATCGCCTATAAATACACCGAGCTGACCGCGACCACCCTAACCAGTGGTGGTTATAGCACTATCAGCGCCACACAGGTGCGCGTCACCAACTACGACGAAGAAGAAAAAGAGTTTCGCATCACCGTTTACAAAGCAGCTAACTCCGAAGGTATCACCCTGACCCTGCCGCCTGATGACGGCGATGACCCGATGATGACCCCGGTGGCTTTAGAGGGCACCCGTGATGCCAGCAGGGCCGCGGGCGAGCAGTTGTTTGAAATCTATGATGAGCAAAACGTATAAAAAATAGAAAAGGGGGAAGGTGAAAAGTGAGCGAAAAACAGCCTCAAACAATCATAAAAGATTTTGACAAGGTAATCAGGCCGACAAGGATCGCGGTCCTGGCCGGCAAAGAGTTGGACGTGAGCACCATACCGACCCGTGTCACCATGGAACTGTTGGAGTTTATGAAACGCGGGAGCATTAGCGACCCGAGCAACTTCACCGCGGTCATTGACATGGTGGCAAAGATCAGCCGTGACCCCGAGGTGACAGTTGACTGGCTCTATGACAACACCGACCTTGACACGCTGGTTGATTTACTGACCTTTATCATGGAACCTCTGAGCAAAAAAGCTGACGAAGCGATGGGTAAAGGCGCGAGCGAAGAGCCAAAAAACTAATAATAGAGCTGGGGCGGCTTGTGTCTCAGCTCTGTTTTATTTATGGTTGGCTGCCTGAGTATGTCCTGGACCAATTAACTTTGGATCAGGCTTATTTTTATTTAGGCATGGGCTTAGAACACGAAGAGGCGCGGGCCACCTTGCTGGTGGCCAAACTTGGCCAAGCCATGGACGGGCAGATGACCCCGCTCATTAAGGCTGAGCGCGCAAGCGATAAACCCGACAAAAGAAAATTTTACGAGAGATACCCGGGCCGCATCAAGGGGCCGGGAAAAGAAAGCGGTGAGAAATAGTGGGCTTACTGGGCACCCTGGCGGTGGCGATTACCGGCCGTCTTGAAGGTTTTGAAAAAGCCATGAAAGAGATGGAGAAAAAGCTGGGCGGCGTGGCTAATAATCTTGAAAGAACTGGCCAGGATCTGGCCAGGATGGGCAGTGGATTAACCAAATACATAACCGTGCCTATCTTGGGCGCTACCACTGCCGCCGTGGGTTTTGTCGCTGCCATGGGCTGGAAGCGTTTGGTGTCGCTCGATGAAGCCAAGGCGCAGCTTATAGGCTTAGGCTACTCCATGGAGGAGGTAGAGCAAGTATCAAAATTGGTCTCCGAATCTGTGCGCGGCACCATGCTAACCCTGCCCGAAGGCATTAGTATAGCCGCTGGGGCCATGGCAGCTGGTGTTAAAGAAGCCGATGAACTACAACGCTATATAAAACTGGTGGGTGACGCCGCTGTTGCCATGAACAAGTCAGCTGATGAAACCGCTGTAATATTTAACCGCGTTCAGGGTGCGGGCAAGTTGATGGGTAACGAGCTGCGCATGATTGAGCATGCTATGCCTGGGTTCTCCGAGGCCTTGTCTGAACACCTTAACATTCCCCGTGAAGAGTTGGCAGGGCTGGTCAGCCAAGGAAAAGTTTCATCTGCGGAATTTTTAGATGTTATGGAAGACTTTGCAGGCGGCATGAGTAAGGCATACGCCGAAACCCTGCCCGGCATTATAGCAAACATCAAGGCCAACCTGGGCATTATTGGCGAGATATTTTTAACCGGAGCCTTCGCCCGCGCCAAAGAAGTGCTGGGTGAATTTTTAGACCTGCTGCGCGAGGGCGACTGGCAGGAGTGGGCGGAAGGTGTGGGGGACAAGATAACCACAGCCTTTGAGCGCATTATCGAGGCAGTAAAAACAGCCATCGAGTGGTGGCGGGAGTTGGACGAAGAAAAACAGAAACTAATTGCAACCTTAGGCATAGTGCTGGTTGCCGCAGGGCCCATTATTACATTACTGAGTAAAATTGCCCTGCTTGCTAAAGGTGTGGTGGCGGGTATTGCTGCAATAGGTGGATCAGCCGCGATGGGGCCAATACTTTTGGTTATAGGTGTTCTGTCTGGCTTGGCAGCAGTAATTTACAACCTGTGGACCGACAACGAAAAGTTTAGGGATGGGGTTGTGGGCGCCTGGGAAGCGATAAAAGCCCTGCTTGTGCCGGTAATCGAAAGCCTTAAAGAAAACTTTGAAAAATTCAAAGAATCAATGGGGCCAGCCTTAGAATCGTTGCAGAATGCTTTGCAGGGTTTAATGCCTTGGTTGCAAGGGTTAGGCGTGGTTTTAGTTGGCGTTGTAGTGGCGGCAATTAGCGTTTTTGTGGGTGCGCTAAACATGGCGATGCAAGTAATAGCGCCCCTAATACAGGCAATCAGTGGCCTAGTTGCGGTTATCGCTAATATGGCTACTGCTGTAGTCAAATTGTTGTCAGGTGATTTTGCAGGAGCATGGGAACACGTTCAAGCAGCAGCACAAGGCGCCATCGACTTTTTTGAGGGCATGTTTGGGATAGTTGTAGGTATATTTAAAAATTTAGTAGAAAATATTATATCTTTCTTTAAAGGCTTATACGACGCCCTGGTGGGGCACTCTATCATCCCCGACCTGGTCAACGGCATCATCGAGTGGATCGGCAGCCTGCCCGGCAAAGTCTTGGAGCTCATCGGGCAGCTGGTGGACGGGGTTAAACAAAAATTTGAGGACATGAAAACCAAGGCCCTGGAAATCTGGGACAACTTCAAAACCTCCGTGACCGACAAAGCCGGTGAAATCTATACCAACGCCAAGGGCAAGCTCGAGGAGCTCTGGACCTACATCAAGGGCCTGCCGTCTCAGGCTTATAACTGGGGCAAAGATATCCTGAGCAAGTTTTGGGAGGGTTTGAAGTCTATCTTCCGCCCGATCAAGGCCTGGTTTGATAATAACGTGAAGCCCCTGTTGGATGCCTTAAACCCCTGGGCCAAGCACTCACCGAGCCTAATTGACAACATCCGCAGCGGCGTGGCCGAGATCGAAAAAATTTATACCGGCCTGAGCCTGCCGGACTACACCGTGCAGGTATCGCCTTTGGCGGCCATGGCCGGTGGTGGTGGTATGCAACACATCACCATCAACGCCAACTATAACGTGGCGAGCAAGCAAGCGGCCGAGCATGCCAATGACGACTTGATCAGAAAATTACAGCTTAGAGGCAGGGGCAGACTATGATCATTTATGATGGCCATCAACTTACATGCGAGCTTGAGTCTGTGTCTTTTGTGGACCGCCACTATCAGGAGACCAGGCACTATGTGCAGACTGCCCGCAGCCGGGTAGTGGATAGTGGCCGCGGGGCGAGTGAGCTCTCTTTAACTGCCATTGTGCGCGGGGATGTGGAGTTTCTGCGCTTTAAAGGCTGGCAGGGCGACAAAAAGCCCCGGCGCCTGCAATTTAACGGCGTCCTCTACCGTGATGTGACGACCGGTGCAGAGATGACCTGGACCCCGGGCGATGACAAGGTTTGGCTGGTCAAGATGTCTTTCATCATCACCAACCCGACCCCGCATGACCCCGTGACCGGGGAGGTGCTCATCTGATGGCACTGGTAGGCGATACCGGCTGGATCCAAAAGAGCAACGGCCAGAGCGACACGCTTGACCTGACAGGTAAATATTTAATTAGCGCAACCGTGCAATGGCGCGGGGTGCGGGAAAATGGCACGACAGAGGTTGTCAATGTTAACTCAAAGAGTGGCCAACTATCCGGCAACTCATCGACAACTACCACTGTAGCCATACCAGGACTGCCTGCCGACACTTACTTTTATAAAAACGAGTTGTCCGTATCAATAACAGGCGGAGGCAGGTGTTGCTGCGCATGGCCCTCAGAATCTGGCTGTTTTGTTCAGTATGGCGGGGATGAAAAAACATCTAGTGTGAGGGTAACAGGTAACGCTAAATATAAAATAGAAAAATATTGGCTTGAGTGGCATGAACCCATACCGGGACACCACTATACTGGCAACTGGTACGCTCGCGCCCGAACGATTGGCCGCATATACCTCTACACCGAAAACCCGGCGATAAAAATCAACAATGTCACAACCTCGCAGTCAGGCAAGATCAAGAGTGGCGACACCAGCGCTAAAAAGGTGGATGGGCTGCAATCCAATGCTATCAACACCTTAACCCACAGCTGCCGGGCACGCTATGACGGCTTAACCGGCGGCAGCCCCGACGGCTCATCTGGAAAGTTGCAATACCGCATCCAGTATACCTATATCCAGTATGCTGACATCCTAACCCTGCTGCCGCAGGACATCGGCCACAGCTCAGCCCGCTTGCGGGGCCAGGTTGAAGTGCCGGGCGGCGGCAATTTAGCTCACTTTTTCCAGTACGGCACCGAGAGCTACACTGACGAGGTGGAGGCCGAGGTTGACGACCTGGGCCGCTATTATGCGGAACTTTCCGACCTCGAAGTAAACACGCTCTACCAGTACCGCTTTAAAGTCGTATCGACCCTGCAGTCGTCTTATCACGGCTCGACCTGGACACTTACCTCTTATGGCGAGGGGCGCAGCTTCGAGACCTTTGCCGGGGCGCCAAGCATCACCACTTTACCCGCCACAGATATTGGGCCCACAGCAGTGCGGCTGCATGGGCGGGTGGAGAGCACCGGCGGCATTATCCCGCAGCGCTACTTTGAGTTGGGAAAGACCCCAGCTTATGGCCAGGTGGTGGATTGCAGCACCGGGGACGTGGGCGAGTATCACGCAGACGTGACGGGGCTTGACTTTGACACCGACTATTACTACCGCGCTTACGCTATCTCCGGTGACGACCTGCGCGGCAATGGCCAGCAGGGCCGCTTTCGGACACTTTACCCATCCCTACCGCCGCCAAGCGATTTAACACCGGTAGCCGGCAGAGAAACTGCCGAGCGCCGGCCTTACTTTAGCTTTGTTTTAAGAGCGGACCCGGACGGCGTAAACGGCGCCGATAAGCTGCATGCCCGGGTGCGTATATCGCAAAGTGTGGACGTGGAAGGCCAGCATTACCTGGTGAGCGAGAGCCGCTTTAATGATGGTTGGGAAGCCTTTATCGGTGACGAGTGGACGGAGTTCCCGCCGGCCGGTGTGGACCCCGACACTTTAGTGCGGGTGCGCACAAAAGAGCTTAAATTCGGCACCAACTACTGGGATGCTTCGAGCTTTGACGGCGACTGGTTACCCCCGGGGCGCTATGGTTATAATTCGGCACCGCGCCTTTTAAGGTTATCACTGACCGTAGGCGAGGGCCGGCACTACCAGCTTTACATTGACGGCCAGGAATGGTATGTCTTGGACGCTTTAAAGGTGACCGAATCAGCCACGGGCGAGATCGGCACCATCGAATTTGTACTCGACAACACTAAGAGTGAAAACTTGCTCACAGAAAACATGAGCAGCGTGGAAGAAGACACTGCGGGCTTTAGCGCGCTAAGCGGCACCATCAGCCGCAGCTACGATTACGCGCTGCACGGCGACGCGGCGTTAAAGGTGGTGCCCGCAGCCAACCTGGGCGAGGTAGAACTGGTGGCCGCAGAAGTTGAGCCTGGTTTTTACACGGCCACAGCCAGCATCTTAAGCGCAGCAGCGCCGGAGGCGGACAGCACCGGCGACAGCGGGGTCTTCCGGTTGCGCCTGATCGAGCTTGACGCAGACGATACCGTGATCGGCCATACCGACAGCCCGCTATATGGCGGTTTGCGCGGCTGGCAAAGGTTGCAGGTAACGCGCGAGATGACAGAGGACGCGGCCAAGGCCGTGCTCCAGGTGCGCGGGGTGAAGTCACCGGCGCTTGATGTGTTTTACTTGGACTGCTTACAGCTTGAGCCGGGCGACCGGGCCACGGCCTGGAAGATGGGCGGCAGTGAAATTTACGCGGACGGTATCCCCTACGGGGCACAAGTGGCCCTGGCCGTCAAAGACACGATGAATAACAGCGAAGAATTTTTAGGCCGGGTGCGCGAGAAAAAACCGCAGGGTGAAGACTTGCACGTGACGGCCATTTTAGGCGACGGCTTTCTTGGCGAGCGCCTGGTCAAAACCGACTACCCCACCGAGGACATCGCAAAACAGATCCTGCACTTTGAGGGCAGCGACGAAGGTATGGCGCTCATCACCGAGGCCGGCGCGGACGCCTGGCGCGAGAGCCAGGACAGCGCGGACGTGATGTGTGTGGGTGGTGACCTGACCTTGCAGTCGGTGCACGACTACCATTGGTATGACGATGGCGCCGAGGGCGTAGCCTGGACAGGCGGCTACTCGGTGGGCGGCGGCACCAGGACAAAAGAGGACGACCACCTTTTTATCGACTGCCGCGATCTAATTTACGACGGCGGGGTTAAAGCCTTTGTTTCCGATGTGGCCATAAACGTGACCGACATCGCCAAAATTAAAGTTGACTTTAGCGTCATTGTGGGCCCGGAGATCCGTTTTGGCTCCGTCAAGTGGGGCCTGGGTGTCAACAAGCTTGATGATGGTTTTGTGCTGAGCAGGAGCCGCAGCACCGACCTGGGCCGCACCATCTGGGAGCTCGACACGTCCGCCCTAACGGGCGACCACTATCTAAAAATTATCTGCGGGGCGGAGGCGGCCAGCAACATTGCCACCAGAGTTTACCGCTTTTGGGGTGAGGATGAGAACGGGCGCACGGTAGCCGAGTATGAGCACGAAGGCTACCGGATATCGCCACCACTTGACCTGGGCGTGGTTGCCGAGGCCTACCGCAGCAGAATCATCTGGGACGCAGCGGTGCCCACCGGCACGGCCCTGACCGTGAAGTGCGGTATCACCAACAGCGACACGGCAGAGCCTGATGTTTGGCTCGAGGCGGTCAATGGCGACCCGGTGCCGGGCATCACGCTCACCGAAGACGGGACACCGGGTGATGACTTAAGCGGCCAATTTTTGTGGATCAAGGTGGAGTTTACGGCCAACCTGTCAAACACTCTGAGCCCGGCGCTGGCTTACCTGCACGCCATCGTTTATGACGTTGACTACTTTGGGGTGCTGATCGAGTGCCCGGAGCATGGCTACAGCCAGGGCGATGTTGTCTATATCGAGGGTGAGAACCCCTACGGCGGCGTGTGGGAGATTGGCGTGCTCGACCCTGACACCATCTACATTGACACGATGTTCGAGGAGTTCATCGGGGCCCGCGGCACGGCAAAGCTCGTAGAAGACGTGGGGCTTTATTTCCGGCGCATGGTCAACGATTTTTGTGCCCCACTCACCGCCGATGACTACGTGGACACGGACACCGGCATCAAGACCCCGCTTAAAAGCTACGCCCGCTATGTGGTGGATGTGGCCGAGGATATCAGGCGGTTATATAACTTGCAGTATTTTGTGGATGCGAACTATAGGGTCCACCTATATAAGGCTGAGGATATCGAGGAGCCCGATCCCTACTTTTACGTGCGGGCGGGCGAGAGCAAATACTTACGAGGTGATAAATAATGCCAGATGCAACACAAGCGTTTAAGCACGCCATTTTAGAAAACGCTGGGGACGAACTCCTGCTCTACCTGGGGCTGGTGGATGACAGCGGCTTTGAGCTTTCCGGTGGTGACCCAAGCGACCCCTACAAAAGGGTGGCGGTGTTTTGGACGGCCCCGGATGAGGAGGACAAAATTTATCCCACAGAAAACCCGGTTGTAGTGGTGCCCGGCAACACCGATGTGGGCGGGTGGCGGTGCTACAGGCAGCTATCTGGTGGTGACGACCTGGGCGGCAAAGACTTTGCCGCGCCGATCTCTTACCAGGGCCAGGGCACGCTCATCATTAAAAAAGACGAGATGGGGTGGAGGTTTATCTAATGATCCCAAAAGGTAAAGCGTTTAGTCCGAAGACAAAGACATTAACCGAGACAGCTGTTGATGCAGTTGTCATTGAAATTGACGATACAGACGGGGAGGGGATTGATGCCTTCCCCGATCCGGTAGGCGAAAGACCGGGGCAGGCTACGTTGAGCCAGACAGATGATTACAGCAGCGAAGACCCAACCACTTACGAGACGATAACCTATACCGAGAGAGACACAGTAAATAGTCAACTAAAAGGAGTTACTAGGGCAGTCGAAGGAACAGCGCAAGTCTGGCCAACCGGGACGGTGATAGCCTGCCATATAACTGATTATCAGATTGAACAGATAGTAGAAAATACTGGTGCTTATAACATGGACGGTGGAGAGCCAGACACCAATTATGGCGGTGCGATGACGATAGACGGGGGTGATGTGGATGGCAGTTAAAATACAGATTCGGCGAGGGACGGCTGCACAGTGGACGGCGGCTAATCCTGTTTTAATGATCGGTGAGTTGGGTTGTGAAACCGATACAGGACAGTGGAAAACAGGTGACGGATCTACTGCTTGGAATGGTTTGGCCTATTCGGTTGGTTATCCTGATCACGAGTGGGACGGGACATCAATCCGCTTTAAGAATCCTGACGGAAGCTGGGGAAGCTACACAGACCTAAAAGGGGAAACAGGATCTATCAGTAGCCCTTTAACTGGCAATATAGATTTTGACGGGTATAAGGCGATTAATGCCTTACTGGAGGGTTACACAGAAACCATAGTTACATCTACTCATAGTGTTGCAGGGGATTTAACTCTCGATTTAGCGACAGGCAATCACTTCAAAGTGACAGTGTCTGCTAATATTACTGGGCTTGTATTGAGTAATGCCGCTTCTGCTGATACTAATTCTGTCACTTTAGAATTGTTTTTTACAGGTGATTATTCAGTGGTCTGGCTTGATCCGGTATCAGTGATTGATGCCGAAATAAC
>MTBK01164014.1_pt1 | contig 15101 bp, 12 predicted proteins | sample 1535981 | NCBI WGS metagenome assembly MTBK01 (sample SAMN06109225, study PRJNA356200) | anaerobic digester metagenome | isolation source: biogas reactors fed with pig manure or primary and secondary sludge | place: Spain | collected 2016-06-30 | reverse complement strand
ACCTCGCCCACCGGGGCGGCGCTGCAGGATATCCTCACAACGGTGAGGCAGCGTTTTCCCTATGTCCGGATCATCGTTGCGGAAAGCCTGATGCAGGGGAGCGGCGCCACCGATGATATTGTCCGCGCCATTGAGCGGCTGAACAGCATGGCGGGCGTGGAGCTTATCATTATCGCCCGCGGCGGCGGTTCCCTGGAGGATCTGCTTCCTTTCAATACCGAGAAGGTGGCCCGGGCGATTTTCAGCTCACGCCTGCCCGTTATCTCCGCTGTGGGACATGAAACTGACTTTACCATTGCCGACTTTGTCTCCGATTTGCGGGCTGCCACCCCTACAGCCGCTGCGGCGGCTGCGCTGCCGCGTTACGATGAGCTGCTCAGGCAGATCAGGGGGTTGGAGGAGAGAAGTGCGCTGGCGCTGCAGCAGCGGCTGCTGCAGGAAAAGCAGCTGCTCGATTATACGATGACGGCCCGTTTTTACCGCCGCCCCCTGGAAAGGGTGCAAAGAGCGGGGGAGCGCCGCGCCTCCCTTGATGAAAGGATGCGCCGCTCCATACTGCGCTACCTGGAGTTGAAAGGGTTGCAACTGGCGGTGCTGGGGGATAAGCTTGAAGGGTCCAGTCCCTTGAAATTGATGGCCCGGGGCTACAGCTACTGCCAGGATGATAAGGGCAATGTAATTCGATCCATAAAAGAGTTGCAGGTGGGACAGCGCCTGCAGCTGCGTTTCCGCAACGGCAGCGCCCGCTGCCGCACTGAAGAGTTGGAGGAGGGTCCTGAACTTGTCCCCTGAAGAAAAAGAAGAAAATCTCTCTTATGAAGAGGCCATGAAGCGCCTCGAGGAGATCGTGGCGCGTCTGGAAAATGAGGATATACCCCTGGAGGAGGCGCTGGCAGGTTTCAAGGAGGGAGTGCGCCTTTCCCGCTACTGTCGTGAAAAACTGGCTGAAATCGAATTTCAGGTGGAATACCTTCTCAAGGAGGAGCAGGAGGCGGAGGGGGAGGGCGGCGGAGAGCCCGGTGAACCCGGCGAAACCGCTGGCGGTGCCGGTGGAGATTTCTGATCCGGGGTCTTACCTGGAGCGGCAGCGCAAAGCGGTGGAGAAAGCCCTGGTCGAACTTTTAGAGCAGCCGGGAAAGCCTGCCCGCCTGCGGGAGGCAATGTTTCACAGCGTCACCGCAGGAGGCAAGAGGCTGCGCCCGCTGCTGGCCATGGCTGCAGCGGAGACGCTGGGCCTTCCCGGTGAGAAGGTGCTGCCCGTGGCTTTGGCCCTGGAACTCATTCATACTTATTCACTCATCCATGACGACCTTCCGGCCATGGATGACAGCGATCTGCGCAGAGGCAGGCCCACCTGCCACCGGGTTTTCGGTGAAGCTATGGCCATTTTGGCCGGAGATGCGCTGTTGACCCTTGCTTTTGAACTTATTGCCTCGTACGGTCTGGAGGAGGGTCGCTTTGAGCCTGCACTGAAGATCGGGCTGGAGCTGGCCGGGGCCGCCGGGGCGGAGGGGATGGTTGCGGGACAGGTTTTGGATCTTGAGTCTGAGGGGAAAAAGATGGAGCCGGCAGAGCTTGAACGGATAGACAGCCTGAAGACAGGCGCCCTGCTGCAGGCGGCGGTGCGCTGCGGTGCCATCGCTGCGGGAGCCTCGCCTGTGCAGATGAAGGCTCTTGGCCGTTACAGCTCCTGCCTGGGGCGGGCTTTCCAGATCACCGATGACCTGCTCGATATGGAAGGTGACGCCGCCCTCATGGGCAAGGAGACAGGTGCGGACCGGGCCCGTGAAAAGGCCACCTTTCCGGCTCTGCTGGGCGCTGAAGCGGCGCGGCGGCGTGCTGAAGAGCTTTACCGCGAAGCGCTGGCCTCTCTGGATGCCCTGGAGCAGCGGGCGGATCTGCTGCGTGAACTGGCCCACCGTCTCGTCTTCAGATACAAATAGCGCCGGCAAAAAGGAGCACACTTATTCACACTGTGCGGGGTAAGGTAAAATAAAGTTTACACCAGGATATAATTTACAGCGCGAAGTATGGAAAATAAAAAATTAAGGAGGATGTTAGTTATGGCCATGTCATCAAACAGCTGCGATCATTTTTTGGATGTGCTTGCATCAAAGGCTCCCACTCCGGGAGGGGGGGGAGCGGCCGCCATGGGCGGAGCCATCGGGATGGCTCTCTCCAACATGGTGGCCAACCTCACGGTGGGCAAGAAAAGATATGCCGACGTGGAGGATGAAGTTAAGGCTCTTCTCGAGGAGGGCTACGGGATCATCGACCGCCTGAAGGCGCTGGTGGATGAGGATGCCGAAGGTTTCAAGCCGCTGGCCGCGGCCTATGGATTGCCGAAGAATACCCCTGAAGAGGCGGCCCACAAAGAAAAGACCCTGGAGGAATGCTCCAAGGTGGCCCTGGCAGTCCCGCTGGAGATTATGCGCCAGGCTTACCGGGGAATCAAAATCCATGAGCGCATGGGCGAGATCGGCTCCATGCTGGCCATCTCCGATGTGGGCTGCGGTGTGGTCTTTCTGAAGGCGGCCCTGCAGAGCGCCTACCTTAATGTGATCATCAACCTGGGCGCAATCAAGGATGTGGAATTCGTGGACGGGGTAAACAAGGAGATGGATCACCTGCTCAATGACGGAAGCAAAGTTGCCGATAAAACAATGGAACTCGTTGTCGGCAAGATCAAAAAATAAATATTATACAAATGGGAGGTTGGGATAATGGCTGAAAGATTGAGAGGAAAACCGGTAGTCGATGCCATGAAGGAAGATCTTGTAAAAAGGGTGGAGGCCCTGAAAGCAAAAGGGGTTACTCCCAAGATCGGGATTATCCGTGTGGGTGCCAACCCCGATGATCTTTTCTACGAGGGCGGCATCAAGAAGACCAGTGAAGGGGTCGGGCTTGCTTTTGAGATCTTTGAGCACCCCGAGGATATTGGCCAGGAGCAGCTGGAAAAAGCGGTTACTGATGTGGGCGCCGACAGCTCCATCCACGGCATCCTCATGTTTGCCCCGCTGCCGAAGCATCTCGACGAGAAGAAGATCCGCCAGCTCATTCCTGTGGAGAAGGATGTGGACTGCATGACCCTGGGCAGCGCGGGGAAGGTCTTTGCCGATGATGTGACAGGCTTCCCCCCCTGCACCCCCACCGCCTGCATGGAGATGCTGAAATTCTACGATATCCCGCTGAAGGGGAAAAAGGTCACCGTGGTGGGCCGCTCCCTTGTTGTGGGCAAACCTGTGGCCATGCTGCTCATGCGCGAGCATGCCACCATCACCATCTGCCATTCGCGCACTGAGAACCTGGACAAGGTCTGCGCCGAGGCCGATATCCTTGTAGCCGCCATCGGGCGGGCCAAGATGATCGGCAGCAGCTACGTCAAAGCGGGGCAGATCGTCGTTGATGTAGGCATCAACGCCGATCCCGACAATCCCGGCAAATACTGCGGCGATGTGGACTTTGCCGCGGTGGAGCCGCTGGTCGAGAAAATCACCCCCGTTCCCGGCGGAGTGGGCTCCGTTACCACCATCGTACTCTGCAAGCACACCGTCATGGCCTGCGAAATGCAACAAAATTAGTAAACCCGGTAAACTCGGTGCCAGGCACCAAGTTTACTAATTTTTACGGGCGCCCGGCGATTGATACCGGGCGCTGTGCTTTTTATTTACGTCACCCCCCTGCAGCTATTACTGAACTTAGTGAACTCGGTGCCAGGCACCAGTTCACTAACTTTAACTTGAGCCGGGGGGCGTAGCTGTTTTAGTAAACCGGTGCCAGGCACCAGTTCACTAAGTTTTACGGCGGTTGCCCTGTTAAAAGTGTTGAAGTATAAGGGAGAATGGCCGCGTAAGCTAATGTCATGATCGTGGCATGTATGATAATATGTAAAAATAGCTTGACGTAAATATAAGAAGGAACGGTGATTGATCTTTAATGAAAATTGGAGCCCGGACAGTTAAAACAGGTTTGGTGGTTACTTTAACAGTTTTATTGGTTAATCTTTTGGAAGCAAAGATTGGTGCAGAGAGCTACAATATTGCCGGAATAGCGGCTATAACAGCGATAATATCGATGCAACCCTCCATTAAGGGAAGCCTGCAGACTTTCAGAAATAGAATAATCGCCACCTTTATTGGCGCTATCATAGCATTTGTACTGGCCTTGACTCTGGGACTGAATGCTTTTTATCTTGGGCTGGGCAGTATAGCCATTATCCTGATATGCTTACAACTAAAATTGAATGAGAGCATCAGGTTTGCCCTGGTAACCCTGGTAGCCCTTGGAACCATTAGCAGTTTTGATGTTATGCAGATCGTTTATCGCGTTTCAGGAATTTTAATTGGTCTGACTGTTTCCACGGGTCTAAATATTGTATTTTTGCCCCCTGATTATACAGAAGACCTGAAGAGCAAAATCAATGAACTGCGCATAAAGTTTGAGTGCCTGTACAGCAGCGTGATCAGTGATATTTTGAGGGATAAAAACGTAGAAAAAGATATCATTAAAAACAAAAGACAAATGATCAGGGATGAATTGGATGATGTCAGAGACATATTTTCCCTTTTGATGGACGATGTCTTCCTGACCAGGGACAACCGGTCCAAAAAGAAGCTGTTTTTAAAAAAATACCGGCGCTCCATTAATGCCATTCAATCAAACCTTGAACGGCTGACAGCTTTACACAGAAGTATCATTTTTATGCCTGAAGGTCCCCAATATCATGAGATACGTCAGGATTTACATGGATATCTAAGATACCTGTTAACTGTACATAAGCATATCTACAACAACATCGCTCTAAACGAGGAGTATCAAAAAGTTAAGGGATGTATCGATAGAGAAAAGATGCGAGAAAAGATCATGGAACTCATCAAGGCAGATAATCGTGAATGTATTTTTGAATTCTACAATGTATATTCTGAAGCGCTACGCATAAATGAGAAACTGGAACAGCTAATCATTGAATTTGATCTGGCTTCTTGAGCCTGAGCCCAGGTAAACCGGTGCCAGGCACCAGTTCACTTAGCTATTTTAGTAAACTGGTGCCTGGCACCAAGTTTACTAAGTTTGGTGGCGGTTGCCCGGTTAAAGGTGTTGAAGTATAATTGAGTATATTCAACCTGGAACATTATCCAAGGAGGAGGAAAATGAAAAAAACAGATCTGCTGGTGATTGGAGGAAGCGCGGGCGGGATCCTGACCGCTACGATGGCGCGGAAGGCGTACGGTGATCTCATCGATATCACCCTGATCCGTGAAACCGAAACAGTAATGGTGCCCTGTGGAATACCCTACATCTTCGGGACGCTGCGCGATCTGAAGAAAAATGTTATTCCCGATGCCATGCTCACCAATGCCGATGTGAATATTGTTATCGACAGCGCACTTGAAATAGAGAGGGAGCAGAAGACCGTAACCACCAGGGACAATGGAGTTTTTAGCTATAAAAAGCTGGTTCTGGCTACCGGTTCCCTGCCCATTATCCCCACATTTATTCCCGGTTACGATCTGGAGAATGTCTATCCCATAACGAAAGATGAAGTTTACCTGCAGAAGATCTTCGATAATCTGGAATCTGCCCGGAATGTTGCCGTTATCGGGGGCGGCTTTATCGGCGTTGAATTTGCAGAGCAGATCAGGTTGCTGGAGAAGAATGTTATGCTGGTCGAAATGGCGGACTCCCTTCTATGGCAGGCTTTTGACAAGAGTTTCACCGATGACATTGAGGCGCAGATGAGCGGGCGCGGCATTGAGGTGATGACAAAAACAAAGGTTAAAAGAATAGTGGGCGAAAAATCTGTAGAGGCCCTTGAACTGGAGGACGGCCGGATCATTCCCGCCGACATGGTCATCCTGGGGTTGGGCATGAAACCCCATGGAGCGCTGGGGAGGGATTGCGGCCTGGAGATGAATGCCAAGGGCGCCATCGTCGTTGATCAGTATATGAGAACAAGCGATCCCGACATATTCGCCGTGGGCGACTGCGCCGAGAAGAAATGTTTCTTTACAGGGAAAGATGTGCCGCTGCTCCTGGCTTCAACGGCGGCGATGGAGGCGAAGATAGCGGGCAGCAATGCCTTCCAGCTAAGGCTAATCCGCGCCAACAAAGGTACCATCAGCACCTTTTCCACGAAGATATTCGGTAAAACCTTTGCGGCGGCCGGCCTGACGGAGGCCAGGGCGAAGCAGGAGGGGTACTGCCTTATGGTCGGCGAGTTCAAGACTATGGACCGCCACCCCGGCTCCCTGCCCGATGCCCAGGAGGTCAATATCAAGATGATCTTCTCCCGCTGCTCCGGCATTATCCTGGGAGCACAGATTTCCGGCGGGAATACCGTTGCCGAGATTATCAATATTTTGAGCCTGGCCATTCTAAAAGATATCACCGCAACAGAGCTCAATACATTCCAGACGGCAACACATCCTCTTGTCTCGCCGTCGCCCATTGCCTATCCCATAAATGCGGCGGCTATGAATGCCATAGCTACAAACTGCAATCATCTCAATGAGGGCCTGGTGATTTAATTTCTCCGCTTCCAGAGCTTTTAAGATGGGAACAGGGAGTACAGCGGTGCTCCAGCCGTCTTGAGAAAGGAAAAGGGTTGTGCTATAATTTTTCAACAAGAGGCATAAGTGGTGCAGTATTCTAGTTGGCTCCCCCTCTTCGAAAACGGGCCTAAAAATCCGTTGAGGGCACATCGATGAAGTTCCTGGTGCCGGCTGCTGACGCCCAGTTGGGGGTCGGTGCTGGGAGTTAAGAAGGACGGGGCGATCTACAAAGGCATGTAGGCGTTGACCCTGCCTTCGCGGAGACCCAATGATGGTGGCCCGATGCTGACAGCTACGGTTACTGCTTGGGAATGAACCTGCATGCGGTGAAAGCTGGGTGCAGTGTAGCCTGCCTTGAGTGGTGTGGGCGGGGGGAGGAGAAATTTCCTGAAACCCACACTGCAAAAGAGGCTAGGAGAGGTCAGGAGCCAGGGAGGAAATCTTCTAGACTGTTCTCGCAAGAGAGGCAAGCCAGGGATTACAGTGTGAGCTAAGTGGCAATCCAGCTCTGCCATTGGTGACATGGCGGGAATAATCTGAAAAGGGAACTGCCTTGCCGGTGACGGAGGGCGATTGTTCGGGAAAACCTGCTGGACCTAAGCCGCAACGTTTATCTGGTCTGCTACCACTTATGTTTTTTTTACAGTTTATCCGGGGGGCGCCCGGCAGCCGGAGTATATCCGGGCGGCAAGATGATTAACCTGAAATAACGCAGCGGGCTCACGGCTGAGCCGGTGCGAACTGGTGATGAGTTGGCTAAAGGCAAACGCAGCAGCCCCTCCGGGCGCTGGATAGCAGGAATCACCATCTGGTCTTTTATCCTGGCGGTGCTTATCGGTATTGTAACGCGATTGCTGCTCGATGCAGTCTATTCGCTGATACTTTCTTTTCTGGTGCTCTGTGCCGTTATTGCCCTCGGGGTAGTCTTTGACATAATCGGCACTGCCGCCGCCGCCGCGGACCAGGCTCATTTCAATGCCAGGGCCTCCCGTAAGGTATACGGCGCCCGGCGGGCCGTGGAGCTGGTCCAGCATGCTGATCAGGTGGCCAGTTTCTGCAATGATGTTATTGGCGATATCAGCGGTATTGTCAGCGGAACGCTGGCGGCGGTGATTATCTCGCAGCTAACCATTACGGATCTTTATGAACCGGCGGAGATCTACGGCGGGATATTATTGACTGCGCTGGTGGCGGCGCTGACTGTGGGTGGGAAAGCCTGGGGCAAGAATGTGGCTATCAACCGCTCAACTGAAATTATTACTTTTGTCGGGGAAACCTTAACGAGGCTGGAAAGCATGCGGGACAGGCTCCTTTTACGAAAAACCAGATGAGGTGACAGTGGATGAAAGAATGGCCCGGCAGGTTCAAGCTTCCCGAAGATCTAAAAAAACTGGGGAATGCTGAGCTGAAAGAGCTGGCCTCGGAAATAAGAAACTATATGATCCGGATTGTCTCTGACAATGGAGGGCACCTTGCTCCAAGCCTGGGTGTGGTGGAGCTTGCCCTGGCTCTGCACAGCACTTTCCAGAGCCCGGGCGACCAGATCATCTGGGATGTGGGGCACCAGAGCTACCCGCATAAACTTCTTACCGGGCGCTGGGATCGCTTCCCCACTTTGCGCCGCTACCAGGGGCTCAGCGGTTTTCCCAAGCCCTCGGAGAGCGAGCACGATCCCTATGGAACAGGACACAGCTCCACCTCCATCTCCGCCGCCCTGGGCCTGGCCCTGGCCCGCGATTTCTTCGGCGCTAAAAATAAGGTCATCGCCGTCATCGGAGACGGTGCTTTTACCGGGGGCATGGCTTATGAAGCCCTGGACCATGCCGGCCATGTGAAGACCGATCTTATCGTTGTCCTGAATGACAATAAGATGTCCATCAGCTCCAATGTGGGGGCCATGTCGGCATATCTGGGGAAAATCCGCTCCGACCCGAAATACTCCCGCCTGAAAGCTGAATTTGAACAGGTGGTGGGGTGGCTTCCTGTTATCGGCAAAAGGATGGTCCATTCTGCCGAGAGGCTCCGGGGGGGAGTGAAATATATCATCGCTCCGGGGATGATCTTCGAAGAGCTGGGGCTTACATATTTCGGACCCGTTGACGGCCACAATATCGCCGTTCTGAAAAACACCCTATTGCAGGCATCGCGGATGAAAGGCCCGGTGCTGGTGCATGTTCTCACCGAGAAAGGAAAGGGCTACCGCTACGCCGAGGCGGCGCCGGAGCGTTTTCACGGCATCGGCCCCTTTGACAGGGAGAACGGTTTACCCCACGGTAAAAAGTCAAGCCCCACCTATACCGAGGTTTTCGGCAAGACACTGTTAAAACTGGCTGCAGGGGATTCAAAGATCGTGGCGCTGACGGCGGCGATGGCGGGCGGCACCGGGCTGAGCAGCTTTGCAGAAAAGTACCCCCGCCGCTTTTACGACGTCGGTATTGCCGAGCAGCATGCCGCCGGTTTGGCCGCCGCCATGGCTGCCGGCGGATTGAAGCCCGTTGTTGCCATTTACTCCACCTTTCTCCAGCGGGCCTATGACCAGCTCATACACGATGTCTGCCTGCAGGATCTGCCTGTTGTCTTTGCCGTGGACCGCGCCGGCATTGTGGGCGAGGATGGTGAAACGCACCAGGGGACCTTTGACCTCTCTTACCTGCGCACCATTCCAAAGATGGCGGTCATGGCCCCCCGCGATGAAAATGAACTGCAGCATATGCTTTACACCGCGCTCTACAGCGCCCCGGGCCCGGCGGCGCTGCGCTACCCGCGGGGCAAAGGCGAAGGGGTGGTGCTTGAGGAGCCGCGGCTGCTGCCCTGGGGCAGGGGCGAACTGCTGCGGGAGGGTGAAGATATCCTCATAGCCGCCGCCGGTACCATGGCCGGCGCAGCCCTTGAGGCTGCTGAGAGGCTTTCCCTCGAGGGGGTTGAGGCTGCGGTGATCAATGCCCGCTTTATCAAACCCCTTGACGATGAGCTTTTTCTGGAGTGGGGGGAGCGGTGCGGCTGCGTGCTCACCGTGGAGGAGAATACCCTTGCCGGCGGTTTTGGGAGCGCAGTGCTGGAACTCCTTTCCCGCCATGGGCTTACCCTGCCTGTGTGCCGCCTGGGCATAGATGACTGCTTTGTCGAACAGGGGCCGCGCGATTTTATCCTCAAACTTTACGGTCTCGATGCCGGTGGGATCTTCCGAAAGGCCCTATCTTTTACCGGCGCCGGAGCCAGAGCGCGGGAAAGAGCGCGTTGAAGAGGGAGCAGGGGCGGGGGCGGGAAGAGAGGGAGCAGGAGCTGGAACAAGAGCGTGAAGGTGAGCGGGAAGGAGAGCGGGAGCGGGAGGGAAAACGGCGGGAGGGGGGCCGCCGGCGCCTCGACATTTTGCTTACAGAGCGCTATCCCGGGATCAGCCGCAACCGCGCCCGCAGTGAAATCATGTCAGGCCGCGTGCACGTGGAGGGGCGGCCTTGCTCCAAGCCGGGCATGCTCTATCCCCGCGACGCCCGGATTACGCTTCTGGAACCGCAGCGGCGCTATGTCAGCAGGGGCGGAATCAAACTGGCCGGGGCGCTCGACGACCTGGAGATAAATGTGGAGGGGCTCACCATCCTCGATGTGGGAGCCTCCACGGGAGGCTTCACAGACTGCCTGCTGCAGCGCGGCGCCGGCCGGATCATCGCCCTGGACGTGGGTTACGGCCAGCTTGACTGGGCGCTGCGGCGCCACCCGCAGGTGACGGTGATGGAGCGCTTCAACATCCGACACTTAAAGCCGCAGGATCTTCCCACAATCCCCAGTCTGGCGGTTATCGACCTCTCCTTTATCTCGCTGCGGCTGGTCCTGCCCGTTTTGAAGGAGAGCTCCATTCCCGGGCTGCTCGCCCTGGTGAAGCCCCAGTTTGAGGTGGGGCGCCGCGATGCCGGCAGGGGAAAGGGTGTAATCCGCGATCCCCGGCTGCACAAGGCGGTGCTGCACGACCTTACCGCTTTCGCCTGCAGCACAGGCTACTGCATCGCCGCTATTACATTCTCGCACCTTCCCGGGCCCAGGGGCAATCTGGAATTTTTCATCCACCTGAAGTTGAGCGGCGGCGCCTGCTCCTGCCCCGCCGGTCTTGAAGAAAAAATCTCTGCAGCAGTGAAGAGGGCCCACAGCGAACTGGTAAAATAATCCTAGATCAAAAAGGAATTGAAAGTAGCCCGGCGAATAATAGAGTATAGTTGTACGCCTGGTGGTGATCCCTTTGCGATGGCAGGATTATATCTGGCTGCTCCTCCTCTCCGGTGCATTTCTCGCTTTCTATATTGCCAACCGGAAGGGCCGGCGCCGCTCTAATTCGGTGCGGCGGGCTGTAAGGCCGCTGACCCGCCGGGAGCAGAAGGCCTGGCATCTGCTGCAGGAAGGCGGCTACCGGCTGGAGGAGATCCATCCATCGGTGCCGGTGACCATGATTGTAGGCGGAAAAGAGAACAGCTTCAATTATGAAGGCGATTTCATCGTCTCCAGGGGCGGCGAGAGCTTCCTGGTGAAGGTGATTAAAGGCGACAGCGCTCCGGTCCGGTCACAGCTGCGGCGGGAACTGCTTCTGGACTCCCTCTTCTTTCAGACGAGCGGCATCTTCTTCTACCATGAGGAGAAAGGGAAGCTTGAAGAGGTTCGTTTCGCTTACGGGAGCGCAGAGGGGGGCGGAAAAGGGCTGCTCTGGAAAGGGGCGCTCATCCTGCTCATTATCATGGGGATTGTATTTCTGGGGCACCTTATGAGGGGTTCCATTTATTAAGGAGGGGCCATGCGCGGCATTGGATTAATCCCAAATTGGCAAAAAGAGAATACAGCACTTGTTGTGGAAAAGGTATGCGATTTTTTTGAACAGCGCCGGGTCCTGCTGCTTACGGCAGGTTCAGATGAGGCTGATTGCCAGGACCCCGGCGCCCTGGCGAAGAACCTGGAAAGCTGGCGCGGCCAGGTGGATATACTCATTGTTGTGGGGGGCGATGGGACCATTCTCAGGGCGGCCCGCGATCTGGTGCACTGGGATGTTCCCATACTGGGGATCAACATGGGGCACAAAGGCTTTCTGGCGGAGATCGAGGTGGAGCAGATCGACCGCTACCTGCAGTATGTCATCGCGGGACAGTACCATTACCTGGAGCGGATGATGCTCGAAGCCAGGGTGCAGCGGCAGGGGCAGGTGCTGGAGCAGTTTATCGCCCTCAATGATATCGTTGTTTCGCGGGGCCCCTTTTCCAGGATCCTCAGGCTGAACACCTTTATCAATGATGATTTTCTGGAGAGCTATTCAGGCGACGGGGTTATCGTGGCCTCGCCCACAGGCTCCACCGGCTATTCCCTATCCGCCGGCGGGCCCATTGTGAACCCTTCCCTGGAGCTCATCGTGATTACCCCCATCTGCCCGCACAGCCTGAACAACCGTTCCGTTATCGTTACCGCAGAGGAGCAGATCCTGATGCGCATTGAATCGCGGCAGGCAGAGATAGTGCTCACTGCAGACGGGCAGGTGGGCTTTGACCTGCAGGAGAAAGATGAGGTCCTTGTCAGGAAGGCGGCGCAGAAAGTGAAGCTCATTCATTTTAGGGACAACTCTTTTTACCGGCTGCTCCATCAGAAATTAAAAGGGTAGGGGCGGCGGGGAGAAGCCAAATAAGGAAGGGGAGGCTCCAGATGCTCACTGAGATCCGGGTTTCGCAGTTAGCCCTTATTGAAGATCTCACCCTGAATTTCGGAGAGGGGCTGAATGTGCTCAGCGGTGAGACAGGGGCGGGAAAGTCGATTGTCATCGGGGCGATCAATCTGCTTCTGGGTGAGCGCGCCTCTACGGAGCAGATCCGCCAGGGCGAAAAGAGCGCCTTTGTTGAGGGGATCTTTCATTACCCTGCCGCCTCCCCGGAGGCGGAGATGAAAGCCCTTCTGGAAGAGGCGGGCATTGAAGCCGGTGATGGTGATGCCCTCATTGTTGCCCGGGAAATTTCGCACAGCGGCCGCAGCATCGGGCGGGTAAACGGAAGGGCGGTGCCCATCTCTTTCCTGAAGGAGCTGGGACAGCTCCTTGTCGATCTGCACGGGCAGCACCAGCACCAGTCGCTTTTACGGCTTAATTACCACCGCGATCTCCTCGACTCCTTTGGCGGTGAAAGGTGTGCCCGGGCCCGCAGCGAGGTGCAGGGGCTTTACCGGCTGCGCCAGGGGCTCCTGGAGCAGCTTGCCTCCCTGGGGCATGACAGCGCTGAGCGGGAGCGGCGCATGGATATTCTCTCTTTTCAGACAAAGGAGATCGAAGAGGCGAAGCTCCAACCCGATGAAGAGGAGAGGCTGCTCAGGGAAGAGAAGATCCTGGCCCATGCGGAGAAGCTGGGCGGGCTCATCGCCTCCGCCCACGCCGGGATTTACAGCGGCGATGAGCGCAGCGGAATCCCCCCCATGGTTGATCTCCTTGCTCTCTCCAGGAATCAGCTGCAGGAGGCGGCGCAGATCGATGAAAAACTGGCTCCCCTTGTGGTGCTGCTTGAAAGCGCCGCTGCGCAGATGGAGGAGGTCTCCTTTGAGCTGCGCGATTACCAGGCCGCTTTTGAATACAATCCCGCTGAGCTGGCAGCGGTACAGCGGCGTCTGGAGCAGCTGCAGGTTTTGAAAAGAAAGTATGGGGGCACACTCGCCGGGGTAATTGAGTTTGCAGGGCGGGCAAAGGAGGAGCTCTCCAGGCTGCAGAACAGCGAGTCGCTGGCCCGCCAACTGGAGGGGGAGATTGAGGCCGCGGCAGAGAAGCTTGCCGGCGCCTCCCGCCGGCTCACCGGGCTGCGCCGCGATGCGGCGGAGCAGCTGGAGCCGCTCCTGGGCAGCCTCCTTCAGGAGCTGGCCATGCCCAAAGCGCGCTTTAGCGTTGCGCTGGCCCCCCTCGAGAGCTTTACGCCCCAGGGGATGGACCGGGTGGAGTTCCTTTTCTCGGCAAACCCCGGTGAAGAGCTCAAACCGCTGTCCAGGATCATTTCAGGCGGAGAGATGTCGCGGGTGATGCTTGCCATAAAGACCATCTTTGCCGGAGAGGAGCGCATCCCCACGATCATCTTTGACGAGGTTGACGCCGGCATCGGCGGCGCAGCGATCCAGTCTGTGGCCGAGAAGCTGGCCCTGCTGGCGGCTCATCACCAGATCATCTGCGTCACCCACAGCCCCCAGATAGCCGCCATGGCCGGAAGCCATATGCGCCTCTACAAGGAGCACGCCGGAGAGCGCACCCTGACCAGGGCGGCGCAGCTTAATCCCGAAGAGAGGCGCAGGGAGATCGCCCGCATGCTTGACGGAGCAGCCATCGACCAGGCCGGCCTGGAGCATGTGGACAGCCTGCTGGAGCGGGCGGATAGGTTCAAAAAAGAAGCACGATCCAGCCCCGGGGGGAAATAGATATGCACCTTGTTGATATGATGACCCGGGATTATGCCACCTTGCATCCCGGCGACACCCTGAAGAAGGCGGTGCGGATGCTGCGCAGCAGCCAGCGTGACGGACTGCCTGTATTGAATGACGACGGCACCCTGGCCGGAATATTTACGAAGACAAATCTCTACGACGCTCTCCTGAAAGAGAGCACCCTGGATGAACCTGTGTACAGGTTTTACAACCGCAATGTGGTGAAGATCCCCGTGGACCTCACCTACAGCGAGGTCATCGACTCAGTGCACCGCATTCCCGTAGGCACAGGCGTGGTCGTGGGGAAAGACGGCTCTGTAGCCGGGCTTTTCACCAAGGTGGAGCTTATCACCTCCCTCTTCAAGGAGGAGCGCATGCTCAACGCCCGCCTGAGAGCGGTCTACCAGGCGATGCACAACGGTCTTATCTCGGTGGATCAATCCTGCCGCATTAACCTTATCAACCGCGCCGCCGCCCAGCTTTTCGGGCTTGACGGGGAGAGCGCCGCCGGCCGCAGCCTGGATGAGCTGCTGCCCGGCCTGAACATGGCCCCGCTGCTGCAGGAGGGGACAGTGGAGATCGGGGCGAAATACTCCTACGGCGGCGCCGCCACCGTAGTCAACAAAACCCCCCTTCTTGACGGCGGCCGCGTAGCCGGGGGCATCGCCATCTTCCAGGATATCACCGAGCTGGAGCAGGTTGCCGAGGAACTGGGCAGTGTTAAAAGCCTTAACCGCACGCTCCAGACAGTCCTTGACATTGGATACGACGCCATTGTGGTTGTGGATGAACATGGAGCGGTTATACTGACAAACCGCTCTTTTCTCGATTTTGTGCGCCTGGAAGAGAGGGAGGTGCTGCACCGCCCGGTGGATGAAATTCTTGAAAACAGCAGGCTACCTGTGATTGTAAAGACGGGAATTCCCGAGCTGAATGACATTCAGTTTGTTGAAGGCAAACCTTATGTTGTCTCCAGGCTCCCCATTGTCCGTGACGGGCAGATCATCGGGGCGGTGGGGAAAATCAGTTTTCGCCGCGTTGACGAGCTGCGCGACCTGGCCCGCCGCCTGGAGGCGATGGATCACCGGCTGGCCCACTTCCAGGCCGAGCTGAAAAAGGAGCGCTACAGGGAACGGC
>MTBK01083058.1_pt1 | contig 15142 bp, 7 predicted proteins | sample 1535981 | NCBI WGS metagenome assembly MTBK01 (sample SAMN06109225, study PRJNA356200) | anaerobic digester metagenome | isolation source: biogas reactors fed with pig manure or primary and secondary sludge | place: Spain | collected 2016-06-30 | reverse complement strand
AAATACCAGGAGACCTGTAATACCCTCACAGGAATTATTCAACCGGCCTGAATTCAACATCCCTCCTGCTATTGATGAACTACCTGAGAAAATTACAGAACCTCATGAAAAAGAGCTTCTTACAAACAGAAAAGTAGTTTATTCAGATCTTGATATCAATCATCATGTAAACAATGCAAAATATCCTGAGTATATTTTTGATGCCCTGCCGCAGGAAATAGCAGACAGATACAAAGATTGTAAATTTCAAATCAATTACCTGAAGGAGCTTCGTTTGGGTGAAATATTCAATATATATTACAGCAAAACAGATACTGCTGAAAATCAGTATTATATTGATGCTGAAAATGAACTACAACAAAAAGTGTTTCAGGCTACATTAGAATTTGGATAACGATTTCCCTACCTAAAAACAAAACTGTTTGTATTGCAATTTGATTAAAATCCTGTTCTATAAACATTTTAGCTCATTGGTTATTATACGATTTGTATTTACAAAATAGTCCAAACTGTTTTGTAAATTTACAAACGTAATACCGATGGTTTAAATATATAGAACAATCGAGCAGAACGAAAATTGGTCTATTATATTTTTCCAATCGGTATTAGAACGCAAATTGGAAATATTTAACCAGTCTTTAAAACTTGGATAAAAAATCTATTCTTAATAACATAAAAGCTTTAAAGCACTGTCAACCAAATACAAACACATCAGTAATAAAGAAAGTTAACCATATTAAGAACTACTTTTCCTTTACACTATAGCTTTGAGCTATAAACTTGTATTCATCAATATACCATTAAACAAAAGCTTGTAGGTAGCCGGAGTTTGTCCGCGGTGATGAGGGCTGAAGCCGTATAATACAAGATGACCTTTTGCTTTTTTTATCAAGACCATAGCAGCTTTGCGTGCAAGTAATTTCTCATTGCTGGCATATCCACTCATGAGAATATTATCTTCGGGGAACCAGCCAATTACTCTCCTGTCCATATCAAAAATTGGGATTGAGGTGGAAAAAACGGGACTGCCTCTATGAAGAATTCCCAACTCATCAGGCATACCGTAGGTAAGAACATGATCTTTCATAAGCCTCATCCTTAGTGCAGACCCCGGAACTTCAAGTCCTTTTTTAGCCAGTTCTGAACCAATATTCCGGAAGGGCAACTGAAATTCTTGTTTAGTTACACCTTCACCTATGTTCAACAAACCAGTAAATAAATCAACTGACCGTCCCCATGAAAGCACCATACCACCCTGATTAATGAATTGAAGTACATTGTCTAACCCTTTTTTTTCCATTCCTCTTGAGAACTCAGGTGGATAGCGTGACATGGTGTAAGCTCCTTCCCTGCCAAATTTACCTTCCATTAGTAATGATTTACTTTCGTCAGTAAATATCAATACATCAAATCTGCCTGACAAATTTATTTCCTGCAGATCAAGCGGACGTACAACTGTAAACGGTAAATAATATGAATCAAATAAATATCTTGCCCATCCGGCATCCATAGCCTGATACCAGCTTTCAACCATTGCAATGCGTGGCAGCTTCAGTAAATCAGATTCTGGCAAGATATTCAATGAAATAAAAACCGGACTTATATTCAATTTCTCTAACAAATCATCATTGTTATTGCCGGATTTAATTATAAAACTTCCTACTGGGTTATCAACCTCATTGTGTTTAAAAGCAACAGTAGTACGCCTTACTTCAATTCCCTTTGATAATGAATAAAATGCTGCTTTATAGCTTTCATTATCATTAGCTGAAAACAGCATATAATTAAACTGTTCCGGAGTTTCAGCTTTCATATCGAATGGGATATTACACCGTCTGATTTTTTTATCCAGTTGTTCAGCTTGTTGCCTTATTTCGTATGAAGACAAGCCTTTATGAACAGGTAAAGACCAGGAGGTGATATCATAGGGTTTTATTAACTCACCTTCAGGCACGTAATGGCGTTCAGGAAATTTCTGAATTTCCATTACTTCTTTTATAAATGCCCGGTAAGGTTGCGACAAAGGGATAACAATATCACCGGCATTAAAAATTCTGCTGTCAACCTGAGTTTTTTCCATAAGCTGAAATGTTTCTACACCATGTTCTCCCATCAGGTTCACAAGCGAAACAAGTTCACTCCGGTCATGCTGTTCAGCCGGTAATATATAATAATAAGGAGGTTTGTTTTTACCCTTTTCAATTTCAGTGCGGGTATAATTATTTCTAAACCTGAGTATATCTTCTTTATGCAAAGCAGCAGTGTATAAATAGCTCAAAGTATTGACGCGTTCATATGCAATAATATCACTTAATCGCCACCATCCTCCGGGCCAGGGTTCAGTGAGGTTTATACTTTTAGCATATTCACCCAGACCTTTACCTATAGTAACAAATTCACCGGGTTCAACATAAACAGGAGAAGCAATATTCACACTTGCACATTCTGATAGCATACCAATTACACCTTTCCAGATACAGGTAGTTACCGAGCCAGGCCAGTAATCATCAAAATAATAATTCGTTGAAACACCTTTCAAACCAGCTTTTGTCATATCAGTGAGAGCCTGTGAACCAAATATCCTTATCCAGTTCCAGATTCCTGCATCAACATTTTCAGCTATAGGATCGCTGGAAGGCGAAACAAAATAACGTGGTCCGGTAGTACCCATCTGATGCTTCTGAATTACCACCTGGGGAAACCACTCAGTATTATAAAAACTGGCAACTGCCCGGTTCTCTTTCTGAGTTAACATCACAAAATCGCGGTTTATATTATGCCCGACATATTTATGATATACACCCGGATTTGAGCAGCCCTCCAGCGATGTATCCTTGTATTTGTTGTAATTGTCAACAATCATATTCATGCCATCAGGATTGTGATTTGGTACTATTACACAAACAGTATTATCAAGAATGAACTCAGTCTTTTTATCTTTCAAAGTGAGTAAATCAAAAACTATATCCGGCGTCGCCTGTGAAGGCCCAACCTCTGTTGAATGCATTGACATAGAGAAAAAAACAAAGGTTTTTCCATTTTGGATCATATTATCCAGTTCATCAGAGCCAGGATTCCCGTTCAATGCAAACTGACGGTTTATTTCTTTCAATTCACTGAGGCGTTTTATATTTTCAGCAGATGAGATAAATACTGCATACATTGGTTTACCCATTTCAGATTCACCTATCTGCTCTACATACATTTTATCTGACAGCCTGAATAATTTCATCATATATTCTATCAGGTTTTCGTAATTAAACAGCATTTTATCAGTTCCCGGTTCGAACCCAAAATGTTCTTTAGGTGAAGGCAAACCCGATTGAGCAAAAACCGGAGACAACATTATCATCAGGGCAAAAACAGCAATGAACTTCTTCGATAAGAGTTGTGTGTAATATTGACAGGTTTTCATAAATAACAGTGATTTCAGATTAATACTATTCTCTAATGTTTGCAGTTCAGGGCGTTAAAAATAAGAAAGTTTTATTTATGTCGCTGTAATGAAAGGCTTTTATTGAAATTGAAATTAACGCTTCAGTAGTTATAACCAATCACAAAAACAACAGAGGCTGCCTCAGTAAAGAAGCAGCCTCCGTTTTTTGAATGAAAAATCAAATTCTGCAAAAGCAAATTATTCTATTACAATCTTTTGTACTGACACATTATTATCTGTGTGTACTTCGAGAATGTAAATTCCTTTGCGCAGACCAGAAGTGGTGATGGTCATCATTTCCACCTGTGGAGTTCCCTCTTCAACTACCTGTCCCAGTTGATTAGTCAAACGAATCAGACTAATTGACTTATTTGACTTAACTGAGATAGATTCTTTTGCAGGATTGGGGAATACTGAAAGAACGAATTCATTTTCGAAACCATTGGTGTATTTAAATACATCAACTTTCTCAGAATTTACGTTAGCTGCAAATACATCACCCCACGAAGGATTTAGTTCAGAATTAATATTGAACAATGTAACCATTCCCGCAGGTATTGGAGTATTATCAAAGCTAAATACCAATCCCCTGAGGACACCATCTTTTACTGCACCAACAAATTCATAACCATCAAGTGCAAGTTTAAGCTGATTCATTTGTATTCCAGCAAGTTCAAACTGTAAACCAGCGAGTGTACCATCACTTTGCAATTCAATGCTGTTGGGATTCAGATAAATTGATCCTGGAGCGGAAATAACATTTGAAGATTCGTTTTTAGCTCCAAGAATAATGTAAATTGTAGCTACAGCATCAACTACGTCAATATTTCCATCACCGTTTATATCAGCATTTTCAAAGAAGAATGGTTCTGGATTGCCGAACAAAATATAGCTGATCATAGTAACTACGTCGTTTGTATTAACAACGCCATCACCATTAGCATCTCCCGGAGTAATAATAACATCAACAACTGACATGCTCACCGGAACAATAGTAGTAGGTGCGTCAGGGTCATTACTTGTAATTACGATATTCGCTGTATAATTACCAAGGGCAAGACCAGCATTATTGAAGTTTACGGTATGTTCTTTATGTCCGTTAGGAGCAATATTACCAGCTTCCGGATCAATGTTCAGCCAATCGTATGAAACTGATAAGCCAACATTATCAAGGAAAATAACAGCACCATCACTATTATTATCGGCAACAAATTCACGGAATGCAACGTAGAAACTCTCTCCTGGTTGCAAGAACTCATCCAGATCATAGGTATATAGTTGCCATGTTATTGGACTGGCTGAAGTAAAGTTAAGGTCATCCACAAGGATTGTAAATGCATTAACATTATTTTGAACAGTCTTGGAGATCTTAATCTGTACATGATCTATATATGAATTTGGCCAGTAACGTAACCAGAATGACAATTCCATTCCCTCAACCATTGTAAATTGTTTTGTAACAAGCCACTGATCATTGGCAACATCACCTCCGGTAGTCCACGTACAGTATGTCATTTTGCTGCCGCCATCAGGTGCAGGGTCGGCTGTACCACCTGTCCATCCCGGAAGCGGTGTAGTACCAGCAGAAATATCAGTCCAGCCTGAACCAGGAACAGGATTAAGTCTTGTCCATCCTGCAGGTGGGAAAACGGCTCCTTCAAAACCTTCAAAATACACAAATGCATCTGAATCACCAGCTGCAAGATATTGTATACTGGTTGAATATTCCAGATTTGCATCCCCTGTATTTGCTATGGTCAGAGATTTACTTTCTGTAGTTTCCGGAAGCATTTCAACTGATAATTGTTCAGGTGTAACCACAATATTGGGGAACTCAGGAGTTCCTTCAATAATTAGCTCAACCGGAACAACTGTAGTTGGGTTACTCGGGTCATTGCTAGATAAAATAATATCAGCATTGTAGGTACCAAAGGTAAGATTAACACCATTGAAATTAACTGTCAGTGGCATTGAACCACCTGCAGCAACTGAGCCAGCAAGCGGATTAACGGTTATCCAGGGAGCAACACCCGGATGAATTGTACCACGGATATTCCAGTTATAATCTAACGTAGGTGCTAATTCGTATAATCTACTCCATGAGCTGCCATTAGTTGATATCCAGGCTCCATCGGGGTTTGCTGGACCATTATCGCATCCGGCACTAAATTCACCAGCCTGATGAGTAAGATTATAACCAATCCAGATATCATTGCCATCAAGGGTAACAGGAGTAGTAAGTGTAATAGTATTCCAACTGTTAGCAACAGGTGTGAAATTTTGTTGATGAATCAATGTTCCGGGAGCTGTTGATGTACCTGCTGACCATATTCTAACAGTAGTAGCAGTTGGAGCATCGTTAATATATACTGATACCGTTTCAAGTGTGTAATAAGCATACTGGCCAACCATTGCCGAAGGGAAACGTGCTGCCATATACATAGTACCGCCATTAGTTAAACCAATAGCATCAGAGTTTTCACCATCATAGTGCAGTATAACCGGATTATCAGTATTATCAGGTTTCGGACTTCCGCCATTTGTTCCGGCAGGAGTTTTTGCAAGATCAAGTTCAAAGTGACTGACTTCGCCCACTGGTACGGTTTTCACTGGTCTGCTTTTCTGATCAGGATAAGCAATGTTTACACTGAAATTAAGAGTCTGCATACCAACGTTTCCAACAGTCAGTGTTTCGCTTCCTGACTGACCAAGGGGCAATACTGCACTAATAGATGTTGGATCAACTGTAATAGAAGGCCCTGATGGTGTACCGGTAACATTTAACTGAACCGGAACAGTAACCATTGGTGTTGCAGGGTCGTTGCTGCCTATCTTGAGATTAGCATTATAAACACCCACATTAGTACTGGTTGAGTTGAAAACAACATTCAGCATATTGGATGAACCGCCTGGTACAGTTCCGGAAGTGGGACTAACACTTAACCATGGAACTACGCCCGGGAACAGATTACCGCGAATGTTCCAGTTATAATTAAGGTCTGCAATTTCATATAATCTACTCCATGAAGCACCATCAGTTGAAATCCATGATCCGTCTCCGCTTGGGTGATGAGGTCCTGCATCGCAGCCTGCTGGATACTGAGAAGCAGCATGGGTAACTGTATATCCGATCCAGATATCAGTACCGGTAATTTCTATTGGAGTTGATAAAGTAACAGTATTCCAGCTATCGGAGGTAGGAGTAATAACTTTTTGCTGTAACAAAGTACCGGGACTAGTACTTGTACCAGGTCCCCATATTTTAACAATGGTTGTCGAAGGTACGTCGTTGATATAAATATCAACAGATTCAAGCATGTAAAATTGATAAGGTGTTGTCATTGCCGATGGGAAACGGGCAGCAACATGAAAAGTACCACCACTGGTCAATCCAATAGCATCATTGTTTTCGCCATCATAATTCAGAACAACAGGATCTGTTTCAATCATATTTACAGGATTTCCACCTGCAGTTGGAGTTGGAGCAAGACTTAAATCAATATCAAATGATTCAGTTTTTCCCTCCGGAACAGGCTGTATTGCAGCGCCATCCATACTTAGAAACTCAATGGCAACATTGTAATTAAGTGGTAATTGCCCAACGTTAGCAACATTAACCTGTTTTGTAGCTGTTTGACCAACAAGCAACTCTTGGGTCAGGGACATTGGATTCACACTAATAGTTGGTTCCTGTGATGAGCCTGATATATTAACGGATACAGGTATGTTTACAACAGGGTTGCTAACATCATTACTAACAGCTTTAATAACAGCGTTATAAGCGCCCTGATTGAGCAGACTGGCGTCAAATGTAACAGTATGGTTGGTACTGGCTGAGGGTTGCAGAGTTCCTGCTGTCGGAGTTAGTGATAACCAGCTTGGTCCGGCTGTTCCTTCCAGAACACCTCTGATATTCCAGTTATAATCCAATGAAGCATTGCTTGAAAGATGTCCCCAGCCTGCTCCGGTTTTGATATAATCTCCATGAGGATGAGCTGGACCTTCATCAGCTCCGGCAGGATAAGTACTTCCAATAGTTTGATCAATCCAGTAACCCACCCACAATTCTTCACCTGTTACAATTATGGGATTGGTAAGTGTAATAGAAAGCCACTCAGGCATTATAGGATAGAATTCTTGTTCGTGAAGTAAAGCTCCTGGCTCAATGGCTGAACCTTCGCCATAAATGCGTAATTTAAATGAACATCCATCTGTTTCTTTTATATAAACATCAACTTTAGTAAGCATCATACCGGCATATGGAACAGTCATATCATTGGTAAATTTAGCTGCAACTTCCCATTGATTGGGGTTGTTCAAACCAATTGCCGTATAATTTGGTCCGTCATAATTGAGTATTACTTCATCAGTTGGATTAGCAGGATCAGCAGATGGTCTTGGGTTAGGATCAACAACAAAATTGCCTGCAGGGTTCTTAATGGTTGAATTAAATTCAGGGGCATCAAGAACAGGATTACCTTTATCGAAAACATAATTTACCTGTAAACCATAATCCAATGGCGCAGTTCCTACGTTTTGAACATTAAGATTATCAGTAACGACTTGACCGGCAGTCAGATTTTTCTGAAATTGCGTTGGTGTAATGGCAATAGCCGGATTATTACCTGCGGTAAGCTCAACCCAGTAAAAATCATCAAAATAGAACTTTGCAGTCTGTCCTGTCGGAGCTCCGGCATAAATATTCACACAACCCAGCTGTGCACCATAAGGACTTACAGCACCCTGTGAGGTATAGCTCCATTGCCATTGATGAACGAGATTACCATTGATATAAAACTCAGCCCAATCACTATCGAGGTCAATAATGGTTTTAACAAAGGTCCATGAGTTAAGCTGGAAATTAAAGGTTGCAGCATTCTCTCCGCCGGCATGAATAAAGCCATTGCCATCATTACCAAAATAAACCTCAATAATCCATTCAACACCAGGAGACTCATGACGCTGGAAATTAAAATATCCACCAAAACCTGTCGGAACGTAATAATAGAAATCTACCTGATATTTTCCACTTACCTTGTTTCCCATAGCATAAATAAGGTCGTTATCACTTGAAACATACACTGATTTTGCACCACTATGAGCAACGTCAGTGCTGATAACACCTGATGTGCCACCCGGCCATACAGCCCAAGCGGGATTCTGAGAAACCAGAGTAGCTCCTACTGTGTATGCTTCGAAGTCATCTTCGTAAAGAACTACCTGAGCTTTAACGTTGAAAACAAAGGCAAAAAATGCCAAAAGAAATAATAATCTTTTCATTGCAAATTGAATTTAGTTAAACAAAAGATTAGAGACTGCAAATGTAGTTAAAATTTATTAACATTTGGAAAAGCTGTTAAAAAAAAATAAAAATCATAAGAAGTTGAAAAACAACCAATAAAGGCTCAAATAACAATTATTTTCTTATACAAAACATGATTTTTCTTTAAAAACAAGACATTATGATATGTATGAAACCAAAAAACTCGCTTAGAAGTGTTAAAAACAAAGGTTTATTCAAGCAAAATCCTTATGGTTTTAAATAACAAAACGGTATGGCAATAAAGCATCACTCCCGGCATAATCAACACCAATCCTTGGTGTGGTTTTCACTGTTTTTGGATCTACTCTGAAGTTATTGTCTTCCTGCCATATATCATTACTCAACAGATCTGTTCCTGTATATGAAACATTGATATCCAATGCTTTGGAAACCTTACCAGGGCCACTAATAAACTCACCAACTGTAATGTTTTTTTTGGTACGTTTCTGAATTATATCAATACCATGTGTGACTTTAATACCTCTGATAAGAACAGCATGAGGAACCTCAGGTTCACCGGTAACAATATTGAACAAATGATGAATGCCATAGCACAAATATACATAGGCAGTGCCTCCACGCATATACATCACCTCTGTGCGTGCAGTACGTCTGCCATTATATGCATGAGAAGCTCTGTCATGAACTCCAGCATAAGCTTCTGTTTCAGTGATTATGCCACCGGTTAAATTACCATCAATATTTGTAAAAAGAGTTTTCCCCAGTAGATTTCTGGCTATTTCTACCACATTAGTCCTGGTGTAAAAAGATAATTGGAGTTTCATAAAAACTTAAGAATCAGTACACGTTACTATTAAAATATTTCATCATTCCTTTTTCTCTCATTCTTAACATTTCCTGCCTTCCACCTGAATTTATAAAGATCTGTTGATACTATCCTGTCATTTTCAAGTAGCCACCTGAATGCTTTTAATATTTTATCATCATTAAATCCTTTTATCAATCCCACGATCTCTTCCATTGAAAGAGCCTGTTCTGAAAGCAATTGCTTAATCTGTTCAACAATTTTATTAAACTCAAGATTCTTTAATTCCATTCTATTACGTTCAACACAGATATCGCACTTACCACAACGCTTTCCATCTTTCTCACCAAAATAATCCAGTAACAGAATACTTCTGCATGTATCCCGGTTCTGGACATAACGGATCACACTTTCTAATCTTGTATTAGCCGCATCAAGCCTGTCTTTATAATTATATGTTGATATCTGCAAGGAGCTTACGTCAAGCCTTTCTGTGAGAAAAATGAGCTGCGGCTTTTCTTTTCGGGGAACATAAGTTATAAGTCCGGATTTGTTAAGAGCATGAAGATTCCTGATAACATCATTTACCGGCATAGGCATACGTCTGGCAATTTCAGCCTCGCTGATACGTACAAAAGTTGTGAACAAACCAGTGTAAGAACGCAATAATAGCTTGATAAAAAGGTCATAATAGGGATTTTCGACCTGAAAACGATATAAATTATCCTTTTTAACCCGGATATTGATAAGTGAAGGAGAGCCAACCTCTTCGTTAAGAGAGATATAACCTTCTTTTTCAAGAAATTTAAGTGCATTATAGCTAACAACCGGATTCAGATTATAACGATTACAAAATTCACTAAGCTCAAAGTCATAACCTCGGTCTTTGCCGCTACCCGTGGCTAACTGATAATAATTGCCAAGGGTGTGATAAACCTGTTTTATCACATCAACGGCAGGATATGTAAGGTTAAGATTATGTTTTAATTCAATAACATCGGAATTATCATAAAGGATAACTGCATACGACTGGTTTCCGTCTCTGCCTCCACGCCCGGCTTCCTGGAAATATGCTTCAAGACTATCGGGTAAATCGGTGTGAACCACAAAACGGACATTTGGTTTATCAATACCCATTCCAAAAGCATTGGTTGAAACCATAACACGAACCTCTCCCTTCATCCATGCTGCCTGCCGGTTATCACGGGTTACGGTGTCAAGTCCCGCATGATAAAAATTAGAAGAAATTTTATTATTATTCAGAAATTCAGCTATCTCCCTTGTTTTGCGACGATTTCTCACATATACGATACCCGTACCACTGATACGATTACATATTTTCAAAAGCCTTCCCATTTTATCTTCTTCGTGTTGAGCCACATAAGTAAGATTTGAGCGTTCAAAACTTTTTTGAAATACATTTTCTTCTTTGAAACTGAGTTTATCCTGTATGTCTTTCACAACCAAAGGGGTTGCAGTAGCTGTTAATGCAAGCACCGGTATGGCAGGCAGAAATTCACGTATAGCAGCAATTCTCAGATATGGAGGTCTGAAATCATAACCCCATTGAGAAATACAATGAGCCTCGTCAACTGCGATGAGATTAACCGGTAAACGAGGCAATACAGCAAGGAATTTCTCAGTTTCAAGCCGCTCAGGTGATAAATACAGAAACTTAACATCACCAAACATACAGTTGTCAAGCACAAGTTCAATCTGCCTCTGGTTCATCCCGCTATATATAGCAGCAGCATTAATATTCCTTCGTTTAAGATTTTCAACCTGATCCTGCATTAAAGCTATCAAAGGTGTAATGACCAGACATAAACCATCCTTTGCAAGAGCAGGAACCTGAAAACACACCGATTTACCCCCGCCTGTTGGTAACAAAGCAAGGGTATCACGCCCATCCATCACTGATTTGATGATGTCCTCCTGCAAGGGGCGAAATTCAGTGTATCCCCAGTATTTTACAAGTATGCTTTTTAAAGGCAAATTATTTTGATTTTATGGTTCAAAAAAACAAAGGCTTATACTAAACGTTTCAATGTTATAAAAGTACTTGTTTTACTTTCCTGCGGTACGAATGTATAAAATTTTCTATTTTTACAATTAGAAAGGGGAAAATCTATTATTCACCAAAAATTCTTAAACTATTTTAATTACTGATATTCATTGCATTAAATCAATTAATTTATTTCATGAGGATTTTTTTAACAGGTTATATGGGAAGCGGCAAAACAACTTTGGGAAAGCGTCTTGCCAGGAAGCTGGAGTATGAATTTTATGACCTCGACGATTATTTTGAACAAAAATATAAAACCAGTATTGCCCTGTTTTTTGAACGCTTTGGTGAAGCCCAGTTCCGTAGCCTGGAGCATGAAGTACTCCTCGAACTCATAAATAAATTTGATAGAATGGTTCTTGCAAGCGGTGGAGGCACCCCGTGTTTTCACAATAATATGAATTTGATGAATCAACACGGACTTACAGTTTATTTGAAGTTAAGCGCTCCGGTATTAGCCTCCCGGTTGAGCAATTCCCCTTTCCGTTATAAAAGACCCATGCTTAAAGGATTAAACAAAGAAGAAATGCTGTTGAAAATAACTGACCAACTGATGGAAAGAGAAAGATATTATGATCAGGCTCAGTTAATTATTGAGGTATTTGATTTAAGCATTGATTGCATTATTGATCAGATCGTTACCAAAACAAATCAATAAACTAACCCTGTGAGTTACAGCCTGATTATTGTATTTTTATAACTTGATTGATAACTGCAGTGCAAATACTCTGGGAGGTCTCACATCAGCAGGGCGGGTCATATATTCACGATTGAAAAGGTTATTTATAATTGCTGACATGCGAATTGCCGGAACTGGTTCCCACGAAAAACGCCAATTCACAATTACATCACCTTTATTATGTTTTTCCCGGTAGGCTTTCATGCCCGGAAGTATTATACCATAGGGAACCCCATTCTCAAACCGGAGTGAATCTTCAAAAGCTTTATCAATATTAATCATATAGCTATGATAGTCAATGTTGAATCCGGAGGATATCTTGCGATATGAAACGTCGAAAGCTGCTTTACTGCTATGATAAAATCTGTATTTCAGAATATTTTTATCTGTTGATGAATACTTAACCTGTTTAATTCACAAACATACAATTAACTTTAAAATTACCTCATTTCACTCTTCTGGATTCTGGATTTAGTCCCGGATATGACTGAAATCAAGGTTAAACATTTGTTTTTCATAGTTTTGCACATACCTCTCCCATTAACCTTTTTTCTAAAGGTGTGAATTTATTTTTTGTTAAATGTGAAAGAACGTGAGATGATAGTGTCTTGTTTAAATTCTGAGAATCTTAAACATCAATAGCAGGTTTTTAAATACTTGTATTTCAGGGAATTCAATAGGAAACTCAATTTTTACTTTTGTATTTAATATTTTTACTCTTGTGGCTATCTTCAATATTTTCAATTGAATAGTTTTCATTGTTGAGTTGGCAAACTCAGTTGCAATCAGAGCTTCTTTTTGTAGGACATGCATAAGCACGTAAGCGGCAGAGTGTAAGAATAATCTAAATTGATTAGCTTTGAAGCTATTGCAAGACATCCTGTCCGACTTCAAATAGGTTTTGTGATCTTTAATGCGCAACTCAGCACCTGCTCTGGCACAGTACGCATTCTCATATAAGGCTTTGGAGCGTATGCAGCGGATGTTGCTTACTATATAACGAACATTGGTTCCCTTATCGCTTACCTCTACTTTTACTACCACCCTCTGATAATGTTCCCAGCTTGCTGCTTTGTATGAAAAGCTGTGATATCTTTTTACTGGTTTTTGACAGGCTTTGAACTCTCGCTTTGCGCTTTCAATGGTTGTCCGGGACAGCTTGTCCAACAGCTCATTACTAGTAAGCCCGGTTATAAAACCGATTTTATATTTTGTTTCTGCCCAATCCATAAACTCTTTAGAACAAAAATGGCTATCGCCTCTAAGGATAATCAGCGTATTAGACCAACTGTTGCGTAAATACTCTATCAATCTTCTGAGAATTCCAAAAATATGGACACTTTTATGCCTTCTACCAGGTTTAAGTATTGATGCTATCAATTTCCCGGACAAACCTTCATAAATATGCAAGGGCATAAAACAATAATCACCGTAATAATTATTAAAAAGGCTAAGCTGTTGCTGACCATATACTGGTGTTGCTGTATCATCACAATCCAAAATGATTACTTTGGGCTCTTCTACATAGCTTGCAATAAACTGATCTGCAAAAGCCTGAGAGATTTTGTATAATTCTTTGTTGGAAATACTGTTTTCAAATCTGCTCATAGTAGGTTGAGTAGATAAGCTGTTTTCTGTCTGACAGCATACTTTCAAAACACCATCGTTACGCAGAGTATTACAATCATTAGCATCTTCATAACCTGCTGCTATCTGCATGATACGCTGATTAAGAAGGCTATTGATGCCATGCTTTACGTAGCTTGCATGTCGGTTGTCTTCAAGGCAATGGGCTATTCTGTCGATAAGTTTTATATTATTCTCCACTTCTTTAAGAAAAACAAGTCCGCCATCACTTGAAATTTGCTCGGTTGTAAACTGCACTTCTACCTTTTTATTCTCAAAGTCAGAAAGACTAAAAAGTGTGGGTTGAGAATTTTTTTGCTCAAAATTATTAGGGGATGATTTTTTTATTTTATCTTTGTCCATAATGCGGGGGTTTTGGTACAACAAATATACTGTTATTCAATGTAATAGCAGTATATTTACCCGCATTTTTTCTGTTTTTATGAATAATTCAGGTTAAGTGCACTTTCATTGTCAAAGTTTTTGTCAACCGGATTGGTATATGTGTAACCGAAATTATACTGATAATTCAATGCCCCTGCTTTTCCTTCTCCTACGAAGCCAATCTCAAAACCGTTGATCCTCACATCGCTAATGTTTTCAGCTTTGAACCCTGTGTAATTAAAAAAGTCAAAAAGATCAGGATTTTTTAACGTATCCGGATAATGCTGTCCAAAAGTAAATTCAATCATATCCTTATACTCCGTCCAGAAAACAACAGCATCCATGTAGCCTCTCATTTTGCCAAAAGAATAGCCCTGTTTGATACCAATTTCAGAATTCCATCCATGTTCAGGTTTCAAATTCATATTTGGAAAAATTCTCAATGCTCCCACCATAGTAAAGGCATATTTTTCAGCTATTGCCGGATAACGGAACCCCTGACCAAAACTGGCTCTTAAAAACGTGAACTTAGCTGCCTGATAATTAATTCCGGCTCTAAGTAATGGTCCCGACAGTTCGGTGTCTTTATTTACTTTCTGGAATTCATAACGACCTCCCAAAGTTAATTTCAAATCCCTGTATTGTTTTTCGGTCTGAAAATAGATTGCTTGAGTTGAAGCAGTATTTTTTTCTCCGCTGAACAGATTGGATTCTGAAACAACTTTGTTTGCATTAACACCGGCAGTAAGTGTAAGATTCCTCTCAAACTGATGAAGATACTGATATTCAGCAAAATATGTATCATCATGATTAGTAAGGCTATCATTATCGTAAGCCACATTAAATATCCTGCCTCGTAATGT
>MTBK01031910.1_pt1 | contig 15165 bp, 6 predicted proteins | sample 1535981 | NCBI WGS metagenome assembly MTBK01 (sample SAMN06109225, study PRJNA356200) | anaerobic digester metagenome | isolation source: biogas reactors fed with pig manure or primary and secondary sludge | place: Spain | collected 2016-06-30 | reverse complement strand
ATTCTAAGCCTATACCTTTAGAGGGTTGCATATTTGACATCAAACGATATGCTATCCACGACGGACCGGGCATCCGCATGAATGTTTTTTTCAAAGGCTGTCCTTTACACTGCCACTGGTGTCACAACCCGGAAGGTCAAGACCCCGATCCTGTTGTTATGTTTACCTCGTCGCGCTGTTTGGGTTGCGGAGCCTGCGAGGGCCATACCCTTCCGGAAGAATGTCCGTCCGGTGCTCTGAAAACGTGCGGGCGCTACATGACAGTAGAAGAAATTCTAAAGCTGGCTCTGCGTGAAAAAATCTTTTTTGACCGTTCCGGCGGAGGAATCACCTGTACCGGTGGCGAACCGCTTATGCAACCGGATTTTTTAATCAGCCTACTTTCTGCTTGCCGTAAAAACGGTATACACACTACGGTTGACACATGTTTGCAAGCCTCCGAATCTGTGGTCCGCCGGGTTATTCCACATACAGATCTATTTCTGGCAGATGTGAAGATCATGGACCCGGCTTTGCATAAAAAATACATGGGCGCAGACAACGTTCTGATTCATCGTAATTTGCGTACCGTAGCCCGCTCCGGTGTATCTTTTGCCTTGCGTATTCCGCTCATTCGTGGAATAAACGACACAAAAGCCGAGCTGGATGCTATGACGGTCTTTGCTCTGGAACTGAGAGAATTGGGGCAATTGACCGCTATTCACTTGCTCCCTTACCACGATTACGGAAAAGAAAAAAGATCCCGGATCCACCAAGGACGACTTCCCGTTCAAGGTGATTTTTCACCTCCAACGGCCCACAAACTACAGACCATACTTAAAAACCTGCGCAGTCACGGATTTCATGCCGTTACCGGAGGTTGAGCCAATCTTACAATCACAGAATTCCAAAAATACAGAATAATGAAACGTTTCCTTCTTGTTTTTCCATTGTCACTATTTTTGTTGTGCCACAACGTCACCGCTCAAGATATTCCTGCCCTTACTCTTGAAAACATATACCATCATGGCGCATACAACCCCAAAGGCATCCGTTCTTTGCGCTGGATGAGCGATAACCAATCGTATTCCTGCGTAGAAGAAAATCCGGAGACCAAAGGATTTGATATTGTACAGTACCATGCAGCTACCGGCGAACGCACCGTATTGGTTCCTGCTGAACGACTCCTTCCTTCAGATCAGGCATACGGAGCAACCCCCTTGCACATAAGCGATTACGTTTGGTCTGAAGACCAGTCCAAACTGCTTATTTTTACTAACACCAAACGCGTATGGAGGTACCATACGCGCGGAGATTATTGGGTACTGGATCTGGAAAGCGGCTTGTTAAAAAAACTTGGCAAAGACTTGGAACCTTCTTCGCTTATGTTTGCCAAATTCTCCCCCAACTCCAAAAAAGTAGCGTACGTAAGCAAGAACAACATCTACGTAGAAGACCTCACCCGTTATGCCCCACAGCAAATAACACATGATGGCAACGATTATACCATTAACGGCACTTTTGACTGGGTTTATGAAGAAGAGTTAAGCTGCCGGGACGGTTTCCGATGGAGTCCGGACAGCCGTTCCATTGTTTATTGGCAATCCGATACTCGTGGTACGGGTGTTTTTTACATGATTAACAATATAGATTCCCTTTATTCAAAGATCCTCCCTTTTCCTTATCCCAAGGTGGGAACAACCAATGCGGTAGTCAAAATTGGTGTAATAAATCTGGAAAACGATACAACGCGCTGGTTTGATTTACCGGGAGACCCCCGGAACCATTACCCGGCCCGTATGGAATTCATTCCCGGCACAGAAGAAGTGCTTATACAACAACTCAACCGCCTGCAAAATACCAACAAAGTGTTTGTAGGCAATACAACCACCATGGACTTGCGTCACATCATGACAGACAAGGACCAAGCTTTTTTGAACATACACGACAACATACAATGGTTGGATAAGGAGCAGTTTTTCACATGGACCAGCGAGAAAGACGGATGGAGGCATCTGTACAAAGTATCGCGTGACGGTACACAAGAACAACTGGTTACCCGGGGAGATTTTGATGTTATACAGATTGTAAACATAGATGCAAAAGGCGGATATGTATATTATTTGGCTTCTCCCGATAATCCAACAGAACAATACTTGTATCGCAGTCGTCTGGACGGCAGAAGGCAAGCAGAACGTATAAGCCCCAAAGAAATGAAAGGGTTTCATTATTACCACATGTCTGCCAATTCAGCTTATGCCATCCATGAATTTCAAGCTTCCGGCACGTTTCCCCAATACCGTCTTATTTCGCTGCCCAACCATAAAACCATACAAGTCATGGAAGACAACCGCAGCGTGCAGCACGCCTATAACAAATTGGGGCTGGCTTCTAAAGAGTTTTTCAGACTTAGCGCCGGAGAGGTTGATCTGGATGCCTGGATGATAAAGCCGGCAACCTTTGATGCTTCTAAAAAATACCCGGTTATAGTTTACGTTTACGGAGAGCCGGCCGGAGCCACCGTACAAAACAAATGGGACAACCGCGATCTGTGGCATCAGTATATGGCTCAACACGGTTACGTTATTGTAAGTATTGACCCGCGTGGTACCAACACTCCGCGAGGACGGGAGTGGCGCAAATCCATTTATGGAAAAATTGGCATAGTGGCAACAGAAGACCATGCGCTGGCCATGAAGCAGCTGTTCTTGGATTTTCCTTTTATAGATTCCTCACGTGTGGGTATATGGGGCTGGAGCGGAGGGGGGTCTATGACGCTCAACTGCATGTTTAAGCATCCGGATACATACCACACCGGCATAGCCATTGCCTTTGTGTCTTTGCAGGAACTTTACGATACCATTTACCAGGAACGCTACATGGGTCTTCCGGCAGAAAACAGGGAAGGTTACCACAAGGGTTCTCCCCTGAATTTTGCACAAAACTTGGAAGGTTCGCTTATGTTAATCCATGGCACTGCAGATGATAATGTGCATTACCAAAGTTTTGAAATGCTGGTTGATCGCCTTATCAAATACAATAAGCTGTTCTCTGTTATGACTTACCCTATGAGAAGCCATTCCATATACGAGCGGGAAAACACATCGCTACATCTGTACCGAACTATGGAAAAGTATTGGCTTGAAAACTTATAGGCTAACCTATAGGCTGCGGTAGCTTGCACACAGTTTGTCTTTTTCTTCTCGTTTGCCCAAAAGCCTTTTACCTTCCGGAGTAATCAGGTAGTCTTCTTCATTGCGGATGCCACCAAAGCCTTTCCATTCCATTACTTTGTTGTAATTGATAAAGGAGTCCAGGTGTTTTTCAGCCGCCCACCTATCTATCAGGGCCGGTATAAAATATATACCCGGTTCAATGGTCAGAACAAACCCCGGTTCTAAAGGCCTGCCCAGCCTTAGGGATTTAACACCAAACTGCGTTGACTTGGGCTCTCCGTCGTAGCCAACCCATACTTCTCCCAGGTTTTCCATGTCGTGCACGTCCAGGCCCATCATATGGCCCAGTCCGCAGGGAAAGAACAGCGCGTGAGCCCCTTCCCGTACGGCTTGTTCCGTATCGCCTTTCATCAACCCCAAGCCCTTCAACCCGTCAACAATGGCTCGGCAAGAGGTATAGTAAATTTCTTTAAAAGACTTGCCCGGCATCAATGCGTTTACTGCGGCTTGGTGCGACGCCTCTACAATATCGTATATGGCTTGTTGCTGTGGGGTGAACTTTCCCGAAACGGGTACGGTAGAAGAAATATCTCCGCAATACCCTTGCGGCACTTCTGCTCCGGCATCCATCAACAACATCTGTCCCTCTTTAAGGGTATTGCCGTGGTAGTGGTTGTGCAAGGTTTCTCCGCGTACAGAACAAATAATGGGGAAAGCCAATTGACAATTGTTCTCCAATGCTGTTTTATGCATAGTGGCCACTATCTGGTACTCTTTCATTCCCGGCTGTACTGCCTTCATACCGGCGACATGCATATCCATAGAAACGGCAGCAGCTTGGTCAAGCAGCGTTATTTCTTCTTCTGACTTGATGTTGCGTTGGTCCACTACAGCCTTGACCAAATCAAGCGACACTTTGTCTTGCTGTGCTTTGGGTGCTATCCCCAGCCAGTGGAAATATTTTAATGTGTGTTCCGGACGGTACGGAGGCAAATAATGGATTTGCCTTCCTTGCTCTTGTGCCCGAACAAGCAAGGCTACAAGTTCTGCAATGGTTCCCGTTTGAGTAATACCGGCCTTAGCCGCCTGATCTTTTATAGAGGGCATGGGGCCTGTCCAGACAATATCGTCCAAGGTCAGTTCTTCTCCGTAAATGGTGGTTGCTCCCGCATCTGCATCTATGACGGCTGCCAGCCCTGCTCTGTCATGAAAACCAAAATAATACAAAAACGTAGAATCCTGCCGGAAACGATACGTATTGTCAAGGTAGTTCATGGAAGATTCTTCATTGCCCGGGAAAAGCAGTAAGCCTGTTTTTATCCGGTCCGTCAATTGCGCTCTGCGCATAACATAGGTACTTGTTGAAAACATAATTTGTGGTTAAATAAATCTAAAAATCATTCAAAGATATGATTAATCTTTTGCTATTGTCTAAAAAATCTTTATGTTTGTTAGTGATACTGAACACATGTACAACTACATTTTCATTCTAAGAATATACGGCTTCATAGGCAAAGGTCTCTACAATTGCCGCATCTGCTGATTCTTTTTTTTAACACATGCTTCTCTTTGTAATTAGCGTGTGATTCTATTTTTGTCCCCTTTTCATTTCTTTCATTTCGTATACCTACAGACATTAAACTGTCTTTTAAGTGCTGATTACAAGCATACAATGTTTTTAAGCTAACACCATGAAAAAAAAACTATTCTACTTATCTTTTCTTGTTGCTCTGGTACCGGGGATTCTCTTTTTCAGCCCCAAAAACCATAGCTGTCATGCACAAGATTTTAATACACAGTACCGGAAGCTGGATTCTTTACATACTCTTTCCCATAAGGTATACCACACCGTTATAAACCCTCAATGGACTGACAGTGTAACCCTTACCTATCAAATCCGCGATCATGAAGGCCTGAAAGGGTACAAAGTAAACGTGGTAACACAGGCGAAGGAACCTTGGGATCCGGAATCTGTAAACGTTAACGAACATAACAGACGGGAAAGAAGTCAGAAAAAGTACCTTTCACCGGATGGCCTATGGGAAGCAATTATAAAAGACCATAACATTTGGCTTAAGAAATTAGAAACGGGAGAAGAAGAACCGTTAAGTTACGATGGAACGGAACATTACTATTACTCACAAATACATTGGTCTCCCGATTCTAAAAAAATTGCAGCCCTGCTCACCCGGGACGCTCCTAAACATAGAATTCCTCTTATAGAATCTGCTCCCGCCACACAAAAACAACCTTTGTTACAATGGCGTGATTATTACAAACCGGGTGACCTGATTCCTGTAAACATTCCTACACTTTTTCATATAGAACAAAAGAAAAAAGTGACTGTAGATGCCCAACCGTACAGTAATCCTTACCAATTGTTTTTCAGGAAATGGTCCCAAGATTCTCGTTGGTACAGCTTTGACTACAACGAAAGAGGACACCAAAAATATCAGATCGTAAACGTAGATGCCCAAACAGGGCAAACAAAAGTAATTGTTGACGAAGTGTTTGACACGTTCGTTCATTACCGTAGAAATTTTATTCAATACATCAAGAAAGATAAGAACCTGGTCTGGTCTTCTGAAAGGGATGGTTACAGGCATTTATATCTTATAGATGCACAGACCGGCCGGGTTCAAAAACAACTGACCAAAGGCCCTTGGGTAATTCAGGAAGTAGTTAGTATAGATGAAGAAGAAGGAATTATCCTGTTTATGGGCAATGGCAGAAACAAAGGGGAAGACCCTTACCACAAACATTATTACCGTATGAACCTGGACGGAAGCAGGCTCATAGATCTTACTCCGGAAAACGCAAACCACAAGGTACTGTTTTCACCCGACAAGAAATTTTTTACAGATAGTTTTTCACGTCCGGACAAAGAGCCTGTTTCTGTTATCCGTTCAACCAAAGACGGTAAGGTAATTATGGAACTGGGAAAGGCAGATATTTCCAATCTGTTAGCCACCCACTGGACCTTACCGGAAGTGTTTGTTGCCAAAGGCAGAGACGGTACCACAGACATCTGGGGAACTATTTACAGGCCCTCTGATTACCATCCGTCCCGCTCCTACCCGGTAGTAGAGTATATCTATGCAGGTCCGCACGATGCCCACGTTACTAAAGATTTTGCTGCTTACATGCGTTTTTCCAAATTGGTAGAACTGGGTTTTATTGTGGTTACCATTGACGGTATGGGTACGGCCAATCGTTCCAAGGCGTTCCATGATGTATGTTGGCAAAATTTAAAAGATGCCGGATTCCCGGACCGCAAACGTTGGATACAGGCAGCGGCAGCAAAATACCCCTCCATGGATATTGGCCAAGGGGTAGGTATATACGGGTATTCGGCCGGTGGGCAAAACGCCCTCTCTGCGTTGTTATTCCATAAAGATTTTTACAACGTTGGAGTGGCTCTATGCGGATGTCATGACAACCGTATGGATAAGATCTGGTGGAACGAACAGTGGATGGGCTACCCTCTTGGACCGTGGTATGCCGCCTCTTCCAATGTGGACAACGCGCATTTGCTGGAAGGCAAGCTGTTGCTGATTAACGGAGAGCTGGACGACAACGTAGACCCCACTTCTACGCTTCAAGTAGTAGACGCTCTGGTAAAAGCAGGTAAAGATTTTGAACAACTCTACTTGCCCGGTCACGGCCACTCCCTGGGGTCTGATTACATCACTCGCCGCGTGTTTGAGTTCTTTTATAGGCATATGGCACCGGAATGTTCTTCGGAATCACCCGTTATGGTTTCCTACAAGGAAAAACCTGTGATTACTACACCTCCGGCCGCTTTACACCTGGACTCTTTTTATAAAAAGTACATGAACGTAAACGGCATTCACGTAGTAAGTTCCCGGCGTGTCCCGGACTCTGTATTTCATGCCGCTTACGTTACGGTAAGGGCCATGACAGAAGCACTCCCGCCGGAAGTGCTGGAATCGCTTACCTCGCGTAATACACGCATTGGCATTATGGCACGGTACGAAGGTACAACAGACATACCGGAGCACGCTTATTTAGCCAAAGACACCACGCTTAACTGGAATGTACGAGCCCGTGGTTTGGGAGGTACATTAGCCAGACCTTTTTCTACGTGCGCAGAAGAAAACATCATGGCTTACCAGATAGACAAATACCATGCAGAAGACATTTTAGTACATGAGTTTGCACATACCATTCACAACGTAGGTATTTCACCCGTTTATCCCCAATTCAACCAAGAGTTGCAAGAAGCCTTGGACGCAGCCGTTGCCCAAGGTAAATACGAAAACACCTATGCCAAAACCAACATTGAAGAATATTTTGCAGAAGGCGTTCAAAATTGGTTCAATGTTAACGCAGAGGTGCTTGTTCCCGATGGCAAACACAACCAGGTGAACACGCATGAAGAAATGAAACGTTACGATCCCCGCTTATATAATATCCTGTCAAGGTTTTTTAAAAAACCGGAAGGGCAAATAAGCCGCCATAAAAAAGTAAACCTATACAACCAACTGTAATGAAAGTAAAACCATTCCTTTTTTCTTATCCTAACATATTGTGTCTTGTTTTATGTGCCCTTGTTTCTTTCACTTGTTGCTCCCGGGAAGATCCCAATCCGGATACAAACGGAGAAAAACCTATAGAAATTGACACTTCTGTGTATGCAGAAATTGTTCACAACGGTTTTACCATTAAAATCCCGGATTACCTGAAAAACACACCCGATGCCCGCAGGGCTTTGGACCTGATAAAGGACAACATAGATACTATGGCAGCCATTCTGCCGGACACGTTTTGTCGTGCCATGCAAAAAAATCCCGTTTGGGTAGAAAAAGACATCTGCCCCAAAGGTGCAGCCTGGTACCACATATCTAGTGAGTGGCTTCTGCAGAACAACATGAACCCCGATAAAGCCAAGTGTGTAGAAATATGCAACTATGTGAATTACGTAACGTGGACAGAATTGCACCAGCCCTTAATGCTGCTTCATGAACTTTGCCATCAGTACCACGACGTATCGCTCACTTTTGACCATCCGGGCATTATAGAAGCTTTTGAACATGCCAAAGCTACCGGATTGTACAAAAACACCCAATACCACCACGGGAACGGCATATATTCCACCGTTGCACAGGCATATGCATTAACAAACCACCACGAATATTTTGCAGAACTGTCTGAAGCTTTTTGGGGCGAAAACGACTACTTCCCTTTTAACCGCCAGGAACTTAAAGAGTATGACCCCATGGGGTATTATGTTCTTGAAGAAATTTGGACCCTGGACGGTCAACTTATACTCAATTCTCATTAACCTTATAATCAATTATGAAACGAATTCTATTAGGAATTTTAGCACTGTTATTTTTTGTACCGTCTGTGATGGCTCAAAAAAGACACGTTACCGGAACCATTGTTTCTTCTGAAGACGGTCAACCTGTAGTTGGAGTTACCGTACAGGACAAAGCAACCGGTACCTATGTCGTATCTGACCGGAACGGAGCCTATTCCATTGAAGTAGGAGCTGACTCCCAAACATTGACCTTCTTGTGCATTAGTTTTCGCGATCTGGAAGCTGCCATTACAGGCAGTGTTCTGGATGTGACTATGCAACCGGACGTTATGGCCTTGGATGAAATCATGGTCATAGCTTATGGACAAGGTAAGAAAACATCGTTTACAGGATCTGCTTCTGTTGTAAAGAAAGAAGACCTGGAACGGGTCAAGACCTCCAACATAACCCAGGCTTTGCAAGGGTTAAGTCCGGGGGTTCAAGTGATTAACAGCAGCGGCCAACCCGGCGCCAGCGCCAGCATCTTGATCCGTGGTATTGGGTCTATGAATGCATCCAGCGCTCCCATGTATGTTGTGGACGGAGCTCCATATAACGGATATATTAACGTCATTGCTCCTTCAGACATCGAATCATTGACGGTTCTGAAAGATGCGTCTGCCACAGCTCTTTACGGTTCACGCGCTGCCAATGGTGTGATTATGATCACCACACGTAAAGGACAACGGGAGCGGGGAGAAATCAGCTTTAGGTCCAGCCTTAGCTATTCAAACCTTGCCGTAAATATGCCCCATCAGCTAACTCCCCGGGAGTTTACAGAGCTGTCATGGCGGGGAATATATTATGAAGCACTTGACAACGGATATACGCCGGAAAGCGCAGCCGTTCTGGCAACAAACAACCTTGCCAATGAACTTAAGATCAATCCCTGGAATACAAACCAGCCTGTTGGAACAGACGGAAAATTAGTTTCCGGAGCCGACCTTCTTTTTGAAGGAAACTGGCGTGAAGAATTGCTTCAATCAAGACCTCGTCAAGAATATTCTCTTGATTTTAGTGGACGTACAGAGAAAACCAATTATTTTTTCTCTTTAGGTTACCTAGATGACAAAGGCATCTTTACCACACAACAATTCAACAGAATTACCGGCCGTTCCAACGTTACTACTCAGGTGAAAGATTGGTTGGAAGTAGGTACCAACACTTCTTTTGGACACAGCCTTACACAGGCCCCTGCAGGAGAATCTACCATTTGGTTTTTAAGAACCGTACCCAGTATTTATCCCATTTATGAATGGGACTATACCACAAATGCTTATAAGACAGATGCAGACGGGAAAAAGATTTACGACTACGGCAACGATCGTAAGAGCTGGATAGGCTGGAACCCCTTGGCAGATGCAGAGTATAACAAAGGCATAACACAAGTAGATAATATTTCTACCCGTAATTATGCAGAAGTAACGTTCATCCCCCAACTGAAATTCAGGACCAGCATAAGCCTGGATTACTATTTGAGCAGCTACAGCGGGTATACCAACCCCACGTATGGCTTTATGGCAGGCCGCGGTGCCGCCACTAAATCTACCACCCGTAACATTACTACTGTATGGACCAACTTGTTAACATATGACCAAACGTTTGGAAAACATGGAGTAAGTGTGTTGCTGGGGCAAGAGTCCTATCAAAGAAGAGTAAACGGATTAAGCGGTTCCAAAGAAGGGTTTCCTTTTGGCGGTTTGTATGAATTAACTTCTGCGGCTACCATGACAGACCTTACTTCGTACGAAGACAACTACCGCTTGATGAGTTGGTTCTCCAGGGCCGAATACGACTTTGACAACAAATATTACATTTCGGGAAGCTTGAGGACAGACGGTTCTTCCCGTTTCCACAAGAACACCCGCTGGGGTACTTTTTGGTCGATAGGAGCTTCCTGGAGGCTTTCCAACGAGAATTTCCTGAAAGGAGTTACCTGGATAGACAACCTGAAACTAAAGGCCAGCTACGGAGCCGTTGGAAACGACGACATCTCTTGGTATGCTTACCAGGGTCTTTATGGAACCGGGTACGACGACTTTGGCAAAGCCGGAGTTATGATTCAAAGACTGCCCAATGAAACACTCCAATGGGAAACCAACTTGCAATTTAACACAGGGTTGGATTTTGCTCTATTCAATCGCCTTACCGGGTCGTTTGAATATTTCCTAAGAAAATCCAAAGACCTGCTCTTTACCATGCCTATGGCTTCCTCTACCGGCTTTAGCGGTGTGGACAGAAACATTGGTGACGTACAAAACAGAGGTGTTGAATTGCAACTGAACTGGCGAGTTATAGATGCCGAAAATTTCAAATGGAACATGGATCTAAACGCTTCCCATTACAAAAACACCATTACCAATTTGCCTCAGAAAGAAATGAACGCGGGCGTCTTCAAATGGAGGGAAGGCGAAAGCCGTTATAATTTCTGGGGAGCCGAGTGGGCCGGAATCAATCCGGAAAACGGAAACGACCAATGGTGGAAAAATATATATGAAACAAATGCAGACGGTGAGAAAGTACTGAAAGAACGCGTACTCACAGAAAGCTATAACGACGTGAGTGGTGATGACCAGAAAAAATACCTGGGCGATGCCATCCCCAAACTTTTTGGAGGTTGGAGCAACACCTTTAGCTTCTATGGCGTAGACTTTTCCTTTATGTTGTACTACAGTATTGGAGGAAAACTTTATGACTCTGACTATGCACAAATGATTGCCTATAGAGAAGGGTTTTCTTTCCACCCCGATAATTTGGATTCCTGGACAGAAAACAACAAAGACTCCCGGTTTACACGCTTCTCTAAAGCCTATTCAAGCTCCATGGGAGCTTATTCGTCCAAATTTATTTTTGACAATACCTTTATAAGGTTACGGAACGTGTCTTTGGGATACACCTTGCCTTCGTCTTTGCTTAGGAAGATGAAGTTTAGTTCCTTCAGAATATACGTTCAGGGTGACAACCTAATAACACTGGGATCTGCCGTACGCAGAGGAACGGATCCGGAACAAAGCATTTCAGGAACTACCGTGAACCGTTTCCCAACCACCAAGTCCGTAACCGTTGGCTTACAGTTTAGTCTATAATTATTAAAGATGATATTTTTATGAAAACACATATAAAAACCTTACTTATAGCAGGTATAATCCTTTGGGGGTTCAGCTCTTGTACAGGCTTTTTAGAGACCAACCCTTCTACTTCTGTGGCAGACACAGAAGTGTTCAAGACTACCCAAGGCGCTCAATCTGCCTTATACGGGAGTTATTATCACATGGAGTCGGGGAACGGCGGAGCCAATCGCCAGGACGACTGGGGGTATCCCACGCACCTGATGACGTTTGATGTCTGTGGAGAAGACATGATTGTTTGGGGCGGATGGTATTCTTACGACTACAATTATTGGGGGCACACCCGCGGTGATATTTTTAAAGCAAGTGCCTTATGGCAGTTCTATTACCGGTTGATCAACAACACCAATAGCATCATTAATTATATAGACGAAGCAGAAGGCTTGCAATCAGATAAAAATTATATAAAAGGCCAAGCGCTGGCACTCAGGGGTTGGTCTTATTTTCATCTGATTCGCTTGTTCCAACATACTTATGCCATTGCCAAAGACATGCCCGGTGTTCCCATCTATTTGGAACCTACTACTGACCAAACGGAAGGAGCTCCCAGAGGAACGGTACAAGCCACCTACGACAGGGTTTTGGAAGACTTTACGCAAGCAGAAGGCCTATTGCAAGGTTTTGTCCGAAGCTACAAAAACCATGTTGACCAAAGCATTGTAAGGGCTTTCCTGGCACAAACGTACCTGACCATGAACAACTGGGAAAAAGCAGCCGAATATGCAGAAAAAGCCCGTCAAGGGTATCCACTCACCAGTAACAGTGTATACCTGGACGGTTTTAACGACTTGAATAATGCCTCGTGGATGTGGGGTATGCCGCAAACAAAAGACCAAAATTTGGGCGACTACTCTCCTTATGCCATGTGGGCCAACTGGACCAGAAACGGATACAGTTTCCAATGCTTCTTCTTGAGTACTCCTTTTGTCAATCAATTTGACGAAAGTGACGTTCGTAAATCGCAAATCCATTTTGTGTGGGATGTCATTTATTATTCCATGAAATTCCGAGACACAGAAGACCTTACAGGCTCCATTGTATTTATGCGCTCAGAAGAAATGTTGCTTACCCAAGCCGAGGCCTTGGCCCGCATGGGAAAAGAAGCACAGGCAAAAGAATTGTTGTGGGAGCTGCAGGAAATGAGAGGTGCTCAAAAAACAACAGCTTCAGGCAACGATCTGGTAGAAGCCATATTAATGGAACGCAGAAAAGAGCTTTACGGAGAAGGCTTGGCCTGGTTTGATATGATTAGAAACCAAAAGCCACTGGAAAGAAAAGGCAACCACGTTGATTACGGCGGCCACAAAACATTCCCTGCAAGGTCTTGGCGGTTTGTATATCAGATTCCCAACTCGGAAATAATAAATAACAAATCTATGGAAGAAGGCATTTGGCCACAGGGTGACCAGAATCCTTTTGATGGCGTATACACGCCTTAATTTTTTCATTTTAGTTTTTTGAAAACGTCCGGTTAAACAATATTTATCGGACGTTTTTTTTTATCTTCGTAGCTATGAAAAAACTTTATGCTTTATTTGTTTTAGTACTTGCTGTAGCCAAACTACATGCAAATCCTGTCTATTTTGCTTCTAAACCTTCCCTGTCCCCCGACGGGACGGAAATATTCTTTGCTTGGGACGGAGACATCTTTCGTGTACCGGCAGAAGGAGGTCTGGCTCTGAAAATCATATCTATGAAAGGTACAGAAACAGCCCCGCTGGTATCTCCCGATGGTACCCTCCTGGCTTTTGCAGCCAACGAACAAGGAAATTACAACGTATATGTAGTGCCGCTTGCAGGAGGAGAAGTAGTACAACTAACGTACAACGATGCCTCTGACATTCCTGTTTCCTGGTCGCCCGATTCAAAGCACATATACTTTGAATCCAACCGATACAACAACGTGAGTGTATACTCCGTACCTGTAACAGGCGGAACACCTAAAAGATTGTTTCCTCACTATTTCAATACCATTTCTTCTTTGGTGGAAAACCCGGTAACCGGAACCTATTATTTTATTGAATCTGCCGAAAGTTATCGATTTGCCACACGAAAAGGATACAAAGGAGAACACAACGCCAACATCCTTTCCTGGAATCCCAAAACAGAAGAATACAAAGAGCTGACCACATGGATTGGCAAAGACCAATGGCCCATGGTAGATAAAAACGGCACGTTGTACTACGTGTCCGATGAAGAAAACGGAGAAGACAATCTGGTAAAACATGAAAACAACCACCGCGTGTTCATGACCCAATACACAGAGCCGGTACGCTATCCTTCCATAAGCTACGACGGTTCCCGGATTGTGTTCCTAAAAGGCTATCAAATCCACTGGCTGGATACAGAAACGGGTGCGTTGACAAAACCGGAAATTGCTATTGTGGACACCAAGAAAAACGTGGACATCAGCGTGAAAATAGAAACGCCTTCAGACGCAGCCGTGTCTGCTGATGGCAAAAAGCTGGCGTTCTCTTACAGGGGAATGTTGTTTGTGAGCGATGACAAAGGCAACTTCATACAACAAATAGAAACACCGGCACAAGAGCGTGTGGCGGAAGTGGTATGGGGTACAGACAGCAAGACATTATACTATACCCGAACAAATAAAGGATATTACCATATTTTCAAGACACAAGCAGATGTTCCCGGGACGGAAACGCTCGTATATGAAGCTCCGGAAAAAGCACGAAGTCTTACGCTTTCTCCCAAAGGAGATAAGATAGCTTTTGTTAGCGGCAAGCGAAGCTTGATGCTGCTGGATACAGAAAAAGACGTTGCAGAAAAACTGGCCGATCAAGAATTCTGGGGGCATCAAAACTATTCTATTGCCTTTTCCCACGACCAAACACACTTGGCGTTTACAGCCATGAATCTATTTGAGCAAGACGTATATATATATTCTTTTGCCACAAAAGAAGTCACTAATCTGACGAACTCTGCCGTTTCTGAAAGCGCTCCCGTATTTACGCCGGACGGAAAGAACTTGTACATGCTAACCAACAGGATGGCAGCCAGCTACCCGGGAGGCGCATCTGCAGCTCTCTACAAAGTGGCCTTACAGAAAACCCAAAAACCTTTGGCAACAGAAGCTTACGAACAATTGTTCCAAAACAAGAAAACGAATGATAAAGACTCCCTTGTTGTCATTGACGAAAAATATTTGCAACGCAGGTTTGAGCGTGTTGTAAGAACAGGAAACCAGAGCAACCCCTTTATTTTCAATGAAAAAGGCAAAACCTGGTTGCTTTACGGTTCCAATCACGAAGGTACTTTTGGTGTCTATATACAAGAGTTGAAAGAGTGGGACCAAAAACCGGCGAAACAAATCAAGGGCCTGCGCATGGCCAGAAAATACATCACCAACGGCAAAGACCTTTTTGCATTGGCTATGGATGGTTTGTACAAGATCAACCCCGCTGCCGGTTCGGCTACAAAAATTGCCTTAACGGCACATGCCGATAAAAACATTGCCCACGAATTTGAGCAAATGTTTTACGAAGTGTGGGCCACGTTGGAACAAAACTTCTACGACCACACCTTCCACGGCGTAGACTGG
>MTBK01057302.1_pt1 | contig 15186 bp, 17 predicted proteins | sample 1535981 | NCBI WGS metagenome assembly MTBK01 (sample SAMN06109225, study PRJNA356200) | anaerobic digester metagenome | isolation source: biogas reactors fed with pig manure or primary and secondary sludge | place: Spain | collected 2016-06-30 | reverse complement strand
GGGTAGTGGCCTATGAAATAACTGGTAATCGAAAATTTCTGCTACGCGATTATTTTGGTATCATCACAAGTTGTTGCTCAACGTAATTCCAAAGGATCACGCGTGCGGGTGACCCATCGAGGCCTCTGAGCCGCAGCGGCAGCGCCGCCATGAAATACTCCCCTTCCGGCACGCCGGAGAGGTCGAGCAGTTCGAGTATGACCGTCCCGCACCCGAGCAGCCGGCGATGGACCGAGCCGTCGCCCCGGTAGGATTCTATCGAAGGGGCATCCGTCCCGATGCAGGTTATCCCGGCGCCGGCGACGAGGTCTGCCGCCTCGATTGAGAGTGCCGGGTAGCCGGGATCGAACTCCTGCATCTCCGAAAACCACGTCTTCAGGAGGAGCGCCCGGGCGCCCTTCAATCGGCCGAAGATCCGATCGGGTGTGATGAATTCCTCCACGTCGCTGCAGTCGAGCACCCGCGCCGGCCCTGTGAGTCGGTCGAGCGGTATCCGGTCGACCGTCTGCCCGCCCTCTATGTAGTGCGACGGGGCGTCGATGTGCGTCCCGGTGTGGCTCCCGAGGGTCATATCGGTCACGCGGTACTGCCCGGTATCGATCTCGCGGAACCGGGGCACGATGTCGCCGGGGTAGATTATGACATCGTCGGAGAGGGCGCGGGTGACATCATAGATCTTCATAGATCCTCTCCGCTCCACCCGAACTCCCCGATCAGCGGCACAAAACAGACGCCGCCGAGCGAGGTGGTCTCAACCCGGCCATCGCGCTTGACGAGTTTGACGAGATCCTGGCAGTCTTTTGGACCGATGGGGGCGATCAGGCGCCCGCCTTCCGCGAGCTGGTCGATCAGCGGTTGCGGGATTGATGGTGATGCCGCCGTGATGATGATGGCGTCGTAGGGTGCCCCCGGCGGGTAGCCTTCCGTGCCGTCGCCGATGACTATCCGGACGCTGGTGATCCCCGCCCGGGCGAGGTTTCCCCGCGCCCGGCCGGCGAGGCTATCGAGGCGCTCGATCGATACGACGGAACCCGCGAGTTCGGTGAGGATGGCCGCCTGGTAGCCGCTGCCGGCTCCGATCTCGAGCACCCGGCTCTCCGGCTGAAGCTCAAGGTTCTCGGTCATGACGGCGACGATGTAGGGCTGTGATATGGTCTGCCCTTCCCCTATGGGAAGCGGCCGATCCTCGTAGGCGGCACGCTCAAGGCCCTTCGGCACGAAGAGGTGGCGCGGAATTTTTCGCATCGCGGCAAGCACCCGCTCGTCCCTGATCCCCCGGGACCGGATCTGAAACTCCACCATCCCCTCGCGCTCTTTCGTGAAACGGTCAGTTTCCGTCATGGCATCTGCCATCAGAACCCGGATTCGGCTTTATCGATTGCATCATCGATCTGCCTCTGCAGGACTTCAGGCAGACCGCCGATCTTGACGTCCAGGAACCCGCGTATGATGGTTGCTGTGGCATCATCCTCCGAGAGGCCCCTTGCCATGAGGTACTCGATCTCGTGGCGGGCGATCTTTCCGACCGCGGCCTCGTGGGAGAGCTCGGTACCGGTCAGCGTTCCTTCGATCTCGGGGATGGCATGGATTGTACCGTCTTTTAAGATCAGGCCCTTGCACTCGATATGACCCCGGGTGTTCTCCTTCTCGCCGAGGATGTGCCCCCGGGATATAACAGTGCCGCCGGTTGTGATCGCCCGGGAGATGAGTTCGGTGCTCGTCTGTTCAGCGCCGAGGATGGCCCGGGAGCCGAGGTCGAGGAACGAACCCGGCGTTGCGACGACGATGCTTGAGAACCGGGCTACGGCATTCTTCCCGACGAGGCGCGCCATCGGGTACATAATGACCCGGTTTACCGGCTGCATGCAGACGTAGTTTGAGAGATAGATACCACCCTCCTCGACGATGGTGGCGCTCCGTGGAAAGACACTGATCCCTGAATTCCAGTTATGGATCATCGTGGATGTGACCCGGGCGCCTTTGCCGACATAGATCTCGGTCACCCCGATGTGCGCACCATGCTTCTTCTGCCATGAGCTGGCGCACCCCGATATGATATGGATCTCGGACTCCTCTCGCGCGATGAATATGTTATGCACATGCTGCACCGGCCCATCGCGGAGGAAGAGGCAGGCCTGAAGCGGCATCGCGACCTTCACGCCGGGGTGAGCGATGACGACGAGGCCCTGCGGGGTCTCCTGTTTTGCCACATACTTCGTGTATTTGTCCGCATCCGCCGGGACCGCGTTCCAGTAGTAGTCGCGCATCCAGTCGTACTTCTCAAGGGCGGCCTTGATGGGGAGCATCTCGATCCCCTCGGCCCCGCAGGTGGTCTGCACCACGTTCTGGTCGATCTGGAAGAAGCTTCCGCAGCGGTTCTGCATCCCGACCTCAAGACCGGTCAGGGCGAGGCGCTCCTGATCTTCCGGCGAGAGGTGTTCCATGTCAGTTACGTCTGTTTGCAACGCAGGCACTCCCCGTATCCTCTCTCTTTGACCACGCGCAGGATCTCGCGGGCGTTTCCGTGGCACCGTATCTGACCGCTTATCATGACATGGCCCTGGTCGGCCTCGAGGTAGTCAAGGATGTAGCCCGTATGGGTGATGATCAGGCCGCTACGGCGCCGGTTGATTATATGGACATCTTTTTCGAGAAGGCCTGCGATCTCCCTTCCCATAAGGTTCATGTTCTCGAGGTCGACCCCGCTCTCAGGTTCATCCAGCATGACAAAGTCGGGCTGCTGGACCTTCAGCTGCAGAACTTCGCTCCGCTTCATCTCACCGCCGGAAAACCCGACGTTGATGTCCCGGGCAAGGAACTGTTCCATATTGACCGACTGCGCCAGCGCCTCTATAGAGTCTTCGCCCATATGGGATGTGGCGATGAGCAGTTTCCCGAGTTTCAACCCGGATATTGCAGGGGGGTGCTGAAACATCATGCCTATCCCGAGATGGACCCGCTCGTGGATCGGTATGTGGGTGATATCCCTCCCCTTAAAGACAATAGACCCGGCTGTGATCCTGTAGCCGCCAAACCCCATGACAGCCTTGAGCAGCGTACTCTTTCCCGATCCGTTCGGGCCCATCAGGACATGAGTCTCCCCCTGCCCGATACGGAGGTTGATGTCGCGGAGCATCTCGGTACCATCCACGCTCACGTGTAAATCACTGATATCCAGCATACGGCACTCCGTTATCTATATGCCAGGAAATACATTAACACTTGTACCATAACACCCGGCCTTCCAGCAGGGGGTGAGTCAAAAAACGCTCCAGGTCGATTGACTGGCGCTGGAATGAGATCATATGCCCATTATAGCGCCGGATGTCTGGCGAAATTTCGATCCTTCACTTTCGCACCGCACGGCTTATGGTTAAGTAGCGACCTCACCCCGTATTATGTATGGAAAGAACTGCGTTTACAACGTTTGCCTGCCTCGCCGAGCGGGCAGCCCGCCACCCAACCATAATCAGGCGGAACCAGATGCGTAAGGCAGCGTATGTCAGCATCAGAAAACCGGATCTCTGCGTGAGGCCAGAGGCCGGGGATCGCCGCCCCTACTGATTCACCCCTCTTCCAGGTACGCCCGGGCGCGGAGATACGACCCGGGGCGGTCATGGGCGTGGGTTATGAGGAGGTTGTAGATGTCGACGGCGGTCCGCGACTCATCGAGCAGGGTGTTGTAGGATCGCAGCATATCGTTATAATCCCGTGCTTTCCGGTTGTATTCAGGGACAAGACGGTTGTACTCCCCGATCTCCCCCGCCCCGGAGAGATCGGTTATCCGTGCGCCGAGTGAATCGATATGCTCTTTTTTTGCCTCAATCTCCCCTGCGCGCATATCAATCTCCGGCACTAGCGCCTCAGCCCGGGCGCGGGATGCTGAGAGCGCGCGTTCTATCGCGCGGATCTGATCGCACGCGGTGTATTGCCGTGGGCCGTCGCCGATGGGGATCACCAGGGGATCGGAGGCGAGGACTGTCCCTTGCGAGAGCACCGCTGGCGGGATGCCGACGTAACTTGTGTTGGTTGCCTCGATGTAGGCGAGGGAGGTGTTACGGTAGTGGCATCCGGCGCTTCCCACCCCCACGGCCATGTGCGTCTCGTCCCCGAAGTAGAAGAGCGAAGCCCTGTAGCCTTCCCGGGCGAGGAGCGCAGCGAGGAGGAGGCTTTTGTCATCGCAGTCCCCATCCCCGTCGCCGCATGTCACTATGGGGAACTTCGGTTCGGTGAGCGAGTCGTCTGTCCGGTAGGGGATGGACTGCACGAACGCGGTGATCAGCTCGAGGTAGCGGTCATCGTCGAGCCCTTTGCGATCCCTGATCTCGCGGAATGCCGCTATAAGGTCTGCATAGAAGGGTTCCTGGTGAGGGTCATCTGCAAACGCCTGGTAGTAGATGGGGATCCACTCCTCTTCGGAGAGGTCTTTGTAGAGGTGGAGCCTCCGGTCCGCCTCCTTTGCGCCGGCGTAGACCGCAGGGTCGATACCGATCCGGATCGTCTCCTCCCCGCCCTCGAAGGGGAAGGTGTAGACCCGGGGGTGAACGGGGCCCGTCTCCCCTGTCGGCACGATCGCCGGAGAGACGAGGTCATCCAGGCAACCGGCGCTGAGGGGCATGGCGATGAGGATGAGAAGGGTAAAGACTCGCTTCCACATGGTATCAGGAGGAAAATTGTCTTCCCTCTTCACTTCTCTCCCGGGAGTAGTTATATGTGCTCCGGGGTGTAGCGGGGCAATCTTCATGTAGGTTTGCGGGGATACACCCGGCTGCCACCACGGGTGGAGGGTATATGGATGAATCAATTTGAACGAATACCGGTCGATGTGCGGTGGAAACTGGCCGCACAGGGGTTCTCGGCGCTGCCGTTTGCCTACCGCAGGGCTATAAAGGATGTTGCCGGCGATCATCTCTATAACGAGGTCGAACGAGTTGTCTGGCAGGGATTTGGCAGGGAGGCAGGCGTCGTCGCCCATGCATTCGGGATGCCTCTCGGGAATGCACGGGAGGTTGCGGAGGCGTTTGCGGTGGCTGCGAAGGTCTTTTTCGGGGCAGAATACCGCTACGAGATCAGAAACTCCGCGCCCGACGAGGCGGAGCTGACGATCCGGGGTTGCGCGATGGTGAAGAGGGCAAAAGAGATGGGGGAGGATCCTTTTGCTGCCTGCAACGCCTGCCATGCCTTCACGAAAGCCGCGATACCGAACCTTAATCCGGGTTACGCCCCGAAATATCAGAGCGGTATATGTGCCGGCGACAGCGCATGCTCGATTCTTGTAAAATCTCTGGACCGGGGGTGATGCGCCAACCCGGATTCTAAAGGCGCAAACACCTCTGGAAGAGAATCCGGAGCGGATGCGCCTCAGCTGTCTATAAGCAATTATAAATCTCCTGCCCCCTCCTCTTTCTTATGAGTTCCCCACCTTACCCATGGATTATTGCCGTCGTAGCGGTGCTGGCCGCTGCCGGCGCCGGGTTTGCGCTGCTGAACCAGCCATCGGCCGCTCCGGCCGACGAGGGCGCCGCCGATGCGGCCTATGCCCTGATCCAGCTCCAATCCGGGATCACCAGGGCGCTTGAGACGCTCGACCACCGCCTGGGCCACGCGGCCCCGGCGATCGGGGATCCGGCTCTCAACGACGATGCCGCTCGCGCGATCCTCGCAGACCTGAGCAGAACCGATCCTGCGATCGTAGACTGCACGGCCTCTAATACGGAGGGGACGCTCATCATCGTCGAACCGGAGGAGTATCATGGAACGGAGGGCGCAGATATCCGGAACCAGACCATCGTCCAGCATGTCCTGGCATCGAAGCGGCCGATCATGAGCGAGGTGATCACGGTCGCGGAGGGGTTCCCGGCGGTGGTCATTAACACGCCGATCTTTACGAGCGAGAGCCGGTTCGTGGGGTTCACCTCTATCGTCTTCCAGCCAGATGTTCTGATCGCCGGCGTCGCCGGGCCGGTTGTAAGCGGCACCCCCTTCCAGGTGATGGTCGTCCAGACGGACGGGCGGGTGCTCTACGACACCGACCAGAACCAGATCGGGCGGATGACGTTTGAGGATCCGCTCTACGCGGACTACCCGGATCTGCTCGACGCGGCTCGCCGGGTCAGCGCTGAGCGATGCGGGACTGCCACGTATGCGTTTGCGGCCGGCGGGCAGGCGGTGCATAAGGAGATCATATGGACCACGGCCGGGCTCCACGGTGTTGAGTGGCGCGTGGCGGTGATCCGGGAGCTGGGATAGGGGCTCTCTGCGCCGGGGGTCATGCTCCCGCTGCAACCAATTTTTAGCATTTGCTCATAACGACCATGCTGGAGACACTTGCGGCGCTTGCCGACCTCACCCGGGCGCATTTTTTCTTCGCCTGGCCCCTCTTCTTCTCTCCCTGGGCGCTCGCGCATCTTGCGGTAAACGACATAGCAGATATAGCAAACGACCGCGCCCGCGGGATGGCGACGATACCGGCCCTCTACGGCATGGAGGGTGCGGCTACATGGGTCATCGGGTTTGCAGCAGTCCATGCCCTGACAGCGCTCGCTCCAGGCTTCGCGCCCGGCTGGATAGCCTTCGCCGGGTTCGGGGCGGGGCTCGCCCTGCTCGGAATCTCAGGCTGTCTCATCCTCCGGTAAGGGTGCCCGGCGGCCGCGATGAGTGTGTTCCCGCTCGTCCACGCGAGCGTCTTGCTCTGAGGCTCCCTACTCCACTATGAACGCCCCGCTCATGAACGGGTGGACGTCGCACTGGAAGAAGTATGTCCCGGGCTCAGCCGGCGCTGTGAAGGTCTGGGTTACCTTATCCGGGCCGGTTATGAGATCGCCTATGAATATCGCCCTGGCCGCTGAAGAATCCGTGTAGAACGAGACGTTGTGCGGTACGCTATCGTCCTGGTTATCGAGGTTTATGGTCACCTCCGCACCCGCCGGGACTGTGATCGTATCCGTATCAAACGCCATGTCCACGGCCACGATATTGATGGTCACGCTTCTGGCGGCCTGGGCCGCAGCGGTATCCGGGGTCATGCCCCCACCCCCATGACTACAGTTGCCTGCATCATGAGCCCCACCCTGTCACCGGGATGGTATAATGGTTGCGACTCCGGCATGTCACCCTTATCGCAGACCACGTGGAGGCCTGAAGCCGGCGGCGTAGAGCCGATAAAAAACCCGAGAAGGAGGGGAGATGCGGCAACAGATCCCGGCGCAGGCTTGGCTGCTTCAGGGAGAGGGCATGCTACCGGGCCGGCAGCCCCGCCCTCTTATCTTCGCGGGATCTTCCACCGGGGTCGCCCCAGTCCCCGCACCCGGCGAGAACCTCCCACCTCTGCTGTATCCCCCCCTCCAGCCGCATAATCCGGGCTGTCCCGCCGAGGCTCTCCTCGACCTCGAAGAACTCCCGTGCCTTCTGCTCGTTGAACGGACCGTAGCGCTTGATCTCACCATCGCTGCTGAGGACTTCGACCCTGTGTTTCAGGCGGGATATATCCACCATCATCATTCACCAGTTCTCCAGACTGGTCTTTAGATCCATAAACCTTGGGGATCCTCCCGCCTGGATATCATTCATGGGGGGCGCCCGGGAGTGCCGCACCGGTCTGTGCGATCGATCTCCAGGGTATTTAGGAAGGCCATGGCTCCACCCTGAGCGGAGGTATCGCGCCCGCGAGATCGGCATTCTGCGCGAGGCGAGCAGGGGTCGGGGAGCGATCCGGGTATCCTGATCGAGCTTGAGATAGGGCCATCGGATGAGATATCTCTGATCTGTAGGTGGTGTCCGGCGGTTACGGCGAGTGTATGATTATGCAGCAGATGCTCGTGGTGTGGTCTCCTGCCGCAGAGCCGGGCCGGTGGCGTACCTTATATACCATCCGCCCGTACCTCTACGGGCAGTGTTCTATCTGCATGAGCAATCCAATGGATTATAACAGAAGAAACAGAAATTTTGGCGGACCGAGGAACTTCGGCGGTCCCCGCGAGATGACTAAGACCATTTGTTCAGACTGTGGGAAAGAGTGCGAAGTCCCCTTCAAGCCGACCGAGGGCCGGCCAGTCTATTGTCAGGACTGCCTCCCGAAGCACAGAAAACCCCGGTTTTAAAACAATAATACTCTTTTTTTGGGATCCTGTAGCGAACCTCACCCGTAAGTTCGTGTGAAGCGCCTCGCACAGGGATAGCGATACTACTCACGCGATCTGCAACGGGCCTGCGGGGGCCTCGTGGCGACATGTCTCGAAGAATTCCCATACCTTCTGTTCGCTTTTCAGGCATTTTCACTTCCGCCATATCGGGGCTGGAGTTATGCAAAGGCGATGAAACCGGTGAACGATTCTTCCACTCACACATCATCCATGGAAGGCGCCCGGGAGTGCCGCGGAGGATCCCCCACACCATTGTTCTTAAGGGCGGGGTTTCCCGGGAACCCGGGCTCATCCATGCCATCGAAGAGGATGCGGTGTATGTCGGAGCGTGGCGAAACAGATCTCTCTGGAGGCGTTCCGGGGGTCTACGATCCCGGGCCTATATAAGCCCGAGATCAGAGTAGAGAGAGTCCCGGATCCCCCGGAGAGCATCTGCAGCCGGGGATTCGCGCCGGGTCACAGGCTCGCCGGACCGCACAGCATCGACGACCACCGGGTCGAACGGGATCTTTCCTGCCACGGTGAGGCTTTCCTTCGCGCAGTAATCCTCGATCTCCCTGCAGATATCCTCTGCGAGGTCGAACCGGTTTATAACGACGAAGATCTTGAGGCCGAACCGCCGGCAGACAGTCACCAGCCGCTCGAGATCGTGGAGCGCCGCGATCCCCGGCTCCGTCACGATGAGTACCGCGTCCATCCCGCTGACCGTCGCGATCAGCGGGCAGCCGATCCCCGGCGGGCCGTCGGCGAGCATCAGTTCAGCCCCATCCGAGAGGGCCACGGCCCGTTTTTTCACCTCTATGACGAGCAGCCCTGAGTTCCCGGAACCCGGGAAGAGCCGGGCGTGGGCGAGGTTCCCTCGGTCGGTCACCGATGTGTAGACCTCACCGCAGACGTGCGGCACCATCTCGATCGCCCCCATGGGACAGACATAGGCGCAGACACCACAGCCCTCACAGTGAAGGGTATCCACCACCCAGGCATCATCATGGCGCATGATCGCCTCAAACCGGCAGCGGTCCGCACAGATCCCGCAGTCGCTGCAGAGGTCCGGATCGATCCGACCCACCTCAAGCCCGCAGAAATCTTCGGTGCTGATCCGCCGTGGATCGAGGAGGAGAGCAAGGTTTGCGGCCTCCACGTCGCAGTCGGCGAGAACCTGCGGCACTCCGCCTATATCAGCGAGCGCCGCCGCTACCATCGTCTTCCCGGTGCCGCCCTTGCCGCTTATAACGGCGAGCTTGATCATGGGCTCACCCCCAGGATCTCTCCAGAGAGTTCAGCGAACCGCTCCTCCCATCCGGGGAGATCGCGGACGATGAGCCCGCCCCGGGATGTCACGGTGGCGATCTCGCGGGAGAACGGTATGGTCATCAGGATCGGGAGATTATGCTCCCGGCAGAACTCGACGGTATTCTCGTCCTGCCCGTCGCTCCGGTTGATCACGACGCCGGCAGGTATACCGAGCTCCTCCGCCACCCCTGCTGCAAGACGGAGATCGTGCAGCCCAAACGGCGTCGATTCGGTGACTAAAAGGCAGTAATCGCTCCCTTCGAGGGTCTCGATCACCGGGCAGGCGATCCCGGGGGATGCGTCGTACATTATGAGCGGGTGGCCCTCAGCGAGCATCTTCGCCGCCTTTATGACCTTCGGGGCCAGCACCTCCCCCTCGTTTAATATGCCGGTGATCAGGACCAGCCTGGGGAGCGGACGGGAGCAGGAGACCCGGCCGATGGCGCGCGGAACCTCCCTGATCGCGCCCCGTGGGCAGACCAGCGCACAGCCCCCACAGGAGTGGCAGAGGTAGGGGAATGTGAGGACGGTGTCCTTCACCACGGCAAGCGCCCCGAACCGGCAGAACTTCCCGCATTCTCCACAGAAGTTGCACCTCGCGTAGTCTATCTCCGGGACCGGGGCCGTCACCGGCACGTCCGTCGCCTCGGATGGGAAGAATAGGTGAAGGTTTGGCTCCTCGACATCGCAGTCGACGAGCACGACATCGCGGGAGTGGGCGAGCGTCCAGGCGAGGTTCGCCGCCACAGTGCTCTTCCCGGTCCCGCCTTTGCCGCTTGCAATAGCAATCTTCATGCCTGACCCCGCCTCAGACAAGGGGGATCGGCTGCAGGTTCCCGGCGGTGTACGCCGCGAGGGCATCGGCTACGCTGCCGCTCCCCTGGTATGCAAAGACCTTAAACCCGCCGGCTGCAAGCGCACGCGCAGCGTTCCCGCCGACGTGGCCGGTGATGGCGACCGTTGCGCCGCGATCCGAGAGCAGCTGGACCGCCCGGGGTCCGACCCCGCCGGCAGCGTCAATGAGGGGATTCTCAATCGATTCAGACTTACCCGTCTCCGTATCGACGAAGACAAAGTAGGGTGCCCGGGCGAACCGCTGCTCGACCGGGGCGTCCGTGCCCGGGGCACGTGCTGTGATACAGACAATCATGGATACACTCCTTCTTACTCGTATGGATATAATATTACGGGCGATGCACCCTGTTTAATGCCCACCGCACTCCTCGCCTTCCCCGTGGTGGCATGTGCTCTCTCCCGGGAAAAGGCGGCCGGCGATGTAGTCCTGTGCGACGTAATCAACGTTCCCGCTGACGCCGAGGAGCACCTCGATACCGTTCTGATTGAAGAGACCGACGGCCCGTGGTCCCATCCCGCCGGCGATGATCAGGTCGATCCTGTGATCAGCCAGGAAAGCCGGGAGTCGCCCGGGTTCGTGGCCGGGGCTCGGGAGATCGTCCCTCCGGTAGATGATCGAGCCCTCCACATCAAAGATCGCGTAGCTTTCACAGTGCCCGAAATGTTCGGACACTTGATTTCCATCTTGTGCAATCGCAATTCTCATTGATTTCACCTGTTTCTGCGGTCTCATGCGGGTAGGACCACATACAGAGCATATTAACATAGTCGCAAATAACATTAAAGCCATTCATCATGACATCAGGGGGTATCTTTTTAAAGAGGGCGAGACACCCTGCGGTATACCAACGATCAGGATCTGGTGAGACTGATGGTTCAACCTCTGGATATTGGAGAGTACCGGAACGTCTACGAGCCGGGAAAGATTAAGTGCGCCAGCACCGAAGAGATGCAGCCGATGGAGGAGATCATAGGCCAGGAACGGGCGCTCAGGGCGCTAAGATTCGGTCTTGAGATCCGTGAATCAGGATTCAACGTCTACACCGCGGGCGCCCAGGGTACCGGGCGGATGACCGCCGTCCGGAGTTTCCTCGATAAGCTCGCGAAGGCGAAACCCCGGGCAGACGACCGGGTCTACGTACACAACTTCGAGAACCAGTACGAACCGGACGCCATCGCTCTCCCTGCCGGGAGGGGGGTGGGGTTCAGGGAGGATATGAAGAGGTTCATCGAAGAGGCCCGCCAGGCGCTTCCCCGTGCGTTTGAGAGCGAAGAATATGCAAGACGGCGTGATGATACCCTCAAAACCCTCCAGGAGCAGAGGACAGAACTAATCGCCCGGATAAACCAGCGCGCCCAGGAGCAGGGCTTTGTCATCCAGATGAGCCCCATCGGCCTCATGACCATACCGATAATCAACGGGAGGCCGGTCCCGGAGGAGGAGTTCATCAATCTCCCCGAGGAGGTACGGACTGAGGTTCTGCGGCGGCGGGACGCCCTCAACACCGAACTCCGGAGCACGCTCCGGCAGGTTCAGGATATCGAGCGCCAGGGAGGCGAGGCGGTCAGGAACCTGAACCACGATATCGCCCTCTACGCTATAGGAAACCTCGTCGCTGAACTCAAGGAGAAATATGCCGATGTCCCGGAGGTTCCGGAGTACATCGATGCCGTCCAGAAAGACATACTCGATAACCTCCAGGCCTTCCTCGGGATCGCCGAGCAGGAGGGGGTTCCTCCCCAGTTCCAGGCCTTAATCCGGGAACTCCCGTTCCGGAAGTACGATGTGAATGTCGTCGTGGATAACGCCGGGACCGAAGGAGCGCCGGTGGTAGTCGAGCAGAATCCGACGTTTCAGAACCTTCTCGGGAAGATCGAGAAGGAGGTCCAGTTCGGTATCTTCACGACCGACTTCACCATGATCCGGCCGGGTTCGCTGCATAAGGCCAACGGCGGCTACCTGGTTCTCAGCGTCGAAGACCTCCTGCGAAACCCCTTCTCATGGGACGGGCTCAAGACCGCCTTAAAGACCGGGAAAGCCGTAATCGAGGAGCCGGGGGAGCGGATGGGGTTTATAACGGCAAAGACCATCAAGCCTGAGGCAATCCCCCTCGACATCAAGGTGACCCTTATCGGGACGCCTATGATCTACCAGCTCCTCTACCGGCTGGACCCCGACTTCAAGGAGCTCTTCAAGGTCAAGGCGGACTTTGATATCGTGATGGAGAGGAACGACGAGAATGCCGGGAAATACGCCGATTTCATGTGCAATCTCGTCCTGGAGGAGGAGCTCCGGCACCTCGACCGCGGCGCGATCGCCCGGGTGATCGAGTACGGCTCAAGGCTCGCCGAGGACCGGCAGAAACTCTCGACCCGGTTCGCCGCCGTCGGGGATCTCATAAGGGAGGCGAACTTTTATGCGGTGCAGGAGGGGGCGGAGCAGATAGGGAGGAAACATATAACGAAGGCGATCGAGGAGAAGGTCTACCGCTCGAACCTGATCCAGAAGAAGATCGAGGAGTACATCAGGCGGGGGATCTTCCTCATAGAGACTGAGGGGGAGAAGGTCGGCCAGGTGAATGGCCTCTCGGTCATCGGTCTCGGCGACTTCGCCTTCGGCCGGCCGTCGAGGGTTACCGCGAGCATAGGTGTCGGGCGCGAGGGGATCATGGATATCGAGCGGGAGGCGGCGCTCGGCGGGCCGATACACACGAAGGGCGTCCTGATCGTGAGCGGCTACCTCAACAACAACTACGCGCGTGACAAACCCCTCTCCCTCTCGGCGAGGCTCGTCTTCGAGCAGAGTTACGAGGGGATCGAGGGTGACTCCGCGTCGAGCACCGAACTCTACGCCATCCTCTCGGCGCTCTCCGGGCTCCCCCTGAAGCAGTACCTCGCCGTCACAGGTTCGGTGAACCAGAAGGGTGAGGTCCAGGCGATCGGGGGCGTCAACGAGAAACTGGAGGGGTTCTACGAGGTCTGCAAGGCAAAGGGGCTCGATGGCAGTCAGGGCGTGCTGATACCGGCAAGCAACGTCCAGAACCTTATGCTAAAAGAGGAGATCGTCGAGGCCGCGAAGGCCGGGAGATTCCGGATCTACCCGGTGCGGACGATCGATGAGGGGATCGAGGTTCTCACCGGCGTTCCGGCAGGTGCCCGCCGGGAAGACGGAACCTACGAGGAGGGGACGGTGAACTACCTTGTGGACCGGCGACTCCGCGAGATGGCGGAGACCATGCGCGGGTTCCACCCGATGACGGCGAAGTGATCGGGATGGGGCAGAGGCCGGCGGTTCCCATGGACCATGTGGCAGGCATCTTCCGGGCGTATGATATAAGGGGGCGCTACCCGGACGAACTCAATGATGCTGTGGCAGAGAGGATCGGGAACGCTTTCGTCCGGCTCCTCGAGATGGAGCGGGTCGTCGTCGGGCGGGATATGCGGCTCTCGTCGGCGTCACTTGCGGATGCGTTCGCAAGAGGTGCGGCCCTGGCCGGGGCGGATGTTGCTGACGCCGGGGAGGTGAGCACGCCGCTTCTAAACTACGCCATCTATCACGGGAAGTTCGACGGCGGGGCGATGGTTACGGCCTCCCACCTCCCCGGGGATATGAATGGGCTCAAGCTTGCGGGGAGGAACGCGATCCCCCTCTCCGGCGATCGGGGGCTGCCGCTCCTCAAGGCCATGGTCCGGGAGGGGGCGACAGCGAGGGAGAGAGCCCCCGGGGCCAGGTATCAGGTCGATATGCTCGATGACTATGTCCGGGAGGTGGCCGGGTTTGCCCGGGCGACCGAGCCGCTCAAGATCGCCATTGATGCAGGGAACGGTATGGCCGGACCGGAGATTCCGCGCCTGTTCTCGCAGATCCCGGCATGGCGTCCTGTGCCGATGTACCTTGAGCCCGACGGGAGGTTTCCCCACCACCACGCAAATCCCCTCGACCCCGAGACCACCCGGGAACTCCAGGAGCGTGTCGTGGCGGAGGGTGCGGACTTCGGGGCCGCGTTTGACGGTGACGCGGACCGGTGCGGGTTCATCGACGAGCGGGGTGAGCGGGTCAGGGAGGATCTCATAACCGGTCTCATAGCGGAGTACCTGCTCAGAGAGAATCCGGGGGCGACGATCCTCTACGACCTGCGGTCGAGCCGGGCCGTTGTGGAGGCGATCGAGAGGGCCGGCGGGAGAGGTGTGCGGTCGAGGGTGGGCCACGCCTTCATAAAGGCCAGGATGCGGGAGGAGGGTGCTATATTTGCCGGCGAGCTCTCCGGGCACTACTACTACCGGGGCATGGGGTTTACGGATAACGGTCTCCTCACGCTGGTCATGGTGGCAAACATAGTCGCGGCGGAGGGCCGCCCCCTCTCCGGGCTAATCCGGCCGCTCGACCGCTATCCTGCAACCGGGGAGATCAACCTCCGGGTGGACGATCCTGAGAGGGTGTTTCAGGCGCTTGCTGCGCGCTACCATGATGCGGATCTCGACTACCTGGACGGGCTGACGGTGGGCTACCCGGTGTGGTGGTTCAACATCCGCCGCTCCCACACCGAACCGGTGGTGCGGTTGAACCTTGAGGCTGATACAGAGAGTCTTATGAACGAGAAGCGGCAGGAGGTTCTCGGTCTCATCCGGGAGGCCGGGGAGGCGTTGGTGCCCGGCACCGGAGGGCGCTGATCGGCCCCGCACAACGTATTTATCGTAAAAGGGTGCATATCTGTACGCACTGGAGATCTCAGGGATCCGGGAGGACGCTGTAACATGCAGTGTCTCCACATCCTTGGGATCGGGTTGTTGTTTCTGGGCCCGTAGCTTAGTCCGGTCAGAGCGCCCGGCTCATAACCGGGCGGTCGTGGGTTCAAATCCCTCCGGGCCCACTGGTTTTTGCGCCGGCGCGGAGAGG
>MTBK01044516.1_pt1 | contig 15216 bp, 13 predicted proteins | sample 1535981 | NCBI WGS metagenome assembly MTBK01 (sample SAMN06109225, study PRJNA356200) | anaerobic digester metagenome | isolation source: biogas reactors fed with pig manure or primary and secondary sludge | place: Spain | collected 2016-06-30 | reverse complement strand
ATCCGCAAAACCGGCACTGGACAGACACGAGGTGATCGCAGCAGTCAACGTGGTCTTGCCGTGATCCACATGTCCAATGGTCCCAACATTCAAGTGCGGTTTCGTCCGCTCAAACTTTTTCTTCGCCATTTAAAACACCTCCAGTATTAATAAGCTACGCTTTGCGTAATGATCTTTTGGGCAATATTTGGCGGCAGCTCATCATAGCGATTGAACTCCATGCTGAAGACACCCCGTCCCTGGGTCAGGGAGCGCAGGGTGGTGGTATAACCAAACATATCCGACAGGGGCACGATACCCCGGACAATATGGAGATGCTCCCGTCCGTCCGTACCCATGATCCGGCCGCGGCGGCCGGTGAAATCACCGAGAACATCACCGAGGTAATCTTCGGGAACGGTGACCTCCACCTTCATGATCGGCTCCAGCATAACCGGCTGCGCCTCGGTCAGAGCCTTTTTCAGCGCCTGGGAAGCGGCAATCTGAAAGGCCAGCTCCGATGAATCGACGGGATGGAAAGAGCCGTCGATGAGTTTCACTTCCAGATCGGTTACCGGATAGCCGGCGAGGACCCCGTTGTGCATCGCCTCGCCGAGCCCTTTTTCAACAGCGGGGATGTACTCTTTGGGAATCGCACCGCCGACGATAGCGTTGACAAAGGTAAACCCGGCGCCCTGCTCCGCCGGCGCTATCTCGATAACCACATGCCCGTACTGGCCCCTTCCGCCGGTCTGGCGGATGAAGCGGCCATCCACCCGGGCCTGGCCGCGCACCGTCTCCTTGTAGGCGACCTGCGGCTTCCCCACATTGGCCTGGACCTTGAACTCCCGCAGGAGGCGGTCGACGATCACCTCGAGGTGGAGTTCGCCCATCCCGGAGATAATGGTCTGCCCGGTCTCGTCGTCCGTATGCATATGGAAGGTGGGATCCTCCTCTCCCAGGTGCTGCAGGGAAAGGCTCATCTTATCCTGATCCGCCTTGGTCTTGGGCTCAATGGCCACCGAGATGACCGGCTCGGGAAACTTGATCGCCTCGAGGATAATCGGCTTCTCCATACTGCAGAGAGTCTCCCCGGTGCTGATCTCCTTGGGACCGGCAAAAGCGATAATATCGCCCGGCAGCGCCTCCTCGACCTCTTCGCGGTAGTTGGCGTGCATCCGCAGGATTCGACTGATCCGCTGCCTTTTCTCGCGGGTGGCGTTAAATAACACCGAACCCTTCTTCAGCCGTCCCGAGTAGACCCGGACAAAGGCAAGCTTGCCCACAAAAGAATCGACCATGATCTTAAAGATAAGCGCTGAAAAGGGCGCATCGACGGCGGGAAGTCGAAAATCCTCCCGTCCCGTTTTATAATCAAACCCCTTCACCGCACCGACATCGATCGGGGAGGGGAGAAAGGTTACCACCGCATGAAGCAGAGGCTGCACCCCTTTGTTGCGGTAAGAAGAGCCGCACAGCACCGGGACCAGGCCGTGATGAATGGTCGCCTTGCGCAGAGCGCGGTAGCATTCTTCAGGAGTGATCTCCTGGCCGTTAAAATATTTTTCCATCAGGGCATCATCAAACTCCGCTGCTGTCTCCAAAATTCGCTCGCGGTAGTCCGCCGCCTGCTCGCACATCTCTGCGGGGATCTCCGCCTCACGGCTGTGCACGCCGAGGTCGTCTTCATAGATGATGGCCCGCTGTTGGATCAGATCGACAACGCCGGAAAATTTGCTTTCCGCACCGATAGGCAGCTGCAAGGGCAGCACCTGCGCATTGAGCTTTTCCCGGAGCTGCTGGAGCACATTGAAATAGTCCGCCCCGACAACATCCATCTTGTTGATATAGGCGATGCGGGGAACATGGTAGCGATCGGCCTGACGCCAGACAGTCTCGGACTGGGGCTCAACGCCGCCCTTGGCGCAGAATATGGCCACCACCCCGTCGAGGACACGCATCGACCGCTCCACCTCTACGGTAAAGTCCACGTGCCCGGGTGTATCAATTATGTTTATCCGGGCGTCGTGCCACAGACAGGTCGTCGCCGCCGAGGTAATCGTGATACCGCGCTCCTGCTCCTGGGCCATCCAGTCCATCGTCGCGGTGCCTTCGTGAACCTCGCCAAGCTTGTGCAGCCTGCCGGAGTAAAACAGGATTCTTTCGGTGGTCGTGGTCTTACCGGCATCGATGTGAGCGGCGATCCCGATATTCCTGACTTTTTCCAGTGGAAAATATTGGCTCATTCTTCTCCCTCCTTCCCTTCAAGATGCCGGAGCTGGAACTTGGCAGCGGGAGCGTCCCGCTCCCCAAACCGGCCCCTTCTATCTTGCTATTTTTTCCTTCAACCAATTCTTTTTTCTGCTCCCCATCACCAGCGATAGTGGGCAAAAGCCTTGTTCGCCTCTGCCATCTTGTGGGTATCCTCTTTCTTCTTCATCGCCGCCCCGATGCCGTTGGAAGCATCGAGAATTTCACCGGCAAGCCGCTGCGGCATCGTTTTCTCGCCCCTTTTCCTGGCAAAAGCGATCATCCAGCGGATGGCCAGTATGCTTTTGCGGTAGGGAGACACTTCCACCGGAACCTGGTAAGTAGCGCCGCCCACCCGGCGGGGCTTCACTTCGAGAACCGGCGAAACGTTGCGCACCGCCGTTTCGAAAACCTCCTGCGGATCCTTCCCTGTTTTTTCACGGATAATGTCGAAGGCTTCATAGAAGATCCGCTGGGCGATACCCTTCTTCCCGTCGAACATCAGCTTATTGATAAATTTGGCCACCAGCCTGCTGTTATAAACAGGATCCGCCAGGATCTCCCGCCTGGCGACAGGGCCTTTACGTGGCATCTCTCAATCACCCCTTACCAAACTAAAATAATCTCCGTACCCGCCGGGCCAAGACTAAGCCTTCGGCTTCTTGGTCCCATATTTTGAACGGGCCTGGGCCCTGCTTTCCACTCCGGCGGCATCAAGAGCTCCGCGAACAAGGTGATACCGAACCCCCGGCAGATCTTTGACCCGCCCTCCCCTGACCAGCACCACGGAGTGCTCCTGAAGATTGTGGCCGATTCCAGGAATATAAGCGGTCACCTCGATGCCGTTGGTCAGGCGGACGCGGGCAATTTTCCGCAGCGCCGAGTTCGGCTTCTTCGGCGTTGTCGTGGAAACTCTGGTGCAGACTCCTCTTTTCTGCGGACAGCGCTCCAGGGCCGGCGCATTCGATTTATGGGTCTGCTTCCGGCGGCCTTTACGAATCAACTGATTTAAAGTCGGCAATAGTCCACCCCCTTTAAAACTCGATAATAGCAGCAGTCGCTGCATTTACTTTAATCCCACAGCTTTTGCCCAAAACGGACATGGTCTCCAGATAACCGATCTCGACCCCCCTGTTTCCGGCAAGAAAGGCCACGGGAGCGGTGACTTTCTCTTCAGCGTCCCGGGCCAGAATAACCAAGACCGCTTCGCCGCTCTCCAGCGCCTTCAGGGTCTGTTTTGTCCCGACCACTTTGCGGCGGGCCTGAGCGATCCGGACCGCCAGTTCATCGTCACTCAAGCGGGGCAACCTCTCTTTCCTGAAGCCGTTCTCTAAAACGCACTTTTCGATTTTATCACCGGCAGCAGGGGTTGTCAACAAACTTTTGCCTCAATCCCGAGACAAGCCGGGAGAACCGGTTCCGGCATTAAGATTCCGATGAGGCGGCCGGCTCCGGGGCCGGCTCTTCTTCCGGAATCAGCATCTCCGTCTTCTCCCCGACAGGTTCCCCCTCCGGAAGAGGTCCTTCTTCAAGAGCCGCCTCTGCGGGCTCTCCGGGAGCGTTCACCCGGATATTGCGGTAGCGGGACATGCCCGTGCCGGCGGGGATGAGTTTGCCGATGATCACGTTCTCCTTCAGCCCCAACAGATCGTCCTGCTTCCCCTTGATCGCCGCGTCGGTGAGGACGCGCGTGGTCTCCTGGAAAGAAGCGGCGGAGAGGAACGAATCTGTCGCCAGGGAAGCCTTGGTGATCCCCAAGAGCATCGGCCGGGCCAGAGCGGGCTCACCACCCTCATTCTGGACCTGTTCGTTGATATCATCAAAATAGAAGCTGTCGACGAGCCCTCCGGGCAGGAGCTCGGTATCGCCGGGATCGGTCACCTTCACTTTTTTCAGCATCTGGCGGATGATCACTTCGATATGCTTGTCGTTGATATCGACCCCCTGCATCCGGTAGACCCACTGGACCTCCTGAAGCAGGTAGAGCTGGACGCCGCGGACCCCTTTCACCTTGAGCAGCTCGTGGGGGTTGATCGAACCCTCGGTGAGCTCATCGCCGGCGTTGACTTTCTCGCCGTCTTCAACTTTCAGGCGGGCTCCGTACGGCACCGGGTAGATCCGCACTTCATCATGTTCGGAGATAACCTTGAGCTCGCGCTTGTAGCGCGTCTCCTGAATATCGACAACCCCGGAAACCTCCGAGATGAGCGACTGCCCCTTCGGCTTGCGCGCTTCGAAGAGCTCCTCCACCCGCGGCAGCCCCTGGGTGATATCGTCTCCGGCGACCCCGCCGGTGTGAAAGGTGCGCATGGTCAGCTGGGTGCCCGGCTCGCCGATGGACTGTGCCGCAATGATTCCCACGGCCTCGCCGACATCGACAATCTTTCCCGTGGCCAGGTTGCGGCCGTAGCACTTGACGCAGATCCCGTGGCGGGTGCGGCAGGTCAGGGCGGAGCGGAAGCGAACCTCGGTAATGCCCAGAGCGGCGATCTCATCGGCGATCTCCTCGTCGATGAGCTCATCGCGCTTCACCAGCACCTCTCCGCTATCCGGATGGTAGATCGGCTCCAGGGCAAAACGACCGACCACCCGCTTCACCGCCTCCTTCAGATCGCTGCCGTTGTCGAGATATTCGCTCAAACTGACTCCCTGTCCGGTGCCGCAGTCCTCCTCGCGGATGATCACATCCTGGACCACGTCCACCAGCCGCCGGGTGAGATAGCCGGAGTCGGCTGTTTTCAAAGCGGTATCAGCCAGCCCTTTGCGGGCGCCGTGCGTGGAGATAAAGTATTCCAGCACCGTCAGCCCCTCGCGGAAATTCGCCTTGATCGGCAGGTCGATAATCCGTCCGGAGGGGTCGGCCATGAGACCGCGCATCCCGGCGAGCTGGGTGATCTGCGACTCATTGCCCCGCGCCCCGGATTTGGCCATCATATAGATGGGGTTCAGCTCGTCGAGCCTTTCCATCAGGGAGCGGGTGATCTCTTCCTTGCTGTTGCTCCAGATCTCGATGACATGGTCGTAGCGCTCTTTTTCCGTAATGAGGCCGCGTGAAAAGTTTTCCTCAGTGGCATCGACCAGCTTCTCAGCCTGCTGGAGCAGTTCCTGCTTATCGGGGGGGACCACGATATCCTCGATCGCCACAGTCACCCCGGCCCGGGTGGCGTAGTGGAAACCGAGACGCTTGATCTCATCGAGGATCACCGCTGTTTTCGTATGGCCGTATTTGCGGTAGCAGCGGAAGACAAGTTCCCCCAGAAACTCTTTTTTGATCGGCACATTCCGGGGCACCTTTTTCAGCACTGCTTCGGGATCAAGCCCGCGCAGGGGGATAAAGTTTCTTTCCGGCAGGTGCTCGGAAAACTCAGCGCTGTTTTCAGCGTTGTTGATATAGGGAAAATCGAGGGGGAAGATCTCGTTAAAGATAATCTTGCCCACCGTCGTCAGCAGATACTTTTTGCGCCGGGCAAAGCTGCGCCCCCGGAAGCCGGAAGCGCGGATGAGAACGCGGGCATGCAGATCGAGATAGCCCAGCTCGTAAGCGGTGAGCGCCTCCTCGGGATCGATAAAGACGCGCCCCTCGCCTGCGGCGCCCTCCTTCTCCAGGGTGAGGTAGTAACAGCCGAGCACCATATCCTGCGTCGGGGTGACGACGGGACGCCCGTCCTTGGGGTTGAGAATGTTTTGCGCCGCCAGCATGAGCAGCCTGGCCTCGGCCTGCGCCTCCGCAGAAAGGGGGACATGAACGGCCATCTGGTCGCCGTCGAAGTCGGCGTTGTAGGCCACGCAGACGAGCGGATGAATCTGGATCGCCCGCCCCTCGACGAGCACCGGTTCAAAAGCCTGAATTCCCAAACGGTGCAGCGTCGGCGCCCGGTTCAGCAGCACCGGATGCTCCTTGATCACCTCTTCAAGAACGTCCCAAACCTCCGGACGGACCTTCTCCACCATCCGCTTGGCGCTCTTGATATTATGGGCCAGCTCGTCGTTGACCAGGCGCTTCATCACAAACGGTTTGAACAGCTCCAGAGCCATCTCCTTGGGCAGGCCGCACTGATAAAGTTTCAGATCCGGACCGACGACAATAACCGAGCGCCCGGAATAATCGACCCTTTTGCCGAGGAGATTCTGGCGGAAGCGGCCCTGCTTCCCCTTGAGCATGTCGCTGAGCGATTTTAAGGGACGGTTCCCCGGTCCGGTGACCGGCCGGCCCCTCCTGCCGTTGTCGATGAGGGCGTCGACGGCCTCCTGGAGCATCCTTTTTTCGTTGCGCACAATGATATTGGGCGCCCCCAGATCGAGCAGCCTTTTTAAACGATTGTTGCGGTTGATCACCCGGCGGTACAGATCGTTGAGATCGGAGGTGGCAAAGCGGCCGCCGTCAAGCTGAACCATGGGCCGCAGATCGGGGGGAATTACCGGAATCACATCGAGGACCATCCAGTCGGGATGGTTGCCGGACTGGTGAAATGCCTCCACCACTTCCAGACGGCGGGTCGCCCGCAGCTTTTTCTGTCCGCTGGAGCTTTTCAGCTCCGTGCGCAGCTCTGCGGCAAGCTCTTTTAAGTCGATCTCCTCGAGCAGCCTCTTGATCGCTTCGGCGCCCATCTCCGCCTTGAACCCTTTTCCCTCTTTGAACAGAGCATCATATTTATCACGGTATTCGCGGTACTCCACCTCGGTGAGCAGCTGTTTTTTGCTCAGAATGGTGTCGCCGGGATCGATGACCACGTATGAGGCAAAATAGAGAACCCTCTCCAGATAACGCGGCGACATGTCGAGCAACAGCCCCATGCGGCTGGGGATCCCCTTGAAATACCAGATGTGGGATACCGGAGCAGCCAGCTCAATATGACCCATCCTCTCGCGGCGCACCTTGGCCCGGGTCACCTCCACTCCGCAGCGGTCGCAGACGATGCCGCGGTAACGGATTCGCTTATATTTCCCGCAGTTGCATTCCCAGTCTTTCTGCGGACCAAAAATCTTTTCACAAAAGAGCCCCTCACGCTCAGGCTTAAGGGTGCGATAATTAATCGTCTCCGGCTTCTTCACCTCGCCGCGAGACCAGGCTCTGATCTGCTCCGATGAGGCCAAACCGATCTTTAAGGCATCAAAGCTGTTTACATCCAAAAATATTCCGCTCCTTTCGCCGGATTCAAGCCTTTTCCCAGTGAAATCATTTCCCGATCAACCCTTTTTGCGCAATTTACGTGAAGAGCGAGCCGGGGTTTCCTCTTCAGCAGCCTCTTCCTCGCCCTCTTCATCTTCCATCTCCTTGAGCTGCTCCAGAGAAACCTCATCGATAGTCCCGGCTTCAACAGCAGCGAGAACCGGAGCCGGCTCCGGGAGCGCCTCCGCTTCCTCTACTTCCTCAGCCGGGGCCGGCGCCGGCTTCTGCTCCGGCGCCTCTGTGGCCGCATCGATCTTCCCGGCGGAGCTTTTGGCCGTTTCCTCCTCTTTCCGGCTGCGCTGCAGGGCGTAGCCCTCGGCATCATCGTCGCCGGTCTCAAACCCTTCTATATTCACATCGAGACGGCGGTAATCGGTTTCATCATCCGCTTCCCGGATCTGCACCTCGCCCTTCTCCTCGCTGAGCACCTTGACATCGAGGCAGAGGCTCTGCAGCTCTTTTACCAGAACCTTGAACGATTCAGGAACACCGGGTTCGGGGATATTTTCCCCCTTGACGATAGCTTCGTAGGTCTTCACCCGGCCGATGACGTCATCTGATTTTACAGTGAGGATCTCCTGCAGGGTATAGGCGGCTCCATATGCCTCCAGCGCCCACACCTCCATCTCCCCGAAGCGCTGGCCGCCGAACTGGGCTTTGCCGCCCAGGGGCTGCTGCGTCACCAGGGAATAGGGTCCCGTCGAGCGGGCATGGATCTTATCGTCGACCAGATGAGCCAGCTTCAGCATATAGACATAGCCGACGGTGACCTCATTGTCGAACGGTTCACCGCTGCGGCCGTCAAAGAGGACCGTCTTCCCCTTTTCCGCCAGCCCGGCCTCCCTGAAGGCGGCAAAAACATCTTCTTCAACGGCCCCGTCGAATACCGGGGAGGCGACATAGATTCCCAGAACTTTGGCGGCCCAGCCGAGGTGAGTCTCCAGCACCTGTCCGATATTCATCCGCGAAGGAACACCGAGGGGGTTGAGGACGATCTCAACAGGGGTCCCGTCGGGCAGATAGGGCATATCCTCCTCCGGCAGGATGCGGGCGATAACTCCCTTGTTGCCGTGGCGCCCGGCCATCTTGTCGCCCTCGGATATTTTTCGCTTCTGGGCCACATAAACGCGGACCAGCTGATTCACGCCGGGAGAGAGTTCGTCGCCCTCTTCCCGGGAAAAAACCTTTACATCGACCACAATGCCCGATTCACCATGCGGCACCCTAAGCGAAGTATCTCTGACCTCGCGGGCTTTTTCACCAAAGATAGCCCGCAACAGCCTTTCCTCAGCGGTAAGTTCCGTCTCCCCCTTGGGGGTGACCTTCCCCACCAGGATATCCCCGGAGCGCACTTCGGCACCGGAGCGGACAATACCCCGGGCATCGAGATCCCGGAGCGCTTCTTCACCGACATTGGGAATATCCCGGGTGATCTCCTCCGGGCCAAGTTTGGTGTCCCGGGCCTCTGATTCATATTCCTCGATATGGATCGAGGTAAAGATATCCTCTTTGACCAGCTTCTCGCTGAGCAAGATGGCATCCTCGTAGTTAAACCCTTCCCAGGGCAGAAAAGCGGTAAGGACATTGCGTCCGAGAGCCAGTTCGCCGCGGCTGGTGCAGGCGCCGTCGGCGATAACTTCGCCGATTTTAACCCGCTGCCCCCGGAAAACAACGGGGTGCTGATTGACGCAGGTGCCCTGGTTGGAGCGCTTGAACTTTTGCAGGGTGTAGATATCCACCCCGCTGCTGCCCCAGGAGGAGTAGCCCGCTTCGAAGATCTCCCCGGTGCGGCCGTTGATCAGATAGTTCGGTCCGTCGGGATCCTCCTCGCGCCGGATGGCGATCTCTGTGGAGGTCACCCGGGTGACCTCGCCGTCGGCCCGGCAGATCACGACCGCTCCGGAATCATAGGCCACCTTCTGCTCCAGCCCCGTCCCGACAAGGGGCGCCTCCGTCTGCAGCAGCGGCACCGCCTGCCGCTGCATATTGGCACCCATCAGCGCCCGGTTGGCGTCATCATTCTCCAAAAAAGGGATCAGGGCCGTCGCCACGCTGACCAGCTGCTTCGGCGAAACGTCCATGAAATCCACTTCCTGAGGATTTCGCAGCACGGTATCGTACTGGTAGCGGCAGGTAACGCGGTTGCCGATGAAGCGGCCGTCGCTGTCCAGCTCGGCGTTGGCCTGAGCGATGACATACTTGTCTTCGTCGTCGGCAGTGAGATAAACGATCTCATCGGTGACCCGCCCGTCTTCCTTGTTAACTTTCCGGTACGGGGTTTCGATGAAACCGTAGCTGTTGATCCGCGCATAGGTGCTCAAAGAGCCGATCAGGCCGATATTGGGCCCTTCCGGGGTTTCGATGGGGCAGACCCTGCCGTAGTGGGAATGGTGCACGTCGCGCACTTCAAAACCGGCCCGCTCACGCCGCAGCCCTCCCGGGCCGAGAGCGCTGAGCCGCCGCTTGTGAGTCAGCTCGGCCAGCGGGTTGGTCTGATCCATAAACTGCGAAAGCTGGCTGCTGCCGAAAAATTCTTTGATCGAGGCGATCACCGGCCGAATATTGATCAGCGCCTGCGGCGTGATGGCATCGACATCCTGAATGGTCATCCTTTCCCGGACCACCCGCTCCATTCTCGACAAACCGATGCGGAACTGATTCTGGAGCAACTCACCGACCCCGCGCAGGCGGCGGTTGCCGAGGTGGTCGATGTCATCAGCCTCGCCAAAACCGTCCATCAGATTTAGAATATAGCCCACCGTGGCCACGATATCCTCCGGAACCAGGTGCTTGGTTCCCGGATCGACCGCGCCGTTGCTCAGAACAAGAGCGCTGCTGTCGCGGTGGACCACCCGGGCGCGGGAGAAACCGGATTCCTCAATCTTTTGCGCCGTCTCCTCATCCGCCGGCGTCCCTGCGGGGAAAAGCACTTTGCCCGTAGCCGGATCGATGAGATCCTGCGCCAGCTCCGTCCCCGTAAGACAGCCGGTTATGGAAAATTTTTTATTGACCTTGTAGCGGCCCACCTGCGCAAAATCGTAGCGCCTGTTCTCAAAAAACAAGGATTCAAAAAGCGAGCGGGCGTTCTCTATATTGAGAGGTTCGCCTGGGCGCAGGCGCTTGTAGATCTCCAGCAGGCCGCTCTCCACAGAATCGGTATGATCCTTCTCCAGCATGCCCAGGATTCTGGGATCGTGTTCGTAAAGGTCGAGCACCTCCTGATTGCTGCCGTAACCGATGGCCCGGATCAGCACCGTGACCGGCAATTTGCGGGTCCGATCGATGCGCACAAAGATGCCTTCATTGACATCGGTCTCGAATTCAAGCCAGGTGCCGCGGTTCGGAATGATTGTGGCGCTGACCAGCTCTTTGCCGGTGCTGGGATCGGGATCTTTCCTGAAATAGACCCCCGGCGAACGAACCAGCTGGCTGACGATGACCCGCTCGGCCCCGTTGATGATAAAGGTGCCGTTGTTGGTCATCTTGGGAAAATCGCCCATGAACACCTCCTGCTCCTTGACCTCGCCCGTTTCCCGGTTGATCAGACGCACCTTCACCTTGAGGGGCACAGAGTAGGTGGCATCCCGCTCCTTGCATTCATCTACAGAATATTTCGGTTCTCCCAGGGTAAACTCCAAAAATTCCAAGACCAGATTGCCTGTAAAATCCTGAATGGGGGAAATATCCCGAAAGATCTCCTGCAGACCCTCCTGCACAAACCAGCTGTAGGAGCTGCGCTGCACTTCAATTAAATCAGGGAGCTCGTGGACCTCGTGTATCTGAGTATAGCTCCGCCTTTCTCTGACACCAGAGGCAACTTGAATTGACATGTAAGGAAATCACTCCTTAGACCTGGTGAGTAATTGAAAACATGATCAGAAGCCCGGACCTACAACTAGATAGGCATTTCATTATTGTTTCCTTTTGGGTATGTACTTATACGAAGACAAATTTTGGACGCAGCGTCTACAGCTCTCTAGACATCTTAAGATTTTATCATAGGATAAAGACGCTGTCAAATAAAAAATCAAAATGCCCGCCCATAAATGGGCGGGCAGGGGCTCTACTTTAACTCGACGAGGCCGCCGACCTCTTCGATCTTCGCTTTGATCGCTTCTGCTTCCTCTTTGCCAATCTTCTCCTTGACCGCTTTGGGAGCTTCATCGACGAGCTGCTTCGCTTCCTTCAACCCTAGGCCGGTCAGCTCGCGGACAACCTTGATCACCTGGATCTTCTTTTCACCCGGTCCGGTGAGCACGACATCAAATTCGTCCTTCTCCTCTTCCGCCGCTTCAGCAGCCCCGGCACCGGGAACAGCAACGGCCATCGGCGCAGCAGCGCTGACCCCAAACTCCTCCTCGAGGGCTTTGACCAGCTCGGAGAGCTCAAGCACGGTCAGCTCTTTGACCGCTTCCATGATTTCATTCACTTTAGACATGCCATCTTCTCCTTTAAATGTTCAAATTTACCCGCCGCTCCGCCCTCAGGCAGACTCTTTCTGGCGGCTGATTGCATCGAGAGCGTAGACCAACTTGCGGATATTGCCCTGCAAAACATTGGCCAGACCGGAGAGCGGCGCCTGAAAAGCCCCGCAGACCCGGGCCAGCAAAATTTCACGGGGAGGAATCTCTCCGAGAGCCTTGACCTCATCAGGGGTCAGGGTTTTCCCCGACAGAAGCCCTCCCTTCACCGCAAGCGCTTCATGTTCCCGGCTGAAATGAAGAAACACCCGGGCTGCACCGACGGGATCGTCGCTGGTATAAGCCAGTGCGGTGGGCCCTTCAAGAAATGGCTCCAGCACGGTCAGCTCGACCCTCCGGCAGGCCAGCCTGGTGAGGGTGTTTTTCACCACGCGGTAACGGCAGCCCTCCGCTTTTAACTGACGCCGCAGCTCGGTAACATCAGCCACATTCAAACCGCGATAGTCGGCGGCGATAACGAGCTCTGCTGCCTCCAGCTCGTGGGCCATCTCTTCAACGAATTCCTCTTTGGCCTTTCTCGTAATCAATCGCTTCACCTCCCCTTGTCACCGGCTAAAACTGCTGCTCCAGAGCGCCTGAATAAGGGCAAAATCAAAGGCTTCCCATAGGTTGGAAAGCCTCCTCAGCCGCCGCTGCTACAGTCGGCGCCGGTGCTCTTCCTCGGCAGGCGGAAACCATTAAACTGATCGTACCTGCTGTCTATGGAATGACACTATCGCATTTATTTTGCTGACGCGTCAACCCAAACAAAAATTCTCCGCGCGGGCTCGCCAGAAAGCGCGCTATTTCCCGAGAGCGGCGGCCCTTTGCGGATTGATCCTTACCCCCGGGCCCATCGTTGAACTGACGGTAACAGTTCTGATATATTGCCCTTTCGCCGCCGGCGGCCTTGCTTTGACCAGAGCCTCGATAACAGTGTTAAAGTTTTGCAGAAGTTGCTCCGGAGCAAAAGAGAGCTTCCCGATGGGCAGATGAATATTGCCCGCCTTCTCGGTGCGAAACTCCACCTTCCCCGCTTTGATCTCTTCAATTGTCCGCTGCAGATCGAAGGTGATGGTTCCGCTTTTCGGATTGGGCATCAGGCCCCGGGGGCCCAAGATCCGCCCGAGCTTCCCCACGGTCCCCATCATATCAGGGGTGGCCACGGCTATATCGAAGTCGAGCCAGCCGCCCTGAATCTTCTCGGCCAGTTCGTCGCCGCCAACAAAATCGGCGCCGGCAGCCTCAGCCTCCCTCATCTTTTCTCCCTTGGCAAAGACAAGCACCCGGACGCTCTTGCCGGTGCCGTGTGGCAAAACCACCGACCCGCGAACCTGCTGGTCGGCATGTTTCGGGTTCACCCCGAGCCTGACGGCAAGCTCAACGGTCTCGTCAAAGGCGGCCCGGCCGGAGCTTTTGACCAGCTCCAGCGCCTCCTCCGGAGTGTAGTAGTTCTCGCGGTCGATCTTTTCCCTTGCTTCGCGGTATTTCTTGCCATGTTCAGCCATCTCTGCTGCCTCCCCGTGGTTCTAACGGGCCTGCAGGCCCTCCCACAAATTATTTCAACGAGCCCGTCAAAACGGCCCGGCTCAAGGCGAAACGACAATCCCCATGCTGCGCGCGGTCCCCTCAATGATCCGGGCCGCCGCCTCCAGATCGTCGGTGTTGAGATCCTCCATCTTGGACCGGGCGATCTCGAGCACCTTGGCCCGGGGCACCGTCGCCACCTTCACCCGGTTCGGCTCTCCGGAAGCTTTGTCCAGACCCGCCGCCTTCTTCAACAGAACCGAAGCGGGCGGGGTCTTTGTAATAAAGCTAAAAGAGCGATCCTCGAAAACAGTGATTTCAACGGGGATGATCAGCCCGGAATCGGCCGCCGTCCGCTCGTTGAACTCTTTACAAAAAGCCATGATATTAACTGCATGCTGCCCCAAAGCCGGGCCGACCGGAGGAGCCGGCGTCGCCTTTCCCGCAGGAATCTGCAGCTTGATCATGCCGATCACTTTTTTTCTTCTGGCCATTCAAACAACCCTCCCTGAGCAAGCGCCGCTGCCTAATATTTCTCCACCTGATGAAAACCGAGCTCAACCGGGGTCTCCCGGCCGAACATGGAGACCAGCACTTTGACCGTCCCCTTCTCCTGGTTGATCTCTTCAACAGTGCCCTCAAAATTCTTAAAGGGGCCGCCGATGACGCGGACCACCTGACCGACTTCAAAATCGATGCGCGGTTTTCCTTCCGCAGCCATTCCCATCTGCCGCATGATCCGGTTAATCTCCTTCTCGGTCAGGGAGACGGGCTTGGAGCCGGGACCGACAAAACCGGTCACTCCGGGGGTGTTGCGCACCGCGGACCACGAATCATCATCGAGGATCATCTCCACCATGATATAGCCGGGGAAAACCTTTTTCTCCACGGTTTTCTTCTTGCCCCCCTTGCTGGTGATCTCCTTTTCCGTGGGGACAAGGATGCGGAAGATGCGGTCTTGCATATTCATCGATTCAACCCGCCGGAGCAGATTGGTCTCGACCCGGTTTTCGTAACCGGAATAAGTATGGATCACATACCATTTTTTTAAAGAATCAGTTTCCGTTTCCGTTTGTGCATTCATGAAAAACGGAGAGTAGGCTTCTCTCCACAGCTCACTCCTTCAACCTTGAAAGTACAGCCAGCTACCTGGTGATCACCAGACGCAAGAGCGCCAAAAAGATATTGTCCAGACCCCAGAACAGCAGCCCGAAAGCGAGGACGGCGAAGACAACCACACCGGTATAAACCATGAACTCCCGCCTGTTGGGCCACTGCACCCTTTTCAGCTCTGCGCGCACGTCGCGCAGGTATTGTCCGATCCGCTGCAGTAGTTTCATTGAACTGATCGCCTCTCCGATACTGGAATGGCAGAGCGATTCCGGCACACCGCTATTTGGTTTCCTTGTGCAGCGTATGCCCCTTGCAGCGCGGACAATATTTCTTCATCTCGAGCCTTTCGGGATTGTTTTTCTTGTTTTTATGGCTGCTGTAATTTCGCTCCCGGCACTGCGTACATTCCAGATGTATGATTACGCGCATATTATTACCACCTGCCTGCTTAACTTCCGCTTTAACTTACCACAATTCAGTCAACTGGATCAACCATGATCCTGCTCCAGGGAAACAATAAAGGGGCAGGAGCACCTTCCCCCGCCCCGGCGCTTCAACAAAAGCTAGGTCGTGATCTCGGTAACCACTCCGGCACCGACAGTGCGGCCGCCCTCGCGAATGGCGAAGCGCAGGCCCTTCTCGATGGCCACCGGGGTGATCAGCGCGATATCCATATTGATATCATCGCCGGGCATGACCATCTCCACACCCTCGGGC
>MTBK01014384.1_pt1 | contig 15241 bp, 22 predicted proteins | sample 1535981 | NCBI WGS metagenome assembly MTBK01 (sample SAMN06109225, study PRJNA356200) | anaerobic digester metagenome | isolation source: biogas reactors fed with pig manure or primary and secondary sludge | place: Spain | collected 2016-06-30 | reverse complement strand
TTTACTATTGAATCTCCTAGAAGATAACCTGTGAATGTATCTGAATCTGGACATTTAATTTCTATCATGCCATCTTCACCAACCAAACCATCTGGACTGCCTCCGATAATAGGATTGGTGTTCAAGACTGCGAAGCCTACCTGTTTAACCTCTACCATTCTTTCAAGCTCATATATACTCCTTGCTTCATCTTCTGTCGCTGAACCCCATTCTAGGGCTTTTGTAGAGGTGATATTTTTTGATGTTCCTGTTAATACTTCTGAAACCTTTCCAATTAGATACGACCTAGTGGATTGACTGATTAAACCTAACTCCCTGTCCTTTCTACTTCTTGGCAAGGTCATCAATGTGCCAAAATTACTCGCTGTTAGTCTTCCTAGTCGTTGCTCAAACCACTCTGGACTCCCTTGTTCTACCATTATTATATTATCCATTTAATCTCCTTTCTAGCTTTTCCTCCTGCTCTGGGGTAAAACTAACCAAATGTCTTTTGTTCTCGATATACTCATCTGTCTGATTCAAAAAGTGTTCAAACTGCTTGTCGCTTAGTTTCTTTTTTGGCTTCTCTCCTTTTTCTACCAAATCTGCATCTTCGTAGTATTGTTCTATCTTGTCATAAGCATTGGATTCCTTAGCATTTAAGTCTGCTCCTAGTCCTAATTGCCTTGCGAACTTGGTATTAGCTTTAGATATTGCTGATTGTAGGGCATCTGCTTTTGTTGTGGCTGGATTCTCATAGGCATTGTGTCCACTAGCGATATACCTTTCTATTCTATTCTCTCCGATATAGATCCACATCTTCATCTCAACTGTTGCCTCAAACATAGTCTTCATTCCGTTTTTTGTTTTTACTTCCTTTTCTATAATAGTGGAGTCTAACTTCTCACTACCCCACCTGAAATTAGAAATGAAATTCAAAACTCTCTCTGCGAAAAAGTGGTCTATATATGGCAACTTAACCTTACCACCTATTTCTCTCTCTTTGATAAATTGCTTTGGGACATCTTGTAGGAATGTCATTCTTGTAGCTACTGGTAATGCTGAAAAGTCTGACACCACATTATCCTGTAAATACTTATTGACTGCTAACTTGGTCTGCTCTAATTCTATCTTTCTTGCTTTTGCGATAGAAACTGTTTTTGTTTTTGTATTACTCATTTTTTCCCTAACTTAACTAAAATAATATAATATTCTACCCTTTATTTCTTAGAATGTAAAGCTAATTCCTCAATAAAATCATAAACTCTCTTGCCCTCTTTTGTTAGTTGTAAATCACCATCACCATCATCACTTACATCTTCAAACAGAAAATCTAACTTGTCATACATCTTGGCTTCTAAATCTTCTTCATATCTCTTGAATGCTTCCCATCTCTTTTTAATATCATTCTTGTATCTCTTTTCGCTAACTATCTTCCAAAACTCGCCGACATACCTATCTGTTAATTCAAACCTCTCCACTATCTCTCTGAAACTCTTGAATGAACCTGTGGTCTGCTCTGCTAACCATGTCGCATCATCATAGAGCATACCATCTATATCGTAACTTGTTCTGAATCCATATTTTGTTAACTGTATCATTTTTGTATATATAATAAAATAAACTAATAACCTACATACTCCCCATTATCTGAATAACCTGAGGGGATATTACTATTACCGAAATTACTCTCTCGCTCCTTGAAATCATCTTTTACCACTACTGGCATTGAGTCTGCATCTATCAAATTCTTTGTCCCTATCTTCACATACAAATCCCTGAGGATTGTCCCCTTTCCTCTTTGAATTATCTGACTCCAATATCTGTAATTCCTGTTGTGTGGATCTACCCAACACTTGTAACTTTTCCCCTCTGTGGACTTGAAGTATAGAACAAACACATCTTCGTTGGTATACTTGCTGATATGTTTATCTATTTTGAGAACCTGAGCTTGTATTGACTGTTGCATTTTATTCGTTGCTAAAATTATATTCCCTAACGAAATCCATCCATCTTGGATTCCAATCTAAATCTTGTATTCCATTGATTACTGGAACATTGAAAAAATAACTGTTGTAAATGTTGGGCTTGTTCTCTCTGTCCCAATATTTATTGAACTCATCTAACACTTCCTGTCCATGCTCTAAGGATATCTCCCTTGACAAGAATACATAATTTACCTGTGGGATATCATCTCTCTTGTTGTCATATTCATATATATCGGTCATACCATCAAAATGACCTTCCTCGTATTTACCTATGACTTTCTTAACATCATCATAGGCTGGTCCATCAATATAATATATATTGACTGCAACACCACCCTCTGAATGGACTTTGAACTTTGCTCTTGGGAACCTCTTTTTGAGTTCTTCCCTTATAGCCTTTGAGCACTCGGCTGATGTAGATAATTTTCTCATAACCCTAACTTAATAATTTAGATATAACAAATTATATAATATTATATTATGAATGTAAAGCCCTTTTTTTTCTTTATTTGGTAAGCCTTTTCGCACTTGCCTATTTTTTCAACATTGCATTTTTCACCACCAACAGGGATATCATTTTTTCGCTAGATCAACTGGTATACTTTTTCCGTTGTAATTCTTATTAGTTATCCGTAGGAGGCTAGCTACCCTGTAACAGGATATTGTATGCATTAAGAGTCTTCACCCTTAACTCTCTTGATGGCATTCTCGATTCTAATTCGTGCCATCTCAACTATCTTTGTTACCTGCCTGCCTTTGGAGGTCTTACCAGCAACAAGGGAGAGCATAATAACCCTAACTCCCGTTTTCCCAACTAAAACATTCTTATTAGCCATCACTTCATATAGCCGAAGTCAGCTGTTAGTTTTAGCTCATATCCTGCATAGCTAGAATGCTTGGGCTTTTATTTAGAGTGGTCAATATGATTTGATACCCTGCCACTATTTTATCTAGCATAGTTACCTTAGAGATAACAAAAAAAGACACCTGAATGCCCTTGCTTGTAACCTCTAATTGAAACTGAACCACCTTTTTGTTTGTTTTATTCATATTTTTTCTTTAATCTTGTAGGGGAGTAGGGGTAGTGGCAACCTACTCGCCCACAGGATTACACAAGTCGGTTATGTATGTTCTGATTTCTCGCCACCTTTTTATCTTCCATATTTCTATTTTGCCTCATTCTTCCCAAGAAGTAAAGCCCCTTTTTTTACTTATCCAACAAGGATTTCATTCTCTCTATGGAAAATAGAAGTGTTAGGGGACTCCTATTCTCCACACAAAGAACGACAGAGAGGGCATCTATACCAATAAGGATATGTTTGACACCCTCTCTACCAACTAAAACTGGAATGAGATGTAAAGATTTCTTTACAATGGGTTACCATACCTGTCGGATATCTTTACACCGTGCTTTCGGTGATACTCCTGATGACAGGTGATGTGCCAAGCAACACAGTTATCCTTACTGTTACAGCCTTTCCGACATTTTGGAACCATATGGTGAATATTGAGAGTTCTATCTGTCCCCTTTTTGCCACACACAGGGCAGATATAATTCTGAGACTCTTTTATCTCCCTTTTCCAGTCGTGCTTGTGAGAGTTATCCTCAATGCTAGACAACTTCTCTTGAACTACCAGATACTCATACTTATGAGCCTGTTTCCTAGCCTTTCTCCTTTTTCGCTTTGCCACGACACACCTCTCTCAGTATGTGCAAAAAATGCACAAACTCCTATCCTAGTTGGATTTTTAACGAACTTTGAGGCATAAAGCACTCTTGCTTTTCAACAATGCTCTATGGGAGCAGGGACTGGATTCGAACCAGTGATTTTCAGTTTATGAGACTGATGAGATAGTCCACTTCTCTACCCTGCAATAGCAGGTGGTATTACAACCCCTTTATTCCCACCTAGACCTGCTTATCTTACAAGTATCGCTACCTGCTAATACGAGTTTACACAATACAGAGCTGACCCAGTCAACCCCTTTCGCATTGCTTCAGGGATACAGGTCTTGTTTTTAATGTGCTAACCGATTTTACTCTATTTCTTCCAACCCATCAACTCATATGCCAATTCTGTATTTGGTATTGCAAAATGTTGTTTTTCGTGAGGGCTTAAATATAACCAATTCGCTCCTACTGCACTATTAGGATTGCCTTTCTGCCTTAGGAATAAATCATTTCTCTTCAAAGTAAATCCATTGATGAATGTTTGTGGCTTTGTAGTTCCACCAAACATACCCTTATTAACACTTTGAGTTCCTGCTGAATGAGTGTGATTGCTGATAATAATATCTGAACCCTCTACTTCTTTACTAAATCTTCCTTGTGGGTGGTTAGGATTATGGTATGAATAACCTTTCAACTGATGTGCCATAGCTATATTATATGCTATATCATTCTTGTTGCTCATAAGATGAAGTTTCAACCAACCAATATTCTCAAACATTGGTGCATCTGCATTCCTCAAAAACTCCTGATACTTACTAACTCCATTCTTCTCTTCCCAGTTGTGATTACCTTTTACCCCTGCGATTATTTTTCCTTTCAATTCCTTAAACATTGCATACAACATCTCATATTGCTCTTGGAAGTTTAGTATATTATCTGCAACTGATGGCATCCAATTTATTGCATCTGTTAAATCTCCACCAAGAAAACAAAAGGCATTATCATTGTTCTTGATAGTATCTATTAAATATTTCCAATACCTGTAATCTGTGTGTAAAGCTCCTGCATGAGTATCTGCTAGATTACAAATAGCAATAGGTTCTTCTGTAATAATTGCAACTGTCGCACTCTCTGGTATTCTATCCTCTTCTAACCTCACTTCTTGCTTCCTAATCGCTTCATCTATCCTCTCATCAAAAGACAACTCCCTGTATGGATTATCCCATATTTTAACTATTTCTGAATTATCCCTCTGGATCTGCTCATAACTTTTGTAACTATCCTCTCTTCCTGAGGTGTATAGTCCTAATTTCTCCATTAGATAGGCAACTTAGCAAGAATAGGACTGTCTGGATATAAGTCCCTAAGATATGAGCCTATGCCTTTTAGCCCTGCAACAAAACTGGCAATAGCAACTGATACAATGAACTTCACCAAAACATCTTTATCGGTGAAAGTTTCTACTGTTACACTTGTTAGCATTACTCCAAAAACTGGAATGAATGAAGATACAAAAGACCTAAGCATTCCCCAGAGTATTTTCTTATATTCTGGATAGTCTTCCTGATATAGTGGGTTTGTTTTTTCCATATATATATTAAATAAAGTTATTTATTTTTTCGTTGGTATGATAGCATTCAAAAAGCTAATCAACCAATCCCATCGCCTGTATGCTTTCAATTCCTTGTCTTGTTTCTCCTGTAAAAGTAGTCGTTCTTCTTCAAGCATTTTGTTCTTTTCCTCTAAGTTTTGATACTCTTCACTCAATTCTGAAAACTCCACTACCTTTTGTTCTAACTCTCCCTCTAATTTTTTTATGGTCGCTCCCCTCTCCTTTACAGTATCATTTAACTTGTTTATTTCTGCCTCTAATTCTTGAACCTGTGCTTTAAGCCCGTTTACCTGTTTTTCGCATTCCGTTTGTTCTGGGGGCATTACAGGAGCTTGTGGGGGGTAGTCTTTATTATTGACATTCGCTATCACCTGCTTTAACCAACCACTCTTGGAAGTTCCAATGTTTGCTCCTGGGCAGGCTGTTGGATCTGCTGATGTTTCTTTGTGTCCTCTTACCCTTGCATTTATATCGTATCTTTTTTCTACATATCTTATAAATTCTACAAGTGCTTTCATTTGTGCGTCGGTAGGTTTGTCATTTTCATAATTCCCTGTTAAGCAAACTGCTATTCCGTGAAGATTAAAACTTAGGTCGTTTCTGAAATTATCTCCTGCATGATACTTAACATACTTTTCATCAGTTACCTGTAACATCTCCCCATTAGTAGCCATTAAGTAGTGATATGAAATGTAAGGGTATGCACCTGGAGTTTTTGTGTCTTCAGCCCATGACTTACTTTTATGCCAAGTATTAAATAAATTAGCTTGGACTTTTAGTTCTGCAAGATTATTTGCTGGAGTGTAAACTGAATGGTGAACACAAACCCCTAATTTATTACCTTTTTGTAATATTGCCATTGTTTTTTGATAACAACTTATTCAATAGGACTACTCTGAACTGTTTGCTCTCCTCTTACTTCATCTACTAGCCCATTGATGAAAATGTTAAAGAGAGAACCGACCACAATACCAATAATAACTGCTAAAACTGTTTGCCATAACCAAGTCTTATTGTTTTTCCGTTCTTTTTTCCACTCTTTCAAGTCTGCTAAGTCCCTTTCGTATGTGTCTTTTCTAACATAAATCTTTCCTAAACCATCTATCTTTCCAAGCATTGCTTCAAATCCATCTTTCTGTTCCTGTTGCATTTTTGATTGCTCTTTTTTCAAGTCGTCTATTTTCTCGTTTACATTTTCCATCTGTGTTTGTAGTCTCGATATCTCTTTTAAGTTATTATGCGTTTCTGTGTTTCCCATTATCTATTAAACATTAAAAATATAAAGTATGCAACTAAATGGTTTCTAAATAGATATACTAATATAGTAGTTAGTAAAATTCCTATTGTTATTCCGAGCAGTAGTTTTTTCATAGTTTTAGGTTTTCTTCTGTTCTTTCTTTTTTAGATATTTAACCCAATAATCATACTGTTTTATATATTTGTCTCCATCTTTCCATTCTTTATCCAAAAATTCTTCGTTGTTAGAGCTATATACCCTATTCATCTCTCCCTTTATATATTCTCTACCTATCCAACCCCTTGGTAATTTATACTCTGTATTCTTAGATACAAAATCCTTTAGAGGTATTACTAAATCATTTATGTATATCCAACCGTCTGGGTGATGTCTAAACTGTTTTTCCATTTTGCTGGTTATTTAATTTAATTACATCTTCCCTTTCCTTACTAAAAGTAAGTATTATTTTAGTCATATCCATTTCAATTGAACTTCCATCTTCTAAAACAAAAAACCTAACATTTTTATTTTCTATATACCCATCTGCGACTACATTTTTAATTGTCTTCCAGAATAGACCCCTTTTGTATTTTACTGTGTATTTCATATTTTTACTTTAACTAAAATTATATTGTTAATCTTCCAAACTTTTCCATTAGCTTACCCTCCTATACCTAAACACTACTATGTAAGGTTGTAGGTTGTTATGTGCACCTCCACCACCTGTTGCAGAAGAAGTTACTGTTCTATCTACATTGCTATATGCAGTCCCAACAGATGATATGTCTATAGTCCCTCCTATTCTTGGAATTGTGCTACCTGTTGTAGCATAAATAGTAAAGTTTTGTGTAACACTATGTTCATGTGAAGGTATCTCTGATACTGTCAAAGTGTGTGTTTTAGAACCACCAGTTTTCCCTATTGTGTCAAACTCTGCGTCAGTTGATTTTGCCACTAGAACTCTACCTGCCCCATATACTTCCCAAGTCCCACCAAAATGGTTATTCATTTTAGTTGTGGTATCTAAGTCTGTTGAAGTTGTCTCATAAATTGTTCCAACAGGATAAATCCAGTCGAGAAAAGAGGTTGATTTTATATATCTTTCATCAAATATAACCTGCCCTCTTTTGTCTGTAATCATTGAGTTCTCAATTGCTGTTTCTCCATTGACTACCGTTATCTCTGCTAATTTATAATGATTGGCAGGAGTTGATGGAGTTCCTCCTCCCGGAGTGCCTTTTATTACTACCTTTGTAGCAATATTAGAAGCATCTGCATCAGGTGCTATTGCTTTATCTACTTTAACACAAACAATATCTATTCTAGTTGAGCCTGATACATTATTATCTATCGTTACTACTTCTGAATCACAAACAACAGGATAAAATTTGGGGGTATCTGAATCTAATTCATCATAATTAGAATTAGGAACATACACTATACCCCCTGCTACTTGAACGGTCATTCCAGTTGGAGAATCTTCTGTAACTAATAAATGCCCTCCTGCTAAATCTACTACACCAAGAGTTTTAACAATATCCCCTATACTACCAAGTATATCTCCTTCGGTAGCATTACTCATTCCATTTCTGATTCTTACTGTGTTTGCCATTTTATCCTTTCAACTTCTTTTGATTTAATCTTTTTGAAATATTTTGAAAGAGTGTCTACTGCGACAATAGTCGGATTCCATTCTCCCTCTATCACCCTGTAAGATGTTATTTTACAAACATCACCTGTGATTGTGTAAGTATATAAACCAACACTCCTAACTCCTACCCTCACAACTACTCTATTACTCTCTGGAATAACCTCACCGATGACCTTTCGCTTGTTGGAATGGTCTAGAAGCTGTTTATCCTCTTTCGTGTAAACAGTCCTTTTTACATTGATTGTTTTCATGCTCTATTATACTAACAAATTAAATGCATTATCAACCCTGTTGTGAAAAATCGTGTAATGGAGTGTCGCTGTTCTCCCATTGAAAAACACATTTTCTCCCAACATATTCATTCTTGTAATTCTTAATATCAATCTATCACTCTTCATTATTACATCTGCCCACTCTAATACCATATCCCCATATCCATAGACTGGAATATCCTGCTCTTCTAGGTCATTGACTGTATAATTCAAACCTGTAATTCCAACCCCCTCGCCGACATAGGCTATCATTCCTGTTATTCTAGGCAGAAACATAGGTATATCTCCAATATTATGAATATATGCTACATCTCTGACCCTCTCCATTTCGTAATCTGGTGGACCACCAAAAGCCTCCATCGGCAAATCTATTGAAAGAGTCCCTGTTCTCCTTATCTTCATTCCATCAAACTGAGAACTGAAAATAAGTTGCTTTGGTGTGGCTGTCTTCACATCTATTCCCTTTTTCGAAACTTTAATTCCGTAATCACTCATCTAATGGGTCGGTGAATAAAATTATATAAGTATCCTCATCTCCCATAGCTGTTCTGTAATATACTCTTGTATTATCAACACTAACCAATGCCAAACTTCCATTGATAAAAGGCATTACATCGCCCCTTTTATATTCGGTGTTGTTAAAGTAATCCCTCTTGACTGCCAAAAAGGTCGGAGGGTAATTCAATCCGTGTAAAACTGAACCAGCACTTGTCATCTTGACTATTCTATATTCTTTGAAAGTGTTAAACCTCGTGCTGAATACCAAGTTTCTAGGCTCTGCTGTTTTTGCATCTATTCCGGGTCTACTTATTTTGAATCCATAATCCTCTGAGGAACTCGCTGAATCTGTGTCTGTGGTCGCTGGCTGATACCAAGCATCCTGTCTAGGGTCTGCCAATATATAATACTTGTAATTGATGTTCGTTGGTGTGGTCGGCATTGTAGGGTCGCCATCATACATTCTAATCTGTATCTGATTGTTATTAAGGTGCTTCATCAATACCATTAAATCCCAAGTCGGTGGCTGTGTTCCGTAGTCAAAAGTCCTACAAGGTGCTGAATACCAATGTCCATCGCTAGGGTGCCTGAAATAAGAAAACATCATCGGCTTATACCCCAAGTTGTGAGTAATATCAATAGTCCCAACAACCCCCCTCACAAGGCTTTTTACTCCTGATACCTCTCTGAATACCTTTAACATATTTATCCCCGAATGAAAGTTGTAATCTCTGGGATTCGTGCTGTTTACATTACTTCCTTTTTTAGCTACTTTGATTCCATAGTCCATTAAAACCCTCCCTCTTGTTTGCCAATAAGTATCTGGTCTGTTCCTTCTATCTTTATCATTATTCTTGTTTCTTCTCCATCAATTGTTACCACATTGTTTGGATCTGTGTCTTGTCCTAGAATTGTTGATTCGTGCAATGTTCCTGCTGTGAGCTTACTTGCTGATATTTTACCTATCCTCATACTAGATACTGGAACCCCCTGAAAGTAAGATTCCAATTTCGCTGTTCTTTCCTTTAAGTATGCTATCTGCCTGAGAATATTGTCTGCTTCTAGTGTATTAAGTCCCATATCTTGTAAAATCTCCTAAAATTAACTTCAAAGCCTCCTCATTCTTTTCTCCAAGAGTTAGCTCATAACCGAATACTCGGTATTCTTTATTTATATTATACAATCCTTTTTCAACAATAACTCGAATCAAATCGCCTAGTGAAAAATCTGTAATGTTGGGTGCTGATGATTCCAATACTTTCATGTCTAATGTCATGAGTGGTAATTGATACTTTCGCAACATGGCATCGCCTCTATCTTGTAAAGTCGCTAAATCTGCAATATCCATCTCGGAAATTAAACCCTCTCGCAGTCGGTAAGTCTTCATGAAATCTTCGTTTTCTCTTTCTACTCTCTGTAATTCTGATTCATCTGTGGCTTCTCCTAGTATAATCGCCCTGTTAGTAGGCTTCACAAAATCTTCTTTAATGTCCATTTCTTTTACATTCATTCCTAATTCGAATACTACTTCATCGCTTTTGTCCTGCCCTTTAATTGGATATACATTAAACTCTTTTTCATCGGTAATCTCAAAGTCAAATCCTGATATTACATTGCTCAAATTGACTATTGCCTCGCCTATGTTCTGATTGTAATATTCTCTATCTCTCCTCATTGTTTCTTCTATATCTCCCCTCACAATACCCATATCGCCATAGGGCTGATTCTGGGTGGTGTCTATCATGTCCCAAGCTATCTCTCCTGCATCTATCTGGTCAAACCTTACTTGCTGGGCTGTATACCTGTGATACAAACCCTCGAACCAACTATGACAATGAACCTCTATCCAATCATCGCCATCGCCTTTTAAGTGGGCATTCCTTAAAACCTGCTCCCCTGCCCATACCAAAGTCCCCTCATACTCCTTGTTTTCTCTCCTGTAAATGTATACTGTGTATCTTCTAGGAACAACCAACAACCCTGCTTCCCTGTCCTCGACTGGAACCTCAAAACTGCAAGAACCATAACCATTCAAATTCTTAGTAAACTTCAATGCCCTGAAAGTCCTAAACTCTCCCATGAAATCTCCATTGTAGTTTTTTACCTTGATTGTATACTCGACCATTTAATTCTTCATCAGATTAAATACCATTGTAAGCATCTCTCCACTCCAACTCCAAAAGAGTGTCCTCACTTGCATCTGAATCGGCAACAAAGAATACCCTGTTTGTTCCTACTGCTAAATCCCAAAAATACCCCTCTAATGCTGAATAGATATTGTAAGAACCATTCAACATGACTCTCTTGTTTTTTGTGTCTACGACTACTTCATCGCCATCACCAATAGTGTAATTGATTCTGAATTGCTTTTGTGTTGTGTCGTTCCTGACTGTAAATCCTGTTCCGGGTCCCTTAATCGTAAACCATATTGGACTGTCTTCATTCCCTCCGTTTATTACTTCTAATCCTCCAATATTCCCTGAACCATCAAAATCTATTGGAACTGGGGTAGGTATTGCTGTTCCTCCCTCTATCTGCGATTCTCCCATTGAAGCACTATGCAACTCCTGTGAATAGAACCTATAATCTGGAATAACTGCCTGTATCAAGAATGCTTGTATTTTATGATTATACGGACTGTCTACCTTAGTTATTTCTCCCTCGCATTGAAGATCCAAATTATCGTAGGTGGTAAACTCTATCAATTTCCTTTTTCCTGTTTGTCTTAAAGCTAACAACATTTTTCTTCTTTCCTCAAATACATCACTACCAACCAATTCACCGTTCCAAGATATAATCCTCCTACCATAACTAGAAGCAACTATCGCTGAGCCTATTATACCCGGAATATCTGCGACTGCACTCTTTATGCTAGGGAAATCAAAACCCTGAAAACCATTTAATACACAGTTCTCTGAGTTGTCAAAAAACTCGTATTCTGTATTGCTAGATTGTTCTGTTACTTTTATTTTATTCATTATATCGGAAGTAGACTTGCTCTGAAACCTAGTTGTGTTGCAAGAGCATTCAAGTCTTGATTATCATTTATTTTATCTATATTTATGTCTATGTCCTGATTGATTGTCTGGGAAGAAGCTCCATACAAATCGCTGACTGGAACACTACCCATTACTGACGGTATCTCCAATGCTCCAAGGGCAGGCTCTATAATCGGATTAACAGAGGCTTCAACTGCATCACCCATAACTCCCATGGCATCTTCTACCATTCCTATACTCCCCTCGATACCCTCTGCAATTCCTGCTCCTAGATTCATACCAATCTCTTGCTCAAAAAGTTTAGATGGGGAAGATATACCAAACAATCTCTTAATAAACTTCATAACATTACCAACCCAACCTGTAATCTGATTCTTAATCCAAGTGCCTGAGTTCTTAATACCTTGCCATAATCCTGATACGAGGTTGGCTCCTGAGTTTACCATTTCGGAAAAGCCGTTCGCTAGACCACCAATAATTGCTACTATTATCTGAGGTATCATTACTAATAATCTAGGTATCGCTGATATCAAACCTTTTGCTAATTCCAAAAGAATATGAACACCTGCAACAAGTATCTGAGGTAAAAGCTGTATTAGTGCTGACACTATCGACATAATAATATTCGGTATGAAGTCTATCAATCGTGGAAGTGCATTTATCAAGCCCTCTACCAAAGCTATTATTATCTGCAAGGCTACCTGAATAATAAGTGGCAAGTTGTCTATCAAAGTTTCAACCATTGTCAAAACTACATCTACAATCGTTGGAATTAACTCTGGTATCGCCTCTGCAATGCCCTGTGCTAGTGCAATTAGTAAATCTATACCCAACATCAATATCTCTGGTAAAAGCTCTATCAAGCCCTGTATAAGAGTCTGAATTATTGATATGGCTGATTCCACTAATAATGGAAGATTGTTTCTAATCCCCTCGACTAAACTACCTACCAAACTTACTGCTAATTCGATTATCCTCGGTATCTGTGAAATTATCCCTGTAATCAATCCACTAAAATCCATATTCCCTATTTCTGCCACAACACCCACCAAGCCTTCAAGAATTGTTGGGATTATATCGGATATATTCCTGAAAGCATTGCCAACCGATGTTGCAAGCCCGTCCATGGCATCTTTGATTACATCTGTATCGCCTGTTCCTAAACTGGTGAGAAGATTCTGCCAAGAGGCTTTCGCTGTATTCATAGAACCCTGAATCGTTGCTGATGCTTCTTTCGCTGTTGTTCCTGTAATCTTTAATCCCTCTTGTGCGACATGGACTGCCTCAATCATTTTATCAAAACCAATATTCTTTACATTGTCGGCTGTTGCTTCAAAGGCATCTCCCATTACTCCTGTTTCATTTATCAATCTTGCCATTTCTCCTGCTGTTCCACCATAACCAAGTTTCAAGTTGTCTAACATAGTGAAATTAGCTTTTGCAAAGCCCTGATAAGCACTCTTAATCATCTCAATATCCGTTCCAAAGGTATTGGCATTATCCGACATATCTCTGACTGCTAAGTCTGCAATTTCTGAGGCTTTTACTGTGTCCCCTCCCAAACTCTGCAATAATCTCGCTGAAAATCCTGTTACTGTTTCCATATAAGCATTAGCATTCATTCCTGCTGTTTCGTAGGCTCTCCTTGAATTGGCTATAACTGCATCGGCTGAATCTCCGAATATCTTTTGAACACCACCGACCATCTGCTCATACTCTCCATAGGCTTTTACTGAGGCTGTTACTACTCCTGCGACTGCTGTTCCTACTGCTAATAATGCTGTCCCTGTGGCTTTTGCGATTCCTGTTCCTACTCCTGCTATCTTAGAACCTAGACTGTCAAAACTTGATGAGGCTTTATCTGCCTTTTTGTTATACTCCTTATCATCTAGGTCAAGTTCATAATGTATTGAACCTACTTTCGTGCTCATTATACCTTTCGGTTATATTATACTTATATTATACTACACAGGACTATTCCCTGCGAGTAATCTTCTCAACTGCTCTCGGTCTGCCTTTATTTTATCCTCTGTTACTGCTTTTTTAGGCTCTCCATAAGTGTCTAACATCTCTACTATCTTTCTGGACTGCTCTGGCTTCAAATGAGGTAATGTTGTTATGTTGGCTAATATTCTGTAATCCTCACCATCTAGTTTCAAACTCTCCTCTACTAATCTGAAAAAGGTTACTGCATACAAATCAAAAGTCCTCTCCAAGTCGTAGGCTGGGAACTTTCTAAGAAAATATGTAATCGCTCTAACTAAACTCTCTCCTCTTTTTTTTTATCCGTGGGATTCATCTTGGCAGAATTAAGCTCCTTTGATTCGTTAGAAGCTATCGCACTATATGCGACCTCAATTATCTTTTGGATCTGCAATGGAGAGATATCAAAATCATCATCTTCCTTTATCGCTGGGATTATCTGAGAGAGTAATTCCAATATCTCGCTGAGTTGCTCTGCTCCACCACTCGCTAGATTCTTACCCATTTCCTGTATCTTTACCAATATCTTCAATTTCCCTGGATATAAGTCTACTACTTTGCCTGATATTTTAACCTTAATAGGCTTAGGTAATAAAGCATCTAGATCCATTATGTTGTCCATTGTTTTGTTTGTTTAATTTTTAGCTAGTAAACCCGACATCTGCAAGGTTGTTATCCTCTGAGTTTTCGCTTGAAATCATAGCTGTAAAGGTTACTTTGAAAACCCTTTCATCTTCAACAGTATAATTCATTGCAACAGAACTTGATGGAACTGCATTGTGGAATCTCCAAGGTGGTGTGCCATCGTAAGGAGTGAGTTCTAACTCGACACCCTCAATCTCTGTTGGTATACCCCCGAACATTACAGTCTCCGTTCCTACAACCTCTGCACCTGCGAAAACCTTACCCATGTTGGCAAGTGTTGTCTCGGCAAGTTCCATCTCCATTGTTAGTGTTCTTCCGATTAAAGAAGCCTTGACAGGAGTGTTGCCATATTTACCTGATTTATGAAAATGTATCTCTGGCTCGTAATTGATTACGACACCGTTTGGAGTTGTTTCTCCAATGTCTGTGCCATCTATTGAGACAGCTCCAGCACCTATGTGAAAGTTTTGTGTATTCATATCTAAATAATAGCGAATTGATAGGAGTATGTCAAGACAGAGCCAAGTCCCTGCGATACATAAAATCAATGGATACTTTATACAACTGTCTTCTCTCCTCATCTTTCCCCATGTCATTTATCATGCCCTGTGCTAGTGAAAAATAAACATGAAAACCATCTAGCTTGTAATTAGTCCTCTTGTGAAGTAAATCCAATACCTGAACCAATTTATTATACCCTGCCTT
>MTBK01078675.1_pt1 | contig 15254 bp, 9 predicted proteins | sample 1535981 | NCBI WGS metagenome assembly MTBK01 (sample SAMN06109225, study PRJNA356200) | anaerobic digester metagenome | isolation source: biogas reactors fed with pig manure or primary and secondary sludge | place: Spain | collected 2016-06-30 | reverse complement strand
GGTGAAGCCTGCATGGCATCCCTGATTACCGCAATGATCCTATGGACTATTTTTAATTGAGCCGGGGATTTGATGAGTCAATGACGTTGATTTTGACTCATCCGGTTGCGCAGCGTGTTTTTTCCCACGATGCACCAGGAAGTCTGCCTTCCAGTTTAGCCGCATTATTCCGCTCTTACCCTCATGAATGTAAAAGAAATCGCCGCCTGGCTGGTTTTTTATCCGAGCCGGCGTTATAATTGAATTTGAACTAAAAGCCTTCAGTGGAGGAGGCAGGCGGGTTTGTCTAATCAAAAAAACTGCTGGAAAGAGAAACGCTTCTGGTTGGTTGCTCTTCTTTTTTTCTTGCTTCTGATTGGGACCAATCTGGGCGCTTATAGCATTGGTGTCTTCAAAGGGACCCTGTCAGGTGGCGCCGGCGGGAACTGCGATCTGGCGGCGCCGGAATCCTTGGAAGAAGAGTGGAATATATTTATAGAGGTGCTTGAACAGCTGCAGCAAAACTATCTTTATCCGCTGGATTCATCCAGGCTGGTCCGCGGCGCTGTTCACGGAGCGATAGAGGCTGTCGAAGATCCCCGTACCGGATTTTATGATGCCCGGGATCTGGAGAATTTTATGATCCAGACCAAGGGTACATTTGGCGGTATTGGGGTGCGCATTATTGAAGCAGGCGGTGAGATTGTTGTTTTTGAAACCATTCCTAACAGTCCCGCAACGGGGGCCGGGATCATGCCTGGCGATCGCATTATGCGAGCGGGCAACAGGGAACTTTCCGGACTGGGGCTGGAGCATGCCGCTGATAATTTGCGTGGAGAAAAAGGGAGCAGCGTTACGCTTTCTATTAAGCGCCCTGGCCGGGAGGAGGAGCTTAACCTGACTCTGGTGCGCGATGAGGTCAAGATTGACACAGTTTCCTCACATTGGGAGCAGCCCGGGCTGGGCTACATTCGCATCAGTAATTTTGACAGCAATACAGGGTCTTCTTTTACGGAGCAGCTGCGTCTGCTGGAGAATGATGGTTTAAAGAAGGGGTTAATTCTTGATCTGCGCGACAATCCTGGCGGCCAGGTTGAGGAGGCCATCAAGGTGGCCAGGTTGATTGTTCCCGAAGGAGAGATCACCCGTCTTGTGGGACGGGATGAAGAAGTTCAAAACATCTACCACTCTGCGATACCGGCTAAAGATTATCCCATTGCAGTACTGATCAACGAAGATACGGCAAGCGCAGCGGAGATCCTTGCGGGGGCACTTCAGGATCGGGAAGCTGCTTTGCTTATCGGTGTTAACAGCTACGGTAAAGCTACGGTGCAGCAGTTCATAAATCTTACCGGTGGCAATGCTCTGCTGGTGACTGTGGCCCACTATCTTACACCCGCGGGTAAAGATATCAACGGATCAGGCCTGGAACCCCATATAGTAGTTGATATGACTCCGCTGATGAGGTACTATCGTTATTTTTTCCCTGGTCCTCTCGCCCGGGGTGCCTACGGATCGGATGTTCAGTTGTTGCAGGAGATGCTGGCGGAACTGGGCTATGAACCATCTCTTGACGGTTATTATGATGAAGCTACTGCTTTAGCGCTGAGCATATTTCAAAGCGAAGCCGGTCTGGAGGCAAGCGGTAAATTTGACGATCTGACCTGGGTTCAACTCAGGGAGGCTTTTGAAGACATAGCTTGTGAGCGTGATCCACAGCTGATCCGGGCCGTTGAGCTAATGGAGCAACCCGGGATCTGGCCTGAGCCGGAGGTGAAAGGCAGTTGATCAGCTTTATTCTGGAGCTGGGGAAAATAGTGCTTGCCACGCTGATTCAGGCGCTACCGATTTTCTGGGTGGTGGTGCTGCTTGTTTATTTCCAGTACCGCCGCGCTGCCGGCATGGAGAAGAAACTCTTTGGCCGGATTATCAATCCTGTGGGGCGCCAGGTTGCTGTTTCTACCGGATTGGGTGTTCTGGGGGGATTACTGGCCAGCCTGATCATGCTTTTGCTGGGCCTATCACTGACACAGATAGGACTGCTTTTTATCTGGCCGGTGGCTTTGCTGTTGCTGCTGATTCATCCCCGTTATCTCTGTTTTGCCTATGCAGGGGGGATTGTCGCTCTGGCGGTCCTTATTTTACGTTTTTTATTATTGCCGCTTTTTCCCTCTCTGGCCGGGTATGCTTTTGTGACCTCCATGCTTGAGATTCATATTCCTGCTTTGCTTGCGCTCGTCGGCCTGCTCCACCTTATTGAGGCGCTGCTCATATATCTTGGCGGTCACCGGGGGAGCAGCCCACTATACTTTAAGCGTGCTGATGGTGATGTTGTCGGCGCTTTTAGCCTGCAGCGTTTCTGGCCCATTCCCCTGGCTGCTCTGGTTGCCACAGTGGTCCTGGAGACTGAGATCCAGGGTGTGAGCATGCCTGACTGGTGGCCCCTCATCAAGCCGGTCATGGAATTGGAGCCGGGGCAGACGTTGCAGTACCTGGCTTTTCCCGCCATGGCTGCGCTGGGGTTTTCCGATCTTGCTCTCTCCTCCTCCCCACGTGAAAAATCGGTGAGCACAGCCAGAGTTCTCTGCCTATACAGTGTTATTCTCATCGCACTAGCCCTGGCATCAGAATTCTATTCCTGGGTGGCACCTGCAGGTGTGCTTTTTGCTCCCCTTGGACACGAAGCGCTGATCCACTATGGAAACCGTCTTGAACAATCCCGCACAGCATGCTACCGGTCTACCCAGGAGGGTGTTCTCCTGATGGCGGTTCTGCCACATAGTGCCGCAGCGCGGGCGGGACTTCTTACCGGCGATCTTATCCGCCGGGTGAACGGTGCTCAGGTGAACAGCGATGTGGAATTCCTGGTGCAGCTTGAAGAAAGCTACTTCATGGTTTTGCTTGAAGGTTTTCGGGAGGGCAGTGCCATTTCAGTTGTCCTGAATAAGCGTGATCCCGAGGAGAAAAACAGCCTGGATTTACCCTTTCGGGATAGACCAACAGTAACGACGGAACAAACCCCTCTCTGGCACCGGGGGGCCGCATTGGGACTCATACCGGCACCCTCCCGCCAGACGCCCATCTATGCTCAAGCACGACCCGCTGCTGCATCGAGCCTGTTGCGTCGTTTATGGAAGCGCTATAGAAACGGTTGAGAGATTAGATAAGGGCATAGCGTTGTAAAAAAGGAGAATACAGTTGATCGCTGCTGTTGCGACTGCTTTTGTCAGCATTTTTGTTGCTGAATTTGGCGATAAAACCCAGCTGGTCTCTCTATCCATGGCCTGTCGTTATCCTCCGTTACAGGTTCTCGGCGGGGCCATGACCGGGCTGGCTCTGGTGATGGTCCTTGCCGTGGGTGCTGGGGGCCTGGTAGCTACCATTATTCCTGCGGCTGTGATTGCCGTTGCCTCAGGTATTTTCTTCGTGATCATGGGTGTTTTTACGCTGCTCCGCCGCGATCCGGCAGAGGCCCTTGATGCCGGATGCTCCGGTTTTTACCAAACTGCAGCGATGGTTTTTTTAGCTGAACTGGGCGACAAGACCCAGATGGCAGCCCTGCTCCTGAGCGCCCATTTTGGCCGCCCGGTGGCTGTATTCGCCGGTGCTATGGCAGCGATGTTTTTGAACCATGCCCTGGCCGTCTATCTGGGTGGACGCTTCTTTTCCAAAGTTCCTCCCCGACTGCTGAAAGGAGCCACCGCCTTCCTTTTTATTGCTATTGGCCTGCTGATGCTTACCCTTCAGGCCCTGGGCGGGTATAAAACGGCTTTCCAGGGGTAACAATTCCTGAACAATCCTTTGCGCGATATATCCGGAATATTGCCATCCCGGTGCATAAGATTATTGCAACAGGACGATTTCGCTGTGCTATAATAAATTGTGCCGGTAGAAGGGACAGATAGATTATGCTTATGTCAGGAGAATTCAAACTCAAAGCAGACTTTAGTCCCTCCGGCGATCAGCCGGGGGCTATCACCGCCCTGCTGAGGGATCTTCAGGCTGGGCGCTCCTACCAGACACTTTTGGGGGTGACTGGTTCCGGCAAGACCTATACCATTGCCAATGTGATCAAAGAACTGCAGCGGCCTGCCCTGGTGATTGCGCCTAACAAGATCCTTGCAGCCCAGCTGTGCAGCGAATTTAAGGAATTTTTTCCTGAAAATGCAGTAGAGTACTTTATCAGCTACTATGATTATTATCAGCCTGAAGCCTATCTGCCGCAGAGCGACACCTATATTGAGAAAGATTCCTCTATCAATGATGAGATCGACAAGCTGCGTCACTCGGCTACCAGCGCCCTGCTGGAGCGCCGTGATGTGATCATCGTGGCAAGTGTCTCCTGCATCTACGGCCTCGGCTCTCCGCAGGAATACCGGCGGCAGCTGCTTTCGCTCCGGCCGGGGATGCTTCTGGATCGCGACGATGTTATCAGCGCATTGGTGGATATACACTACGATAGGAACGAGATTGATCTGCACCGGGGCACCTTCCGGGTGCGCGGCGATGTTATTGAGATAGTTCCCGCCTCCTATGGCGAAGCAGCCCTGCGTGTGGAATTTTTCGGCGATGAAATCGATCGCCTGCGTGAGATTGATCTTCTAACAGGCAGGGTACTGGGTGAGCGCAACCATGCGGCAATATTTCCGGCTACTCACTATGTGACGGCGCCCGAACAGCTTATAAAGGCCGCAGCCTCCATAGAGGAGGAGCTTGGGCAGCGTCTGGCTGAACTCAGGGCGGCGGGCAAACTATTGGAGGCGCAGCGGCTCGAGCAGCGAACCCGCTTTGACCTGGAGATGATCCAGGAAATCGGTTTCTGTTCAGGGATTGAGAACTACTCCCGTCATCTTGACGGCCGCTTACCGGGCAGCCGCCCCTGGACGCTGCTCGACTATTTTCCTCCCGATTTCCTGCTTGTAATTGATGAATCCCATATTACTATCCCTCAGATTAACGGGATGTACCGCGGAGATCTATCTAGGAAAAGCACTCTGGTAGATCATGGTTTTCGCCTACCCTCGGCACTGGACAACCGCCCGCTGCGCTTTGATGAATTCGAAAACCTTATCGGCCAGACAATTTTCGTCTCTGCGACACCCGGTCCCTGGGAACTGGAGCACAGCGACGGCGTGGTTGAGCAGATCATCCGTCCCACCGGTCTTGTGGATCCTGTGGTGGAGGTGCGCCCGGCAGCAGGACAGGTGGATGATCTTTACGGCGAGATCCGCATTCGCGCTGAAGCTGAAGAGAGAGTTCTGGTGACAACGATGACCAAGCGGATGGCCGAAGATCTTACCGATTACTATCGCGAGATGGGGATAAAGGTGCGCTATATGCACTCTGATATCGATGCCCTTGAGCGGATGTCCATCATCAGAGGGCTGCGCCTGGGTGAATTTGACGTTCTTATCGGGATTAACCTGCTCCGGGAAGGGCTCGACCTGCCTGAAGTCTCATTGGTAGCTATATTTGATGCCGATAAGGAGGGCTTTCTCCGTTCAGATCGCTCTCTCATCCAGACCATAGGGCGGACCGCCCGTAACAGTGCTGGCAGGGTGATTATGTATGCCGGAGAGATCACACCGTCAATGCGGCGGGCCATTGACGAGACAGAGAGGCGGCGGCGCAAACAGCTGGCCTACAACAAGGAACATGGAATTACACCGCGCACCATTGTCAAGCCTGTGCGCGGCTTAATCGCGGCTACCGTTGCTGCCGAGGAAGAAGAAAAGTATCTGCCTGAAGATCCCGGCAGGCTGGATCCACAGCAGCGCCGGGAGATGGTCAGGGGGCTGCGCCGGAAGATGCAGCAGGCTTCAAAAGAGCTGGCTTTTGAGAGGGCTGCAGAGCTGCGGGATCTTATCTTCGAGCTGGATCAGGGGACTGCTCCCTTGAGCAAGGCAGCCCGGCGGGGAAAACGCTAAAGAAACGGGGTAAAAAATTGACGGAAGGAAACATTGTCATACGTGGTGCCAGGGAGCACAATCTGAAAAATTTCGATCTGGTCCTGCCGCGGAACCGCCTAATTGTGTTTACCGGCTTGAGTGGATCGGGCAAGTCATCGCTGGCCTTTGATACAATTTATGCGGAGGGTCAGCGGCGCTACGTGGAATCACTTTCTGCCTATGCGCGCCAGTTTTTGGGCCAGATGGAGAAGCCTGATGTGGATCAGATCGAAGGGCTTTCGCCCGCCATCTCTATTGATCAGAAGACAGCATCGCGTAATCCCCGTTCCACTGTGGGTACTGTCACCGAGATTTACGACTACCTGCGGCTACTTTTTGCCCGTATCGGACAGCCCCATTGCCCCCATTGCCGGCGACCCATCAGCAGGCAAACGGTCCAGCAGATTGTCGATCAGGTCATGGAGCTTCCTGCAGGGACGCGCCTGCAGATACTGGCCCCCCTGGTGCGCGGCCGTAAGGGCGAGTATGCACGGCTTTTCGAGGAGATGCGGCGCTGCGGTTATGTTCGTGTTCGCGTTGATGGTGAGGTTCGTGAGCTGGAGGAAGAGATCCTCCTGGACAAACAAAAAAAACATACCATCGAGGTGATTGTTGACCGCCTGGTGATGCGAAAAAATGTGGAATCCCGCCTGGCAGATTCCCTGGAGACCGCTCTAAAACTCAGTGAAGGACTGGTCCTGGTTCAGGAGGTGGAGGGAGGCGAGCAGATGTTTAGTGAACGTTTCGCCTGCCCCGAATGCGGCTTCAGTTTTGAGGAGCTCACCCCCCGGGCTTTCTCTTTTAATAGTCCTTACGGTGCCTGCCCCGAATGCAGCGGTCTGGGGGTACGGGCCGAATTCTCCGGGGAACTGGTGGTTCCCTATCCCGATCTAACCATCAATGAAGGAGCGATTCATCCCTGGTCAGGCCGCTCCGGATATTATCGTCAGTTCCTGGAGGCTGCGGCGCACCATTTTCAAATTGATCTTGACACCCCCTTTGACCGGCTGGATCAGAAAGAGAAGGAGTTGCTCCTTTATGGATCCCCCGAGGCGCTGCCTTTCCGGTATGTGAATATGTTTGGAAGGGTGCGGAATTACCGCAAGTCCTTTCCCGGCGTTCTGAACCTGTTGCAGCGGCGCTATGCCAACAGCGAATCGGAAGAGACACGTCAGGATCTGGCGCGTTACATGGAGATAAAGCCCTGTCCTGCCTGTCGCGGGATGCGCCTGAAAGAGTCCAGCCTGGCTGTTCTCCTGAAAGGCCTCAATATTGCCGAGGTTTCCGCCTTTACCGTTGCCCATGCGCTGGGCTACTTTCAACAGCTTGAACTGACGTCACGCGAGGCCTGGATTGGCAGACAGGTGCTGAAGGAGATTGTGGAAAGGCTCCAGTTTTTGAACAATGTGGGATTACAGTACCTTACTCTGGACCGGGCTGCAGCAACACTTTCTGGCGGAGAGGCGCAACGCATTCGCCTGGCCACTCAGATCGGTTCGGGCCTTACCGGGGTGATCTATATACTTGATGAGCCCAGTATTGGGCTACATCTGCGGGACAACGCCCGGCTGCTTGAGACCCTGAAGAAGCTGCGCGACCTGGGAAATACTGTGATTGTCGTGGAGCATGATGAGGGGACCATTCGTGCTGCAGACCATATTGTCGATATCGGACCCGGCGCCGGGGCTCATGGCGGCAAAATAGTGGCTCAGGGAACGCTTTCCGAGATCACTTCCACCTCCGGTTCCATCACAGGAGACTATCTGGCCGGGCGAAAATCTATCCCCCTGCCGCTGCAGCGGCGCAAGGTGGGCGAGCGTAGCCTTTGGATCAGAGGAGCGGGGGAACACAATCTTAAAGATATAGACGTTGAGATTCCCCTGGGCCTTCTTGTCTGTGTTTCGGGGGTTTCCGGTTCCGGTAAAAGCACTCTGATAAACGAAATCCTTGCCCGCGCTCTGGGGCGGCTCCTGCACCGTTCCCGCGAACAAGCCGGCGCTCATCGTGCCATTGAGGGTGTGGAGCATCTTGATAAAGTTATCGTGGTGGACCAGTCACCTATAGGGCGGACACCACGCTCCAATCCGGCAACCTACACGGGGCTCTTTGGCGATATTCGCGAACTTTTTGCCCAAACGCCTGAAGCGCGGCGGCGCGGTTACCGTCCTGGCCGCTTTAGTTTCAATGTTAAGGGCGGTCGGTGTGAAGCCTGCAGGGGCGACGGCATCCTGCGCATTGAGATGCATTTCCTGCCTGATGTTTATGTGCCTTGTGAAGTCTGCCGTAGTAAACGTTACAACCGCGAAACGCTGGAGGTGCTTTACAAAGGGAAAAACATTGCCGATGTTCTGGCTATGACAGTGTCCGAGGCGCTGGAGTTTTTCAGTGCCATCCCGAAACTCCAGCGCCGGCTGCAGCTTATCGATGACGTAGGGCTAGGCTACATTCAACTGGGGCAACCTGCAACTACACTCTCAGGCGGTGAAGCCCAGCGGGTGAAACTAGCTACAGAGCTATCCAGGCGCAGCAATGGACGGACACTTTACATTCTTGATGAGCCGACTACGGGGCTGCACCTGGCCGATATCAGCAAATTGCTGCTCATCCTGGAGAGGCTTGTAGATTCAGGAAATACGGTGGTGGTGATTGAGCACAACATGGATGTGCTCAAGCGGGCTGACTATCTAATCGACCTGGGTCCTGAGGGCGGTGAAGGGGGAGGTCGGGTTGTTGCTGCAGGCACACCCGAGGAAATCTCCCTTTCAAAGAACTCATATACCGGTCACTGGCTGCGCCGGATTTTGCAGAATACGTCAGAAATAAATTGCATCAGCTCACAGGTTTGAACCGAATAAAAATCATGTGAAAGGTCTCGCCTATGGATAGATTGGCGCAAATTGCTGAAAAAGTGAGCACGTTTCCTGAATGCCCAGGCGTCTACCTGATCAAGGATGCTGTGGAAAGGATCATTTATGTGGGAAAAGCTCGTTCGCTGAGGCAGCGGGTCCGTGCGTACCTTGCCGAAAATGGTGTCATGCCACCAAATGTCAGGGCGCTGCAGAAGCAGATGAGTGATATTGACTATATTGTCACTGATTCCGAGGTGGAGGCGCTCATCCTTGAGTGCAACCTCATCAAAGAATACCGGCCCCGCTACAATATTGATCTGAAAGATGATAAAGATTATCCTTGTCTACGCCTGACAGGGGGCCCCTACCCTAGGCTGGAATACCTGCGCCTTTCGCAAAAAGAAGGCCGGCGCCCGGGCAAGAGCAGCCGGGCAAAACAGCAGCGGGAAGATGAGGAAAGCGGTGCCCTTTATTTTGGACCTTATACCGATGCTGGAGCTGTTCAGAAGACTGTGCGCCTTCTGGGGAAAATATTCCCACTGCGCCGCTGTCGCCGCCATCTCACAGGAGAACCTGCTGCGGATCGTCCCTGTCTTAATTTCCAGATGAAGCGTTGTTTGGGACCCTGTCGCGGTGCAGTGGAGGTTTCTCCGGAAGAGTATAGCCGCCTTGTCGGAGAAGTAGTCCTGTTTCTTGAGGGGAAGCGCGGTTTCCTGGAGCGGCAGCTCGTGGAGAGGATGGAGCAGGCGGCGCGAGATGAGCGTTTTGAGGAGGCAGCCCGGCTGCGAGACCAGCTGCAGGCGATTCGTCGTGTAGCCTCACAGCAGCAGAAAGTGTTCTTGCTGGAGAAGGAGGTTCATCGGGATATCCTTGCTCTTGTGCGTTGCGGTGAAGCTGTAGCGGTACATCTATTTGCAGTAAGAGAGGGCAAACTCATCCGCCGGGAGCATTTCCCCCTGGGTGAAGCGGCGGCGGAGGTTGCCGACGGCGAGGCGCTGGGTGCGTTTATTAAGTCATACTACAGTCGCGGTGCGAGTCCACCCAAAGAGATCATCCTTTCAAGCAAACCTGAAGACGGAGAGATTTTGGAGGAGTGGTTAAAAGAGCTGGCGGGGGCGAAGGTGACTCTGAAGGTGCCGCAGCGCGGTTCCCGTCGCAAACTGGTCGAGCTGGCCTTGCGTAACGGGATGCTCAGGCTGCAGGATGAACAGGAGCGGGCGGAGCGGCAAGGGTTGCTGCCTCTGGAGGAGTTGTCCAGGCTGGCAGGGCTGAAGGGAATGCCGCGCCGGATTGAAGGCTATGATATTTCCCACCTGCGCGGCGGTGCAGCCGTTGGGGTAATGGTTGTATTTGAAGAAGGGCGCCCCTTAAAAGACGGCTACCGCCGTTTCCATTTGCGGAAAACCCCGCCGGGGGATGACTACGCCGCCTTGCAGGAGGTGTTGAAGCGGCGGGTGCTGCACCGGAGTTGGCCCCTGCCGGATTTGATGCTCATCGATGGAGGCAAGGGGCAGCTCAACGCAGCCCGGAAAGCCCTGCAACAGGCGGAACTGTCTGAAATGACCCTGCTGGCGCTTGCTGAAAACCCCGACCGTATTTTTATCGAAGGAGAGAAAACACCGCTACTCTTGCCGGCGAGTAGCACATTGCTGCAGCTGCTGCAGCGGATCCGCGATGAGGCGCACCGCTTTGCCATTGACTATCACCGCCGCCTGCATAGACAAAAAGCCACCAGTTCCAGGCTGGAGGAGATCCCCGGTATCGGTCCGCAGCGCCGGGCTGCACTGCTGAATCATTTCGGCAGTCTGGAGCAGCTCTACCGCGCCTCCCTGAAAGATCTGGTCTCTGTCCCTGGTATCAGCGGGGCATTGGCGGAACGAATCTACCGGGAACTGCATTTGTGAAAGGCGAGGGGTTGGGAGTAGGAATCGACGCCGTTCCACAGTTTACCAAAGACCCCGGGGATCCTCATGTTACAAAAGACCCGTGACACAGATTACCGCAATATCTGCTTAAGCACGAGCCGTCAACAAATGTCTGCTTAAAGCTATACCATAACATAACAAAATATTTTGCACGTGGAACGGCAAAACCCCGTGTCTTCAACGGCTCGGGGTTTTGACCCTTCTCTAACTGTAAAAGTCAGGCCCCGTGGGTTATGCTTTTATGGAGTTGTTTAGCCATAGCCACTACTAAAGATCGCTTTGCCAGTTTAGGCTTATGTTATAATATATTTAGCATATTGATAAGGGAGGAGCCTATGTCTTACCGGTTGCTGGCTATAGACTTAGATAAGACCCTTCTTGATGACAACTCAAAAATATCTCCGCGAAACAAACAGGCTATCAGGGAGGCGGTTAAAAGGGGTGTGATCATTGCTATTTCCACTGGCCGGATGTATAGCACTGCCATTCCCTTTGTAAAAGAACTTGATCTGAATACCGACTGGCCCGTGATTAGCTACCAGGGCGCCTTGATCAAGACCACCGAACAAGGCATGATCCTTTACCATCGTCCCTTGGAAAAGGATTATGCTGTAGCTATAGCAAGGGTAGCTGAAGAAAAGGGCGAGGAAATTTGTGCATACATAGATGAAGGGGTTTATATTAACAGGGAAAATCGTTTTACTGCTTATTATCGCCAGAACTATGATGTTGCAGTAGAGGCTGTCGGCCGCCTCGACATTTTTCTGGAACAGCAGGACGCGAATCCTACAAAGATAACTGTTTTCAACTGGGAAGGGGATTTTGCGGATATTCAGGCAGCTCTTAACTCCAGTTACCCCGAGGAATTTACTATGCTTATACCTTATCCATTTTTCCTCGAATTTACGGATTTAAAGGCTACCAAGGGGCAGGCGCTGCGAAGGATTGCCGATAAATTTAAAATCCGTCGCGAAGAGATTATCTCCTTTGGCGACAGCCACAACGATCTGGACATGATTGAATATGCCGGGTTGGGAGTAGCGATGGCCAATGCGTTACCGGAAGTGCTGGCTGTTGCCGACGTGATTACCGCATCTAATAATGAAGATGGGGTCGCCAGGATAATAGAAAAGTATGTTCTTGGCAGGTGAATGAAAGTGGTCAGGGAAAATACCATTCAGATTGTCTTAATTACCGGGCTTTCCGGAGCCGGTAAAAGTCATGCTATAAACTGTTTTGAAGACCTGGGCTTCTTCTGCGTAGATAATTTACCGCCCACATTTATCCCTAAATTCGCTGAACTTTGTCTCCAATCGGAGGGGAAGACAAACAAGGTAGCCCTGGTCTGTGACATGCGTGGAGGTGCTTTTTTTGATCATCTTTTTGAGGCTCTTCAGGAGCTGGAGGAGAACAAGGTAAACCACGAGATTCTCTTTTTTGAGGCCAGTGATGAGGTTTTACTGCGGCGTTACAAAGAGACTAGACGTCGCCATCCTCTTTCCAATATGGGTCTGCTTGAAGCGATACAGTCTGAAAGGATTGCTTTAAGCGAGTTAAGAGGCAAAGCAGATAAGATCATCGATACATCCCCGCTCTCACCGAGGGACCTGAAAAAGAAAATTTATGAGCTTTATGAACCGGGACAGAGAGAAAAAAGCATGCCTGTTATGCTGGTCAGCTTCGGTTTCAAATACGGCCTGCCTCTTGATGCCGATCTGGTTTTTGATGTGCGCTTTCTACCGAACCCGCATTATGTTGATCATCTCCGTTCTTTGAGCGGTGAAGATTCCCGGGTCAAGGATTATCTCTGGCGCTGGATGGTTACGCATAAATATATCCAGAAGGTCCAGGATCTTCTGGAATTTTCCATACCCTACTATATTCGTGAAGGAAAAGCCCAGTTGGTGGTGGCTTTGGGTTGTACGGGAGGGAGGCATCGTTCCGTAGCCCTGGCTGCTGAACTGGGCCGTCTCCTGGGTGATCGCTTCCGTATTCGCGTTGAGCACAGAGATATGGACAAAGTCTAGTACCGCCACCTGCTTTGTTTCGAAATATATTGTACTGATTTAGCAGGTCCGTTGTAAGGAGGGTTTGATCATGTCTTTTACCCGGCAGGTCAAACAGGAACTGGTCCGTCATGAACGGGGCGGGCGCTGCTGCGGTGATGCTGAATTGACCGCCCTGCTGCTTCTAAGGGGTTATTTAATCATTTGCTGTTCCGAATATATTTTAAGTATTGAGGTGGAACATATGGGTCAGGCCCGCCATCTCTTTAGCCTCTTTAAAGCAGCCGGTGCAGGATCTGCAGAGGTACTTAAGAAACAAGAGCTCCGCCTGAAAAGAGAATACTATCTGGTGCAGGTTACCGGGAGAAAAAGAATCATGTCTCTTTTGCAGAAACTTGGTTTCAATAACAGCCTGGTAATGAACCAGCTTATCGGAGTTTCGCCCCGGGTTCCTCCGCTGCGTTGTTGCCGCCGTTCTTTTCTAAGGGGGGCATTTCTGGCGGGGGGATCGCTCAGCGCTCCTGCCAGGTCAGGCTATCATCTTGAAATCAGTTGCGGTTCGCGGGAAGCTGCTCTTGTTTTGCTCAGTTGCCTGGATAAATTTAATATCCGGGCCTCTATCAGGCAGCGGCGGGGCAACTATTATCTCTATCAAAAAAGTTCTGAAGCGATTGCCGATTTTCTGCGGGTCATAGGAGCGGACAGCGCTCTTCTACGGCTGGAAAGCGCCCGGGTAATTCGGAGTATGCGCAGTCAGGTTAACCGCCTGGTGAACTGCGAAACAGCTAATTTGGAAAAGGTTGTTGCTTCAGTCCAGCAGCAGCTGGCCTTGATCGATCGTGTGGAACAAAACATTGGCCTCTCGGCTCTTACCCCTGCGTTGCGAGCAGCTGCGGTAATGCGGCGGCGTTATCCTGAAGCTTCACTGCGGGAGCTGGGCCGGATGTTTGATCCCCCTTTGAGCAAGTCGGCGGTGAATCATCGTTTCAGGAAACTCGCCATGATTGATCGGGATATTGCTCATACACAAAAAATATTATCTTCAGAAAAAACATGAATTACTGTTGGGATGGGAGCGATTGCTGTCAGAGAGAGCGGTGCCAAGGCGTCTGAAGCAGGAATGTTTCGAGTATTTGTCGAAATATGTACCGGGATGTGACAGCGATGAAGCTGGATTATCAACTAAAAATTGAACAAACCCAGAAGTTGATCATTACGCCGGAGTTGAAACTGGCCATCACCCTTCTGCAGTATTCCGCTATGGAGCTGCACGACTATATTCAGGAGGAGCTCCTGAGCAATCCAGTACTGGAACTTGGTGAAAGCGAAAGTGAACAGGCTGGCGAAGAAGAGCCTGCCGATGATTCACTTTCTGATGAACCCGGGGAAGATGATTTCCCCTGGGAGGAATATTTTCGGGATAAAGATCTCGATACAGCAGGATACATTCCCAATCCTGCCGGCAGGGACTGGAGCGAAATTCCCACTGTTGACAACTATGCAGACAGTTCGCGTACAATGATGGAAGAGTTGCTTGGACAATTGCGTTTGGTGCGTCTTTCACCGCGCCTATACAGCATTGCCGCCTACATTATCGGGAACCTTGATCCAAATGGTTACCTGAGCAGCGATCTGGGTGAGCTGGCTGATGCTCTCGGGGTGATGTTGAATGAGATGGAGACGGCACTCCGGATCGTGCAGGATCTTGAGCCTACGGGGATTGCTTCCCGCAATCTCCAGGAATGCCTGCTGCTGCAGCTTCACACCAGGGAAAATCCTCCGCCGCTGGCGGTTAAAATTGTTGAACAATATCTTTCTGCAGCAGCCGATGTCCGCTATCGCCAGATCGCAGCCCGGCTCGGATGCGAAATAAAGGAAGTTCAAGATGCTGTTGATTATATCCGCACACTGAACCCCAAACCCGGTTCCATTTTTAGCGGTGCTTTGGAAACTCGCTATATTGTGCCTGATATAAATGTGGAAAGGGTTGGCAACAAATTTGAAATCGTGATGAACGACCAGATTGTTCCCCGGCTGATGATCAGTCCTTTTTATCAAAAGCTGGTTCAGAATGGAGGCAGTGATGAAAGGCTATCGGCTTTCATCAAAAACAGGCTTGAAAAAGCCACCTGGCTTTTGCGCAGCATCGAACAGAGGCGCCTTACTCTTTACCGTGTGGCGCAGCAGATTGTCGAGATTCAGCAGCCCTTTTTGGAGCAGGGGATAAAGCAGCTTAAACCGCTGACCTTGAAAGATGTTGCCGCTGCCGTGGGAGTCCACGAATCAACGGTAAGCCGCGCCACTGCGAACAAGTATATGCAGACACCCCGTGGTCTTTTCCCCTTGAAATTTTTCTTCTCCAGCGGATTGACCGGTGAAGGAGGCGAAGATTTTTCTTCACACAGCATTAAAAGTTACCTGCAAGAGTTTATCGATGAGGAGGATCCTCAAAGCCCCTTTAGTGACCAGCAGCTGACGGTGATGCTTGAGGAGAATGGGATCGTTATATCCCGCCGCACTGTTGCCAAATACCGCGAAGAATTGTCT
>MTBK01156424.1_pt1 | contig 15262 bp, 14 predicted proteins | sample 1535981 | NCBI WGS metagenome assembly MTBK01 (sample SAMN06109225, study PRJNA356200) | anaerobic digester metagenome | isolation source: biogas reactors fed with pig manure or primary and secondary sludge | place: Spain | collected 2016-06-30 | reverse complement strand
AACAATTTTCGACCCTGACTAATAAAGAATCATGTTTTTTCCACCTTTTGAACCATCCTTTTACAACTAATCATCACATAAACAACTCATTTATTGTAAAATAAAGACATGAACCATTCATCTGAACACCAAAACAAAATCAACACAAAGATAATCGAAAGCGCTGCCGTGCGCCAGGCGCGTGCTTTGGCTTTGCCCATTGTCGCGCTTGAATCAACCGTCATTACCCATGGTTTACCACAAGGTGAAAACCTCAAGCTTGCCAAAGCAATGGAAACCACCGTTGAAGAAAACGGTGCCACACCAGCTACAATCGCGGTTATTGATGGCAGTATTCGACTGGGGCTCTCGGCTGAAGAGCTTGACGCGCTCGCTATTCACCCAAACCCGCGAAAAATCAGCACACGCGACTTTGGGATAAGCCTCGCTCAAGGTCTGACCGGCGGCACAACCGTTGCCGCCACGGCTTACATCGCCCAAAAGTCCGGGCTACGAGTCTTCGCAACGGGTGGCATAGGTGGAGTGCATCGCCAAGCACCCTTTGACGTTTCAGCCGACCTCAGCCAACTCGCCAAAACGCCCATTCTTGTGGTTTGCGCCGGCATGAAGTCTATCCTTGATCTTCCCGCCACGATGGAATATCTCGAAACCCAGGGTGTTCCGGTCATCGGCTATCAAACAGATGAGCTCCCCGCGTTCTATTCACGCCAAAGTGGCATTCGCCTCAATCAACGCGCCGATAGCCCTCAGGATGTCGCCCGCATCGCCTACGCGCACTGGGCGTTGGGCTTTCGCCAGGGGATTGTCCTCACAGTGCCGGTACCAGAAAAAGATGCCATCACGCGTGAAGAAATGGAGAGCTGGATTAACGCCGCGCTTGAACAAGCCCATAATGATGGCGTGCATGGCAACGCGGTTACGCCTTTCTTGCTTGATAAAGTGAGCCAGCTCAGTGAAGGTCGCAGTATGCAAAGCAACATCGCGCTTTTACTCAACAACGCGGCGGTTGCCAGCCAGGTCGCGCTTGACTTGCAAGGCTTTATGCAGTTTGAAAACGGGACCTTCTATTACAGTTAGATTCTGTAAGCTTTAATTATTTAGGGTTGCACACTTGGTGTAAAACTGGATGTATTTGTAGGCCAGGGTGTTGGCGTGCGCGTGGGTGTAGGCGTGGCAGTGGCTGTGTTGGTTGGTGTGGCCGTTTCGGTGGGTGTATTCGTAGGCGTCCGGGTAGGCGGATAGCCCAGAACCACGAAACTTGCCGACCGCACCCAACCGTGTCCCACAAAAAACAGCAGTCTGTACTCTCCGGCTTTCCACTCACTTGGCTCAAGCTCAAGCCTCGCCACCCCATAGCCACCACTGCCTCCTTGCCAACGTCCGGTATGCGACTGAATAAGTTCATCGTCACGGTACCAAAGCTCGGTCCATTGCACACCCTCATCCATCATATTGTAGCTATAACAAGCGTAAATCGTTTCCAGAGGGTTTTCGAACTCTTTCGCCGGGTTCATAGGCTGTAAGCCTTCATCAACTTCTTCAGCGAACACAATTGGGCTCAGGGCGAAATTGTCGCCCGGGGTAACAAGTGATTCAAATTGGGTAGCCACAACATCGGGCACCGAAGGTGTGTTGGTGACCGAGGGTGTATTGGTAATTGTTGGTGTAAGTGTCAACGTTGGCGTTAGTGTGATAGTTGGGGTTAAAGTGATGGTTGGGGTTAAGGATGGTGTCAGACTTGGCGGAAAATAGGTGTACATGATGCCTTCACCATATCGAAAATTGAGGATAGCAAAACCAAAAAGCAAAAGCGCAACAATGATAAAGCGAATGCCTAACTCGATTTGCGCGCGACGTTTGGTAAAAAACGACATTTTTTGCCCCTCAGCAATCGTTCTGCGTCCACGATTAACCATCGCAATACCTGCAACGAAAGCGATGATAGTGATGGTTATAATGGTCGATCGGATGTCGATATGCATGGCTTGATTATAGCATTTCTACCTGAGTATCATCATCTCGGAAATGATTCTTGTCAGGCCCGCGCTTCGCGGATTTTGCTATTCGCTGATGGTCTTCCTGGTTTCCTGTTTTCCACGTTGGCGCATAAGATCCAGGAAACGTGGCAAAAGATTGGTGTAGAGTTTATAAAGCCAGGGTCGGGCTGGAAAATCCCAGGCACCGATATGACGCGCGGTTATACCATTGAAACCTTCTTTAAAGCGGTATACACCCCACATGCTGTCGCTTTCATCAAACACATCTGGCGCGCCCCACATGTCGTAACTTTCGTAGCCAAGCTGTTTTGAGAGCTTAATCGCTTCCCATTGCAACAAGTGATTTGGCATCAGTTCGCGAAACTTTTCGGTAGACATGCCATACATATATCGCGCGATACGGTTGAAATGCATGATGAAAAGCCCCGCAACCGGCTCATCCTCAACATCCGCAATCAGTGCGTGACACATGCCGGCTTGCATAAAGCTTTGCCATAACTCAAGATAATAATCCTGCCCACGAATGACAAAATCATCACGGATAGCAGTTTGAGCGTAAATACGGTAAAGAACGGGCAAATCTTCCAACGTAGCCTGGCGCACTTTCACACCTCGTCGGGCTGCCAGACGGATGTTGTAGCGTGTTTTTTGCTTCATTGCAGCAAGAATCTCTTCTTCCTCACGTGTTAGGTCAATCAAAACCGTATTGCGGAATTGAATTTGGTCCTGCGAAAAAAGCCAACCGCGTTTTTGAAGCGTCTTTTCTATGTCCTGCCCAAGCTGATTTACGGTTTCCTCTTCTGTTCCAGGCACACCAGTGCCAAGAAGAACATCAGGATCTATTTTGAGGAAAATGGCTTTTTGCGCTTTTGCATAAGCTTGCAAATCATTCAAAACCCGTTTTCTCAAAGCGTCATCTGTCCAGGTCAGCGTGGGACCTTTTGGACTATACAAAACACGCAACTTCAGAAAACCAAGCTTAAGTTCCCGTCGCAAAATCAGCACGCAGGCTTCAATATCTTGCGTGTCGTTCTGCCACACAAAAGCTTTGGGTGTCCAACCGTTGCGGATTTTGGAAACGCTCCACTCCCACGTTTGCAAAATGTGCGCATCGGAGAACTGCAACAATAGCTGGTTCCACTCAGCCGGCGTACCGTTAAAGGCTCGCATGCTCACCGCCTCCGCGTTTCTTTTTAAGCCAAAGATAAACTTTATAAAGAAGAGGTTTAAAGACCTTAACGTATGCTGGTGCGGCACGTTTTACATCACCACCAAAACCACGTTTAAACCGGTAAACTCCCCAAAGCCCATCCGAGCGCGTCATGAATTGCGCTTCAAGTTGTTCTTCATCTGCGTCCGGGATACCCCACATATCATAGATAACAGCGCCCTGCGCTTTGGCATAGCGCATCGCTTCCCATTGCAAGAGATAGGTTGGCATCAGGTTACGCAACTCATCGTTGGACGCGCCATAAAAATACCAGGCGCGTTTACCATGCAAAAAGAGCATTAAGTATGCCAGCGATTGTCCCTCATACGAAGCCCTCAACAATACACACTGTCCCTGTGGCTCAAAAAGTTCGTACACGTTCTGATAGTAGGCGAAACTGTGAACGGCAAAACCATCCCGCTGACTGGTAACCAGGGTTTGTTCATAGAAGTCTTCAAGGTCATTACTCTGATCGACCCTAATGCCCTTGCGTTCTGCCAGACGGATATTGTAGCGTGTTTTCTGCTTCATCGCCGCCAGAATAGCATCTTCAGTTTGACTGATATTAATCAGAATAGTTCCGCGGGGCTGAATGTTGTCATTGTCAATTATGTAATTGGGGAACAGTCTATCCAACGCGATAATGTCATATGGCTCGTTGATGTCAGGTTCAATCTGCAAAAAAACCGACTTGCGTTTTTTGCATTCAGCTTCGATTCTGGGTAAAAGCGTTTTCCATTCTTCACCCACACTCACTTTGGGTGCATAAGCGATTGACAGTCCTAATGGCAAGCGTTTGAAAAGTACGAGCATAGACTCTGACTCACCCTGCACGCGAACGGGCTCCCAACCGTAAAGCGCTTTAAATGCTCCCCAGCTATCGGTTTGTAAAATATGTAAGTCTTTTGATGTGGAAAAAGGCATTACTATCTGCCCTTAAGTCCTAATACTGAGCCAAACGTACGCAGTAAGATAGTAATGTCCATCCAAATCGAAGCGTGTGAGATGTAATACAGGTCGTACTGTAATTTGATTGATGTTTCTTCGACCGTTTCTGCATAACCCTGATGAATCTGTGCCCAACCGGTAATACCGGGTTTTACCAACAAGCGCGTTCGGTAAAACGGAACATCTTTTTGGAAGATCTGCACCAATTCATCGCGTTCTGGTCTGGGCCCGACAAAGCTCATTTCGCCTCTAAGGACGTTGATAATCTGGGGCAGCTCATCAAAATGGGTTTTGCGTAATAATCGCCCAAACTTTGTAATACGTGGATCTTTTTTGGCAGTAACCAAAGCGAAATTTTCATCGTCTGAATGTTTACGCATGGTCGGGAATTTGTAGATGGTGTAAGGCACTCCACCTCGTCCAAGGCGCTCCTGTTTAAAGATGATGGGCACGTTACCCTCAATGATAAGACCCAAGGCAATGAACGGAAACACAATGAGCAATCCGACCAAACCAATAATCGCCAAAAAGAGATCCATTAAACGCTTAAAGAGACGGTAGAAACCGCTGTTCGGCTTGCGATCTAAAAACGCGCGCACAACCCAATCGGGCTGTAAAAGATCAATGGGAACCCGACCAGTAATCGCTTCATACGCATCCTGCATAGTTGTTATTTCAACACCTGCTTCTTGCGCATCCAAAATAGTATGGAGCATACCCGGATTCAACTCGTGAGTAATTGCCAAAATAAAGTCACTAACACCCATTTGCTCGGTAATCGGCTCCATCATCGTGTGATTCCCTAATACCGGCACGCCCAAAACATGTGTGTTGAGTTTGAGCGGATCATCATCAATCAAACCAATTAAATTAAAGGGCTTCGGATCAGTTTTTTCGATTTCTTTGATTAATTCTGTGCCTGCATTTCCCGCGCCAATGATTAAAACTCTTCTTTGCTGACTCGCCGCTTTAAACATGCGAATGAAAATGAGACGCCAAACGAGCGTCAAAATAGAGGTGAAAATGATAAATGTTGCCACACCGACACGCGGAAGTGACATAGGCGGTACCAAAAAGTAAACAATGAGATAAGCTGCGGCGGCAACAACCAAAGCGATGATGACCCCTTTAAGGGTTGACTTGAATTTGCCGGCTTTTCCTAAATCATAGGTATCAATGAGCAAAACGACCCACATTAAAGGCAAAAAGTAAAACCAAGTGTCCACCCGGTCGCGGAAAAAAGCCGCGGTAAAATCGAGCAGGTCAAATTCAGCCCAAATAAATAAAGCCAGAAATAAGGCGATAACCCCTGCCAAAATATCACCTAATATCAGAATGAAGCGCTGCTCAGAGTTTTTCAACCTAAATCGCTCGTAATGATTACTCTGTCGTCTACCTTCCATATTAAGACTCCTCAGGTTTTACTTTCGGCGAGAATATACCCACTAAAAAACCAGCTGCCCACGAAAAATGCATGGTGGCAATAGAAAGGGGCACACCCAAAACATAGGCGATTTGCTTCTCGTTAAGCCACTGCTGCACACCCACTAATAACAGAACCAAACTATACATGGCGATAACAGCCAACAAAACGTATATTGCTGGACTGAAGAAAATGCTCATGATTGCCAAAACAAGTAAACCAAGCAAAAAGGCCGGTGGCAAGAACTGACGCCAACGAATTGTGCTGGGGTATCGTCTGAGCATTTGTAACTTCCAAAAACCATAAGTCCAGTATTGCCTTGCTAATCTGTTCAAATTCGGACGGGCAAAATACTGACATCGGATTTGAGGGTCAAACCAAATTGTGCCCCCGGCTTGACGAATGCGTGTATTAAACTCATAGTCTTCGTTGGCAATCAAGGTTTCATCAAACAAACCCACCTTATCCAATAGGCTCCTGTAAAACGAGCCATATGGCACTGTGTCCACCACTGCGGCGGTAGAGCTATGTCGGTACTGTGCGTCGCCCACACCAATCGGATGCCCCGCTGCCAGGGCAATAGATCGGGCAATCCAGCTCTCATCAGAGGGCATAATATCCCATCTGCCACCAACATTATCACCCAAACCATCCTCTAATCCAGCGACACACCGTTCCACATAATCCGATTGCGGAATGGAATGCGCGTCCATGCGCACAACAATCTCGCCAGTTGAAGCTAAAATCGCGGCGTTGACCCCAGCTGGGATAATGCGCTTGGGATTCTCCACCAGGTGGAGCTCGAGATCAGGATGTGTGCTTTGATAATTCGCGATGACCTCACGCGTCTTATCCGTGGAACCACCATCAGCGATAACAACTTCCATTAAATGGGTTGGGTATGTTTGGCGATAAAGCGCGTCAAGCACCTGCTGAATCGTTTTTTCTTCATTCAGACACGGAATGACGACCGAAACAGTTTTGGACATATTTCCTTATAAAGCAAAATGTTTTTTAGTGTTGACAATCGTCTTGGCTATGATGAGGCATGTTCGCGATTGCCTCAATTTCAACCAGACCACCTTTAGGCAGAGCTGCCACTTGCACAGCGGAACGGGCAGGCGGATTTATTGTAAAGTATTCAGCATAAATCGCATTTACCTTAGCAAAATCGTTCATGTCCATTAGGAAAACCGTGGTCTTAACAACTTGCTCAAGACTCGAACCTGCACTTTCAAGAATAGCCTTCAGATTTTTAAGCGCCTGGTGAGTTTGTGCTTCAACGCCACCTTCAACTAAAACTCCGGTTTCTGGGTCAAAACCGAGTTGTCCAGAAATGAAAGCCAGATGCCCAATTTTCACACCGACAGAATAAGGCCCAATCGCGGGGGGCACTTGATCACAAGTAATGATTTCTTTATTGCAGCATTTTTTCATAGATGGTAAACCTCTCTTGAGTTTTTATATACGTGATTATATCATCGCAGGGCTATCCCTGCCTTAGAATAGTCTGAAACGCGGTTTTGGATAAACGAATAGCGTGAAGAAATTATGGCTTCCAGTCACCAATGTCTTTCCAGGCATGGTCCAAATGCTCGGCAAGCACTTCGTTCAGTCTGCGTTTAATGGTCTGGCGCACGGCTGTCATCAGCTCTAAACCACCTATTCGATTAATTTCTTCGCCAATTTGGCGGGCTTCTTTGTGGTGACACTGATAATTAAAAGGCCCACCTGGAACAAGCGACAGGAAATCATCTGTTTTCCCGATGTGAACCAGTTTGTCAATTTTGCTTTTTACATCAGCTTTCTGCTGAGGGGGTAAGGCACGAATAGCCGCTTCACCGAATAATGTATTTAACAAACTCATAATTTCGCCTTTTTTCTATTATTATACATGCTGCACATTCAAATAGCGATAATGTTCCAAGTGAGTTTATGCCCTATTTGGGGTGATATTCCTCACTCCTGGCGCCAGGGCTCTGTTCCTGGCCACCACATACGCGAAGTATCAAAGATTATTTCCAGCATCTCCGCCCGTTGCTCAGGCGTCGCCCAAGTGGCTTTCACCTTATCCAAAAAACGAATGGTTAATAGCTCTGTGGAAATATGGCGTCCATAATAAAAAACATGCCGGTCTATAAAACCCCAATCGGTGTATTGCGCCACGCCATATTGGTCGAAAAACAAGTTACCCAAGCCATAGTGCGCGAAACCATCATGCACAAATTCCGCATAATGCGGCTGGTGTGCCTGGCTGCCACTGGCAATTACTGCTCCAGCTTCAAGCACACGTCCAAAATCGCGAATCATTTGCGCGTTTGGCGACCATGTGTAAACCTCTTCATGTTGGAAGGTCACAATGGGCAGATAGCCTTCATGTCTCAGCTGACGCACAGTTTCTTCCATATAATCCATATCGCAATGGTAAGCGCCGGTAGATGTTTCACTGGCTTGGGCGAAATTTGGCGACTTGGCATTGCAACCCAGAAACGCGATTTTATTGCCATTGACTTCTAATTTGATGGGCGCGCGCGCGTCAAATATATCTTTGCCGCCGCCATAAACTGGCCAGCCCTCTTTGGCATAAAGATCAAGCGTAAACAACATCGCCTCTGAGCCATAATCCTGGAAGTGGTCGCCGGTTAGCTCGACCACATCCGTGCCAATTGAGCGCAGAAGCTCCATGTAGGACTCAGGTGAACAAAAGACCAGATATCCACCCGAACTTTGTTTGGGGCAATTTTCAGCAAAGGGCACTTCGTTGCTGATATGCAAAATATCCGCTTCTTTCAACACATCCGCCAAATCTTCACCGGGTACCAAAATACCGCGTTCATCCATTCCCACCGCGGTAGCCCTTGCCATGGCAGTGACACCTGTGAGGATAACTGTTGTCAACTTTTCGGAATCATAATTGCTAAAAGGCAGCAAATCTTCAAATTGAGTTGATGCCATATATTCGATAGTATCTTGTAAACGTGTAGCATCCTCGTTATAAAGTGTTAATGGAATGGTGAGTGCGTATTGCTCAGAATCGAAACTTTTATGAATAGGGGATTGACCATCCAAGGCAATTACTTTCCAACGTGGATTCAGCTCTTCAAACGCGATAATTGCCCAGGTTCGCTCACTCGTCCAGGCTTCTTTCATGAACGATTGATAATACTCACCTTTTTCGTCCGGTGTTTTAAAAGTTATTCGGTCAAAGACCTCAACACTCCCAACTGGTTCACCCCATAACCATGTGAGTGCGTCCAATACGTAAGGATACAGAATGAGGCGATTGAAGTTCTCAGATTCTCCACCTTGCCAAAACCCTTTCAATTCTTCCACTGAAACTTCGTCCTGAACTGTAGGAAAAGGCGCCACCAGTGCCAACACCATTTCTCCGACTGGATGATCGTTACCTGCTTTGATGAGCGTACAGGGTTCCTCAAGGCTGGGAATTGGCTCACGGTTGATTATACGCATTATTTCACTTTGTAGGCGAGGAGACAATGGATGATTTGAAGGGACACAAACATAAACAGTTCTGATGGAATCTTCGAATGTCGCTTGAGTTGGCGTGGAGACAATCTCCGGGATGTTGGGTGTCGTTGTTTGAGCAACTTCAGTGGGCATTGCGGTTTCTGAAGGGATAATTTCAGCTAAATCTTTTGTATTCGCGGTTAGATTATCAGTTGCTTGTGAGCAAGCATTGAAGAACACTAAAATCATTAATAGGGAAAAAAGAATGCGCATGAACCTGCGCGATGTTTTTGAAAAATTTATTACTGTCATATCTTGCATTATACGCCTGTTTTTCATTCCCGTCTTTTCTCTTGCATGATATGATAGAGTTGTGAAATATGGCACATATAAAAGAGGTACATAACATGAAAAGAAATAAACCAGAACCCCCAGTCCAGTGGCTTGTAAACGAGCTGGCACTTTCTAACCCGCAATCAGAGCTGGCAAGAGAGCTCTTCCCTCCCGGGCTGGGTCAGCAAATCCGACGTTTGCACAGCGACATCCCCGGCTATCGCATGAGCCCACTCAAAGGGCTGCCCCGCTTGGCAAGTCGGTTGGGCCTGGGTGGCATTTGGGTAAAAGATGAATCTGAACGTCTTACGCTGAACTCCTTTAAAGTCTTAGGCGGCGCTTACGCTATTTACCGCCGTCTTTTACAACGCGCGGGACTTGACGAAGAGCAAATCTCCCTACGCGACCTGCTCAGCCTTACCGGAAATATTCGTGAAAAATTAGGCCATCCCATTTTCTGCACCGCTACGGATGGTAATCACGGGCGCGGCGTTGCCTGGGCAGCCAATAAGATGGGTTTCCGTTCCATTATCTATGTGCATAAACTTACCACCAAAGACCGCATCCGCGCGATTGAACGCGAAGGTGGTGAAGTGCGTGTGGTAGACGGCAACTACGATGACGCCGTGCGTCAGGCCAGAATCGACGCTAAAGCCAACGGCTGGGATGTCATCTCAGACACCTCTTGGGAAGGTTATGAAGACGTGCCCAAATGGATTATGCAAGGCTACGCCACCATGTTCGTTGAAACCCAGGAGCAATTTGCCGCTATGGGCATCATGCGCCCCTCACATCTTTTCGTCCAGGCTGGTGTAGGCTCCCTGGCAGCTGCCGCGATTGGTTATTACAACCAGCTCTTTGAAGATAACGTCCCGCTTTCCATGGTAGTCGAACCGACCAAGGCGGCTTGTTTATATGAATCGCTGCGCATCGGAGACGGAAAGCCACACAGCATCGAAGGCGATCTTGAAACCATCATGGCAGGTTTGGCATGTGGCGACCCCAACCCCATCGCTTGGGAAACACTCTACAACTGTGCTGATTATTTTGCCAAATGCCCCGATTACGTTGCAGCTAAAGGCATGCGCGTTTACGCTGTGCCGCTGAGCGATGACCCCTTTATCGTCTCGGGTGAATCCGGCGCGGTAACGCTTGGCGCTCTCATGTACATTATGGAGCATGATAGTTGCTATACTTTAAGAAAAGCGCTCAATCTTAACCGCGATTCACACGTTTTGCTCATCAATAGTGAGGGCAACACCTCACCCGATGAATTCCGCAATGTGGTCTGGGAAGGTGGCGAACCAGTCCCGCAAGAATACAAGACTTATCGCGCTGAAACCGCGATGTAAATCTAAATACAAAATTACTGAGACAAAGAAGGCTGCTCACACTCGAAGCAGCCTTCTTTTATTAGACCTTAGAAAAAACGAATCAGGAATTTTCCGGCTCAATCACAACTGCTTCTATATCATCAGGATATTCTGCTTCAAGTTTCTCTAATTTCAACAAATGGATAAAACCCCAAATCAGAAAGCCTAAAACAATCAAGTGAAAAACGACTGAGTAGCTATCACTGTTAATAAACGCGGGGATAATGTCAAAGGTATAAAGTATCATGCCAATCAGGTAGACGACCTTGTAACGCTTTCGTGCCATCAGTCCAATAAGTGCAAAAACCACGATTAAGATTAAACCGAGCCCAAAAGAAAATCGTCTTGGGGTCAGAATGTTAAAGAAAGGAATAGAAGCATCCTCAAGCCACTTTGGCAACGCGAAACCAACCGCGAAACGGATAGTGCTTTCGGAATTGCTTAGTCTTATGACAAGGTTTGCCAATGAAATTAGCGCAAGCCAAAAATACCATGAGCTGCCGCTTCTAAAGTTAGAAAAGTGCAATGCTTTTTTCTCTTCTATCTGTGAATTTTGCATTTCTTCTATTGTCATCAAATTCTCCTCATTGAATAGCCATCCATCATTGTTACGCTATGAGAATAATAAACCTAAACCAAACATAAATGCAAGGTTTTTCTAAGGGTTCAGATTTTTTTCGTTGCCTCGGTTGAAGCCAAGTCGAACGAGCAACACACCCGATAAAACCAAAACCGTTCCGACCAACTGTAAGGGCAAGAGCTTTTCGCCTAAGATTAACCATGCCAGAATGGCGGTGATCGGTGGCTCAAGGGTCAGAATGAGATTAGCGGTGCTGGAGGGTAATATGGTCAGGCTTTGGTTGAAAAGCCCATAGCCCACCACCAGTGGCACAGTCAGCAAGACCATAAAGAGCCAAGCCATCGGATTACCGCTAAAGCTAAACAAGGTTTTTAAATCTGGCGCCTGACCAGGAATGCTTATGGGCAGCACATTGAGAATGAGCAGTGCTACCAAAGCAAAAAAGAAAATATAAAAGGTGCTGGTCCAGGGATTGATACCCCGTCGCGCGGACAATCTTCCGAAAACCGCGTAGAAAGCGTAAATCAGACCCGAGAGCAAACCTAAGATGAGACCGATCCAATTGGTATGCACTTCCGCGCCTGCCAGAGCAACTAAAGCGCATCCTCCCAAACCCAATACGATTGCGAGACCTTTAATCCAGCTGAATTGCTCTTTCAACAACCACCAACCCAACAAACTGCTCAGTGGCGCGGAAAAATAAATCAGCACCGTTGCCACTGAGGCACTGTTATATTGGATGGAAAAAGTCCATATCGTATTCAGAAATGTAAATACCACCCCATATAGCGCGATGAAGCCAAAATGTTCCCGTTCTAATTTCAGCAGAGAGGGCTTGAAAATCAAGAAGGCTGGCAACAACAATGCTATTCCCAAAACATTGCGCCACATCGTAATCATTAAAGCGGGGATTTCATAAGTGCTGTTGAGAATCTTGATAAAAAGCGGTGTGAAAGCAAAGAGAACAGCTGCCACGACAGCATAAAAAAAGCCACGGGCACGGGATGGTTTAAATGCAGCCTTTGTTTGAAGCGTTTCTTGTTCTGACATGTCAATAGTTTATCACGCGGGCATCAATAAAAGCACACTATAACTCATATTCTGCGTTTGGAACAATTCGCCCATTAAAGACGTTTTGAAAAAGTAAATGCCCTGCGTCTTTTCATGTATCCGCTTGGATTGGAAGATTCAAGGTCTCTAAACTATAATTTAAGCCAATGGAAACTACACAAAGCGTTAAGACCATTATCAATAAGAACAAAAGACCTAATCGCTCAGCTCATTTCAGTCTTCAAATGACCTTTATCCTGATTTTTGGGCTCTTCCTGTTCATGATTACGCTTGGGATTTTATTTTTTAGCTACGAAGCCAAATACGCAGACAAAATTTACCCCCATGTAAGCGTCAACGACTTTGATCTATCCGGGCTAAGTCTGGGGCAAGCCGTTTCCCAACTTAATGCGGATTTAAACTTTCCAAGCGCGGGAAGAATCACCTTCATCCATGGCGACAGAGAATGGACTTTCACGCCTCAGGACTTGGGCTACAGCAACAACCCAACCGCGGTTGCCCAAAGAGCCTATCAAGTTGGTCGCGAAGGTAGCTGGCTTAGGCAGCTGCAAGCTAAATTTCTTGCCAACCGTCAAGGCGTAAAGCTCAACCCAAGTGCTTCGTATGACCAAGCCGTCGCATATGCTAAGCTTCAAAGCATCGCCAATGAGATTGACCAGCCACTTATTGAAGCATCCATTAGCATTGAGGGCACAACTGTTACCACACATGATGGTCAAACCGGCAAGACAATGGACATCCCAGCCACGCTTGAAAAACTCCAGGCTTACTTTCTCATTCAGCAAGACGCCAACATCTCGCTCATCATTCGCGAAGAAACCCCACAGGTATTTCACGCTGGCGATGTCGCCCGCCAGGCTGAAGCGATCCTCAGCGCGCCCTTCACCATGCGCCACCCTAACCCGGATTCTGGTCTTGAGCCCTGGGTCATTCAGCCCAAAGATCTCGCGAGCCTCCTTATCATTACTCGTGATTCAGAGAACCCTGATGAAGGTTTCAATTTGAGCTTAAATCGCGCGTCTCTGGAACACTACCTTTCCAGCATCGCCCCCAAATTTGTCATCCAACCCCAAAACGCGCGTATGCGTTTCAACGAAGAAACCCGAGAACTCGAGCTCACTCGCAACGCGGTCATGGGCAAGACGCTTGATGTCGAAGCCAGTCTCGAAACCATCCTAAAAGCCATTCAAAACCAGGAACACGAGGTTAATCTCGTACTCAAAGATCTCGCGCCTCAGGTCACCGACACCACAACCGCCGCGGACCTGGGCATAACCGAGCTGATCGTTCAGGAAACATCTTATTTCTACGGTTCAGAACCTGCCCGCGTTCAAAACATTTTAGCTGGTTCCACAAGCTTTGATGGCGTCCTCATTGCCCCTGGCGAAGTCTTTTCGATGGCCAAATACATGACGAACATTAGCCTGGATAATGGCTATGCCGAAGCCATCATCATCGTTGGCGATCAATCAGTAAAAGGCATCGGCGGTGGCATTTGCCAGGTAAGCACAACCCTCTTCAGAACCGCGTTTTTTGGTGGTTTTCCTATCGTTGAACGTCACCCCCACGCTTACCGGGTCAGCTATTACGAACAACAAAGCAATGGCCTTGCCAACTTTAATTTAGCTGGACTTGATGCCAGCGTATACGTGCCCTTTGTGGATCTGAAATTCAAAAATGATTCCGATCACTGGATTTTGATGGATACTGAAATGGGCTCCTACTCGCTCACCTGGAAGTTTTATTCAACCAGTGATGGACGTACTGTTCAATGGGAAACCACTGGCATCACCGATGTCATTGAGCCACCAGAGCCCATCTACCGCGAAGACCCCACCCTGCCCACTGGAACGATTAAACAGGTCGACTGGGCAGTCAATGGCGCCAGCGTGTCGGTTACACGACGTGTCTATAAAGGTGATCAGCTCTGGTTTAGCGATGTCATTAATACAACTTATGTTCCCTGGCCAGATGGTTATAATTACGGACCCGGAACAGATATTCCTTAGGCCCCGATAAAACATGTCCATTAAACGCTATGGTAAAATTGCTCCTGACAGTAAAAAAGTCTGTCAATGAATGAGGTGAAAATGATTCCACAAGAACTTCTCGATTTGCTACGTTGTCCGGTCTGTGTAAAAGAAGACAAGGGATTACTGACTTTTTACAAAGAAACTTGGCTTATTTGTCACGACTGCGACCGCAAATACCCTATCTGGGATGAAATCCCCGTAATGCTCATTGACGAAGGGGATAAATGGCAAGCCACTGATAAAGAAAGCCTGCCCATTCCGCCCCCACAGCCAAAATAGAAGCTTTTAACTTAACAAAAAATCGTTCGTTTCAAATTATTAGAGCAATAAACGCTTGTTTTAAACAATAAGGTCATCCCCAAAAGCGAATTCAAACTTGCTTTTGGGGAAGGTTTTTAAAAAACAATTCTTCTGTTCGATGAGCACTTGCCACGAAATATATCCACAACGAGAATAAATAAAAAACTTAGTAACTGTCTTTTTACCAGCACTCTATTTAGGATGCGCAAGGAAAATCTATTAAGATATTCCGCTCTGAATTTGTAAACTTGTTGTACAATCAAAGGTGAAATAGAGACCATTAAAAGTACAGGAGATGCCATGCAAGCCATTAAACGAATTACATTATCTGACCAACTGCCACCCAAAAAGACTTTCCAGGAAGGCATTCGGCGCGCGCCGGATCGCGGTTTTAGATTGACCAAAGCCCAAACCGTCACCGCGCTAAAGAACGCCCTGCGCTATGTGCCCGAAAGCCTTCATGCGGAACTTGCCCCCGAGTTTCTCGAAGAACTCACCACAAGGGGTCGCGTTTATGCCTATCGCT
>MTBK01251615.1_pt1 | contig 15268 bp, 14 predicted proteins | sample 1535981 | NCBI WGS metagenome assembly MTBK01 (sample SAMN06109225, study PRJNA356200) | anaerobic digester metagenome | isolation source: biogas reactors fed with pig manure or primary and secondary sludge | place: Spain | collected 2016-06-30 | reverse complement strand
GGACAAGATAAAGATGAGGTTGAATTTGTCTTAAGTGTCCTAACGCGCTTAGCTCAAAGGTACCGCGACCACGCTGCTCTTTGGGGAATTGAGTTAGTCAATGAACCAATTACCGAAAAAATGTGGGGTGTGATGAAACCACTTGAACGTTATCAAGCACGGGATCCAAAACTTGCCCAAGGTAGCCGCCCCTTAACGATGGCCTTCTTGCAAGATTTCTATTGTAAAGCGTATCAACAGTTACGTGAAATTTTACTGCCAGACACTTGGATTGTCTTTCACGATGCGTTTGAGTTGCATGCTTGGAAAGAATTCTTTGCCAAAAACAATTTCTCCCAAGTCATGTTGGATACACACCAATATTTAATGATCGCCGAAATGGATGGTACAGAACAAAACATTGGTGCTTATCTTGCGTATTTAGAGCAATTGGGTAAAGAAATCGCGGAAGTTGCGTGCTATATTCCGGTGTTTGTCGGCGAATGGTCTTTATTTAATTCTTACGCAGCTGGAACGGATACAAAAGGTGGGATTAATCCAACACAAGAAGAATTTACGGCCACCAATCGCTTAAGTTCAGCCGCGTTAATTGAAGTTTATCAAACCCTTTGGCAAAAATCAGTGGCCACTTGGAATATTGGTGAGGGCCATATGTACTGGACCTATAAATTAAATATTGATACGATTAATGATCCAGCTTGGTACGGTTGGGATTCGTGGGATTTCAGTCGCTGTTTAGCAAAAGGATGGATTGATTAGCATAAAAAAAATGAGACAAAGACGCGTATCTTTGTCTCATTTTTTTATTTAAACTAATAAAAGTAACGTGCCTCCTACTAAAAGGATAAGTCCAAGCCACGCTTTTTTTCGTAATTTTTCCCCTAAAATAAAATAACTAAAGAAGATGGTCAAAACGATACTTAATTTATCAATCGGGACAACCACACTCGCTGGGCCATCTTGGAGCGCCCGATAGTAACAAAGCCAAGAAAGACCCGTCGCAAGTCCAGAAAGAAAGAGATAATACCAGTTTCTTTTGGCAATCAAAGGGAGGTCGCGGTGTTTTTTTTGAGCAAAAACAATCACCCAAGCAATGCCTAGAATCACAAGTGTGCGAATCGCGGTGCCAAGATTTGAAGGGACATTTTCAATGCCGATTTTGCCTAAAATAGCCGTTAAACTGGCAAAAAATGCTGAAAAACTCGCGTAAATAAACCAACTGGCCTGTTGATTTTTTTTCGTGTCTGCTTCGTCTGATTTAAAATCAATCATTAAGTAAGTCCCGATTCCAATTGAAAAAAGGGCGAGGACTTTCAATAACGATAATGGTTCACCTAAAAATAAGAAAGATAAAATCATCGTGAGTAAGACACTACTTTTATCAACCGGTGTGACTTGGTTAACACTTCCAAGTTGCAACGCTTTAAAATAACAAAGCCAAGAAGCACCCGTCGCCAACCCTGATAAAACTAAAAAGAGTAAACTTTTTGAGTCGATGGTTGCCAGTGTTTGCTCTGCTGGAAAAAGAAAGACGATTCCCCAAGATAAAACGACAACCACAAGCGTACGAATGGCCGTGGCTAAGTTTGAATCCATGTCGCGAATGCCAATCTTGGCTAAAATCGCCATTATCCCCGCAAAAAAAGCCGATAAAAAGGCATAAAGAACCCACATGTCGCTCACTTCCAATCTGATTATAAATAAAACTATTTCTCTAAAAGCTTATTATAACTGAAATCCATCCCAAAAGCGCCTAGTGGGGCCGTAATTAAAATCGCCAAAACTGAAAGTGTCAGCATTAATTCGCCAGAAGCAAGGCCAAGCGCAAAAGGGACGCCACCAATCGCTGCTTGCACCGTGGCTTTTGGTGAGTAGGCAATCAAACAAAAAAGTTTGTCTTTAAAAGATAAGTTTGTTCCAATTAGGCTAACCCACACGCCAATCATCCGGATTAGTAAAGCACCTAAGATGACCAATAGTGGCAAGAAGCCTGCCGCAAAAGCAAATGCAATATTAACGGAAGCCCCCACTAAAATAAACAAAAACATTTCACCAGGAACCCACAATTGATGGTAAAAGTGTGCGATTTTGTCGCTATCCGTTGGCATTTGTCGATAGAGCATGATTGCCATGGCCATAACGGCTAAAATACCGGAAAAAGGAAGCCACGTGAGAACCGCTTCAAGATGAACCAAACTTAAAGAAAGACTAAAAAGAATGAGGAATTGCACCATACTTGAAAAGCGGATTTTTTCAAAGAGTTTTGCCAACAAGTAACCACCTGTGAGTCCAACCAAAAGCCCGCTAAAAATAGAAACGGGGATTTTTAGTAAGGAAAGCATTTGAAATTCACCACTTTGGACTAAAGTTAAAAACGAAGAAAATAAAACTAACGCGTAAATATCATCCACCGAAGCGCCAGCTAAGATCAATTGTGGAATCCCTTTTTTTGTTCCACGTTTTTCCTGAATCAATGTGACCATTCGTGGAACAACGATAGCAGGTGAAACCGCCCCTAAAATGGCTCCTAGTAACGCAGATTCTAGTAAAGACAAACCAAGGAAGATTGGGGCAAAAAACATCGTGCCAATAATCTCAAAAGTGGCCGGGACAAAGCTTAATAAAACAGCCGGTCGGCCCACTTTTTTTAGATCTTTTAAATCTAACGCTAAACCAGCCCGAGTTAAAATAATGACTAAAATGATTTTACGCAAATCTGCCGAAAGGGTTAAAAAATTTGCATCAAGTAAATTGAAAACAGCCGGACCAAGTAAAATACCAGTCAGAATGAACCCAATCAAGCTAGGAATCTTCAGTTTTTTACTGATAAAATCGGTCAAAATGCCCACCAATAAAATTAACGCGATACTCATTAACATAAGCCAACACCCTCACTATTGTTTTTTTAACACAAAAAAGCCTGTTACATACAAGACATTATTTCGCGTCAATTGGCACGACAAATAAACCCTTGTATCTAACAGGCGCCATCAGCCATCACTGGCAGTTATAGGGAGCACCATCCCTGTGTGTTTAGTTTAGCACTTGGTTGAAAGAAAAACAAATATTAAAAAAGATTTATTTTTGGAGCGAAAATTGAAATCACAAGATAGTCTATAAAAAATCGTAAGAACGTTCAAGATTTTTATTTAAAAGCTTGCTAAGATAAGGATGTAAAAATGAAAACGGTTTATCAAAATGAAGCTATTTGTCAAAAAAGTCTCCTGATAATAATTGCGTGGTGACGGCAAGACTGTTGGCTTTTTGATGAATAAATTCTTGTTCTTGAATTTTTTTTCCAAGTTTCTTTTCGGGTTGTTTAAGATCCATTTGCAATTGTTTACGGTAGGCTTTGGGCGAAAAGTGATAAATTTGTTGGAAGGCACGATTTAAATAACGCAAATCAGAAAAACCACAAGTCTCACTAATGTTTAACAAACTCATTTCCGTATTTTTAATTAAAAAATGGGCTTTCTCACACCGAATGTGGTTTAAATAATTTTGAAACGACATCCCGAGATGATTTTGGAAAAAATGCGAAAGGTAGTTGATGGATAAATTTTCTTGCTTGGCCAAATCGGCTAAAAGTAATTTTTCATGAAAATGTTGTTGAATATAATCAATCATACGACGCAAACGTTCTTTTCGTAACAAAAGAGCATTTTGTTCTTTTTCAGAAATGACGTCATAAGGAGCCTGCTCGAGTAAAGCAAATAGCGTGAGTGCCGCATACCCATGACATTCTAATTGGAAGAAGGAATTTTCTTGGAAGTAAACCAAACAAGTTTGTAAAAAAAGTTGCTTAAAGGATCCAAAATTCGTCAAATTCGCGTTCGTTAACACTTGATTTTGAAAAAGAATTTCATTAATTTGTGGGAAAAAAGTTTCGTATTCTTTTGGATTGATTTGCAAAATAAGTAACTTAACTTGTTGAGGTGTCGCAAGTTCATGTAACTGAAACGCGTTAATCACAATAAACTCATTTTTACGCACGTAATAAGTTTTTGAATCCATCGTTAAAGCAAGTGTTCCGCGCAACACGTAAATAATTTCTAAGTCAGAATGTAAATGCGGGCGACGATAATTCATATCAATTAAAAAAGCTTTAATTCCTTGTAGCTTATGGTGTTCAACTAATTCAAATTCCGTAGTAGACATAAGTAAGCTCCTTTCCTACGTTAACTATAAAGGATGGGGAAAAAGGAAGCAAATATAAAAAACAAATATAACTGGAGGAAAGAAACATGGCATATTTTGAAAACATTGGTAAAATTCACTACGAAGGAAAAACAGCGGATAACCCGTTTGCTTTTCGTCATTATAACCCGGAAGAAATCGTCTTAGGCAAAACAATGAAAGAGCACTTGCGTTTTGCAGTGGCTTATTGGCATACAATGACGCAAGATGGTTCGGATCCTTTTGGTAACCCAACGAATATTCGAAATTGGTGGGGAGAAACACCAATGGAGACGGCTAAAAATCGCGTGGAAGCCTTCTTTGAAATTTTAGAAAAATTAGGCGTTGAGTATTTCTGTTTCCATGATATCGATATTGCTCCTGAAGGGGATTCATTAGAAGAATTCTTCGCCAATATCGACACGATTACCGATTTAATTAAAGAAAAAATGGACCAAACCGGTATCAAATTACTATGGAATACCGCTAATATGTTTTCCAATCCACGCTATGTTCATGGTGCAGCTTCTTCAAGCAATGCCGATGTGTTTGCGCATGCCGCCGCACAAGTGAAAAAAGGTTTAGACATTAGTAAAAAATTAGGTGGCGAAAACTACGTCTTTTGGGGTGGCCGTGAAGGGTACGAATCATTATTAAATACAGATATGAAATTTGAGCAAGACAACATTGCCCGTTTATTCAAGATGGCGATTGCTTATGGTGAAAAAATTGGCCACAAACCACAATTTTTAATTGAACCAAAACCAAAAGAACCATCAACGCACCAATATGATTTTGATGCGGCAACTGCGATGGCCTTTATTCAAAAATATGGTTTAGAAGGCGACTTCAAACTAAACTTAGAAGCAAACCACGCAACTTTGGCTGGGCATACCTTTGAACACGAATTAAATGTCGCTCGTTGTTATGATGCTTTAGGTTCGATTGATGCGAATCAAGGCGATCCCTTACTTGGCTGGGATACCGATGAATTCCCAACGAATGTCTTTGATACGACTTTAGCGATGTATGAAATTTTAGAAAATGGTGGGATTGCGCCAGGTGGTATTAACTTTGACTCGAAAGTGCGCCGTTCATCTTTTGAAATGGAAGATTTGTTCTTAGCACATATCGCTGGGATGGATACTTATGCTCGTGGCTTAAAAGCAGCGGCAGCCTTAAAAGAAGATCGCTTCTTTGATGAAATTAAAGAAAAACGTTATGCAAGCTACCAAACAGGGATTGGCGCAAGCATTGTCGCGGGCGATGAAGATTTAGAAAGTTTAACCGATTATGCTTTGAAAAATGAAGAAATCAAAGTCGAATCAAATCACTTAGAATTTGTGAAATCTCGTTTAAATGACTACTTATTTTAAGCCTTAAAGGAGAAAAAAGATGGCATATGTTTTAGGATTAGATTTAGGAACAAGCGCACTGAAAGGTCTTTTATTAAATGAAGCCGGTCACGTGATTTATCGAGCGAGTGCAGAATATCCTTTAATTCATTTACAATCTGGTTATAGCGAACAAGAGCCTAGCGAGTGGTTAAAAGCTTGTGAAAAAGTTTTAGACACCTTGAATGAAGAAGTTGCTGATTTTAGTGAAAAATTAGTCGGTATTAGTTTTTCTGGTCAAATGCATAGTTTAGTCGTTCTTGATGAAAAACAAACCGTTTTACGACCAGCGATTTTATGGAATGACGTCCGAACGACGAAACAATGTCAAAAAATTACCGCTACACTTGGTGAAAAACTCATTCAAGTAACCAAAAACAAAGCACTAGAAGGCTTTACTTTACCTAAAATTTTGTGGCTGCAAGAAAATGAACCGGAAACTTGGCAAAAAGTTCGTCATCTTTTATTGCCAAAAGATTATTTAGGTTTTTGGTTAACCGGCACGCAACACATGGATTATTCGGATGCCGCTGGGACGTTACTTCTTGATGTAGAAAAAAAAGAATGGTCACAAACCATATTAGAAGCATTTGCGATTCCAAGTACTTATTTACCAACCCTCATCGATTCTCAAGGGCAAACCGGGAATTTAAAAGCTAATTTTATTGAAAAATATGGCTTTAAGCAAACGGTTAAAGTTTTTGCTGGTGGTGCGGATAATGCTTGTGGGGCGTTAGGTGCGGGTATTTTAAATACAGAAACCGGGATGGCGAGTATTGGAACTTCGGGAGTATTTTTATCTTTTGAAGACCAAGCGTTACCAGATTATCAAGGCGATTTACACCTCTTTAACCATAGCTTGCCCAATACCCACTATTCAATGGGAGTGACTTTAGCAGCCGGCCATAGTTTGAGTTGGTTTAAAGAAACATTTGCTAAAAACACCAGTTATGATGAATTGTTAAGTGGAATCGATCAAATTGCACCAGGGGCCGATGGGTTGTTATTTACGCCTTATATTGTGGGTGAACGAACACCATATCCGGATAGTCAAATTCGCGGTAGTTTTATTGGTATTGATACAAAACACACACTCCAACACTTTGCTAAAGCGGTGCTTGAAGGAATTACGTTTTCTTTAAAAGATAGCCAAAAATTAATGGAAGAAGTGGCTGGTAAAAAATTCAAACAAATTGTTTCAGTTGGTGGTGGCGCTAAAAATCAAGACTGGCTACAAATTCAAGCCGACGTTTTTAATGCAGAAATTGTTTGTTTAACGGTAGAAGAAGGACCCGGTTTAGGAGCGGCGATGCTTGCAGCAGTGGGCGTTGGTTGGTTTGAAGATTTACCAACTTGTGCCCAAACCTTTGTTTCTTACCAAAAAGCAGCGACACCAATAGCGGAAAATGTTGCAAAATACGAAAAACAGTATGCACTTTATCGTGAAGTTTATCCCGCGACAAGGGAGATTTGTTACGAATTGAAAGCAGCAGACTAAAAATTAACCAAACACTTTTAGTTGACGAATTATAAAAAGAAAGGTAGACTTCATTTAATTTCATTTTATAAAAAATGCAGGGGGACGTCGTGACGTTGAGAAGGCTTGGCCTGACCCTTTGAACCTGTTGGTTAAGACCATCGTAGGGAGCATGTCAAAAGTATTCGTTTTTTTTGAGTAGACACTTTTAGGCATTTCCTCGATTTCAGGGGAGATGCCTTTTTTTGTTTTAGATGGACCAAAAAATAAAGAGAAAGGAAAAAAGTAAATAAAAGTTAAATCAAAAAATGATGCATTGGGGTGCCTGTTTGGCTGAGATGATACCCATTGAACCTGATTCAGTTCGGACTGACGTAGGAAATGTATTCATTCAATGAACGCGATAAATTTTACAACAGCTTTATATGTAAAAGGAGTCGGTTATGAGTGGAAAGGCCTTTCGTCAGCATGTTTGACGGAAGGTCTTTTTTACACAAAAAAACAAAAAAAGGATGGGTTTTTAATGTTAACACATGAAGGGAAAATAAAGAAATTAACCGTTTTAGCAATGATGATTGCCTTGGATTTTGTTCTTTCGCCTTTGTTGCGAATCGAAGGAATGGCGCCGATGTCGAGTGTGGTAAATATTATCGGGGCAGTTTTAATGGGTCCTTTTTACGCAACAGCGATGGCTTTTATTTGTGGCTTATTACGAATGACTTTATTAAGCATTCCGCCACTTGCTTTGACAGGGGCAGTCTTTGGGGCGGCTTTTGCGGGAATGTTTTATCGTATGGGTCAAAAGGTATCGTTTGCGCTATTTGGGGAAATGGTTGGGACGGGGATTGTCGGATCGTTGCTTTCTTATCCGGTCATGGTTTGGTTTACTGGTTCGCACAATCAATTGTTTTGGTTTGTTTATACGCCGCGCTTTATGGGGGCGACCCTCATTGGCGGACTGATGGCGTACGGTTTATTAAATCGTCTGCAAAAAATATCTGTCTTTCAAAAAACGCAACAATTGTTTACTAAAAGAGGGGACTTAATCAATGAACAATTTTAAAAAGGATTGTCAAACGTGTTTTCCTTTGAAAAAAAGGCCACTTGTCCATTGTTTAACGAATGAAGTGACCGCTGAATTACTAGCCAATGCCTTGCTAGCAGTTCATGCTTCCCCCATCATGGCTGACTCGGTAGAAGAAATGACGGATTTATTTCCACAAACAAAGAGTGTTCTGATCAATTTAGGGCATCTTTCATCAGAAAAAAAACAAGCGATGCTTTTGGTGGCTAAAGCTTGTGCCCAAAAACAAAAACCATTTGTTTTAGATTTAGTCGGCATTGGTGCGATTGCCGATCGCAAAGCCTTTGCTCAAAAATTAATGGCTTACCATCCGACTGTGGTGAAGGGGAACTACTCTGAATTAAGAAGTTTTTGTGACTTACCAAATCATGCTTGTGGTGTTGATAGTCATCAAAAAGATAATACGTTAGCCCAGCAACAAGTTTTGGCTCAAGCCCTGCAGAAATTACATAAAAAATACCCGGAAACACTTTTTTTAGCTACTGGGGCAACCGATTTAGTGCGTACGAAGAATGCCGATTGGCAGTTTTATAATGGCGTGCCACAATTAAACGCTTTTACTGGGACGGGTGACATTGTTGGTGCTTTGATTGCTGCTTTACTTGGGGAAGGTTATGCTCCCGAAGTGGCGACGGTCGCAGGTCTGGCTTATTTTAATTGTTGTGGTGAAAAAGCCCAACAATTATTAAAGTCAGAAAACGGAATGGCTTGGTTTCGGCTGACTGTAATGGATCAACTATCTTTACTTAGGCAACAAATAAATTGGACAAAATCCATTAGAGGAGAGAGAACATGAAGAAAAACCTTTATCAACTATATCTTGTTACTGGGCAATTTGATTTGTCAGACGAGCGTTTTTTAGAAGTGATTGAAAGTGCTTGCCAAAACGGCGTCACCTGTGTGCAATTGCGTGAAAAAAATCGCTCCACGCGTAGTTTTTTTGAAGTGGCACAAGCGGTAAAAGAAATAACTGATCGCTATCAAATCCCTTTAATCATCAATGATCGGGTCGATATTTGTTTAGCTGTTGATGCAGCTGGGGTTCATATTGGCGACGAAGAGTTACCCGTTGCTGTCACGCGTCAATTGCTTGGTGCGAATCGTTTACTTGGTGTGACGGCAAAAACGCTTAAACGGGCCCAACAAGCGCAAGAAGAGGGCGCTGATTATGTCGGCACAGGAGCGATTTTTCCAACCAAAACAAAAGCAGGGCCACGAACAAGTCAAGCAACTTTACGTGAAATTGCGGAAAAATTGCAAATCCCTGTCGTAGCAATTGGCGGAATTAACCATCAAAATATGCTTTCTTTAGCCAAGTTGCCCATTGCTGGTGTCGCGATGGTCAGTGAAATCATGTTGGCACAAAACCCAGCACAGAAAGTACAAGCCTTATGTCAGACACTAGAACAATTTGAAATAAAGAAGGTGGAGTAAGTGGAAAAAGAAATGAAAAAAATTAACCAAACGCCTCAAGTAGTTACGATTGCTGGTTCTGATTCAGGTGGTGGTGCGGGTATGCAGGCGGATTTGAAAACCTTTCAAGCAAGAGGTGTTTTTGGAATGAACGTTGTTTTAGCATTAACGGCTCAAAATACGCTTGGTGTGCAACAAAGCATGACCGTCGCACCTGAATTTATTACCGCACAATTTGCTAGTTTAGCCGCAGATTTTCACATTCGTGCTTGTAAGACCGGAATGTTAGCCGATGAAGTCCGGGTTCACAGTGTCGTAGAAAATTTGCAAAAGGTTGATTTTGGACCGTTAGTTGTTGACCCTGTGATGATAGCAAAAGGCGGGCATTCTTTGTTGAACGACACGGCAGTTGCCAGTATCAAAAGGGATTTGCTTCCCCTTGCGACCTTAGTGACGCCTAACATCCCGGAAGCAGAAGTACTGAGCGGACTTTCAATTACGAATGACCTGCAGATGCAAAAAGTAGCCGCGTATTTACAAAGTTTAGGCGTTAAAAATGTTTTGATTAAAGGGGGACACCGAGACTCCGAGCGAGCGAGTGATTTTTTATTATTGGAAAACGAAGAAAGTTACTGGATCCATGCACCAAAAATCAAAACGAAACGCACGCACGGCACCGGCGATACGCTATCGGCCGCGATTGTTGCCGAGCTAGCGAAAGGCGCATCTCTTGTTCAAGCCACTTACTTAGCTAAATGTTTTTTACAAGGCGCCATTTTAAATGAGATTCAAGTCGGACATGGCCATGGTCCGCTCAATCATTGGGCAGATTTAGTTACAGAAGTTCAATTGGAGCAACAATAATTTTTGAAATAGAGGAGAGAAACATGATTGTCGTTGAAAATTTATCGTTTCAATTTCCCCAAAATGCACAGCCGACTTTTTCTGCTCTTGATTTAACGATTCAAGACAATGAATTTTTAACAATCATTGGCAAAAGTGGGTGTGGGAAAAGCACCTTATTACGTGTTTTAGCAGGATTACTTCCAGCGAGTTCAGGTGAGATTAAGCAAAATCAAACAACCTTGACGCGCTTACAAGTAGGCTACATGCCACAAAAAGATACGCTCTTACCTTGGAAAACTGTGCAACAAAATATTCAACTGGGGCAAGCTTTTGATTCAACGCTTCAAATTTCACAAGACGTGTTGAATCAAGGTTTGAAACAAGCCGGTTTGTGGGAATATCGGCATCGTTTGCCGAATGAATTATCTGGTGGGATGAAACAACGAGCGGCCTTTTTACGCACATTAATGACGCAACGGTCGGTTTTAATGTTGGACGAACCTTTTGGCGCACTCGATCGATTTACGAGAAGCCAAATGCAAGCATGGCTGGTTGGCTTATGGGAAGAGCGGAAAAAAACCGTTATTTTAATTTCACATGATCTAGAAGAAGCGCTGTTATTAAGCGACAAAATTGCCTTAATGACAAGTACTGGCTTGGAAATTTTCTCGGTAAATTTGCCGCGTCCTCGCCAGATGAATCAACGCTTTTCCCCCGCCTTTGTTAAGCAAAGAGAAAAGCTAGAAAGGATTTTAATGTATGAAAAATCATAAGATCTCGTCTTTTCTCCCTTTTGTGGTAACAAGTTTGAGTCTTTTACTTTTAGTTGAAGGGCTCGTTCGTTTAGGTGCGGTTCCTGATTTTATTATTCCAAGCCCAACAAACGTTCTTGCGTTTTTATGGCAAAGTGATCGCACGTTATTTACCCAGCATTTACGAGTGACTTTGTGGGAAACGATGTTAGGCTTCTTTTTTGCTTTCGTAATGGGATGCGTATTGGCTATTTGTATGTACCAATCCCCCATTTTTGAAAAAATATTTTATCCTTTTGCCTTATTCTCTCAAACCATTCCAACAATCGCTTTAGCCCCTATTTTCATTTTATGGTTTGGGTATAGCATATGGAGTAAAGTTGCCTTATCTTGCCTAATTGCTTTTTTTCCGATTACGATTGGTTTGTTTGATGGTCTGAAAAGCACACCACAAGAAGCATTGGAATTATTCGATTCACTAGGAGCTTCTAAATGGCAACGACTCAGGCATCTTAGTTTGCCGCATGCTTTGCCACAACTATTATCAAATATTAAATTAGCCATTATTTATGCTTTAGTAGGCGCTAGTATTGGCGAATGGATGGGTGCGTCAGAAGGTTTAGGTTACTATAGTCGCCGCATGTCAGGCAATTTGAATGCCAATGGTGTTTTTGCTGCGATTAGTCTGTTGTCATTATTAGGGATGGTACTCTTTTTGTTCGTCAGTTTATTTGAAAGATATTTGCTACCTTGGAATCAAGAAGCAAAAAAGAAAGGAAAATGAAAATGAAAACGAAAAAGAAATGGGGCTTCATTTTTTTACTGATTGCACTTAGTTTGACAACTGTTTTTCTTTTAACCGGTGGCAAAACAAGTGAAAAAAATGAAAAGACCACGTTGCGTCTGATGTTGGACTGGTATCCTAATGCTGTGCATACTTTTATTTATGTGGCGCAAGAAAAAGGTTATTTTGCGGAAGAAGGGTTAGATGTCGTCATCGAAATGCCATCTGATGTCAACGATCCTTTACGCTTGGCAGCTGCCGGGAAAGTCGATTTGGCAATTAATTATCAAAACCAATTAATTTTATCAAAAGAAGAAGGAATTCCTGTAAAAGGAATCTATTCAATTGTTCAAAAACCATTAGGCGAATTAATGGTAAAACAAGAAAGTGGCATTCATCGGCCGAAAGATTTAATGGGGAAAACCGTTGGCCTAGGGACGTCCATGGTTCCAGAAGCTATCGTTCGTGCAATGGTTGAAAAAGACGGCGGTGACCCCGAACAAGTTCACTTTATTGATGTCGGTTATGACTTAATCCCTGCTTTAGCAACGGATCGTGTGGACGCATTGATGGGTGCTTATATTAATCATGAACAACTATTACTTGAAAAAGAAGGCTATCGAATTACGACAATTCTTAAAGAAGATTATGCAGTTCCAAATGATTTAGAATTAATTTTTGTTGCTGGTGAAAGCACCATTACTAAGAAACAAGCGGACTTGAAGAAATTTTTACGAGCGGTTACCAAAGGACAACAAGACGTAGTCGCCAATCCTACCAGTAGTCTGCAAATTTTGCTAGATCACCAAAACAAAGAAAGCGCACTCGACCCAACAATCGAACAACAAAGTTTAGCCAAATTGCTGCCATTAATGGGGGATACAGCAAGTCCATTTGGTACACAAAAAAAAGAACAATATCAAGAAGTCATTGATTGGATGCGACAAGTTGGGATTTTGTCAAGTGACCTAAATGCAAATGACGTATTTGTTCAACTAAATTTAGAGTAAAAAGGAGAAATAAATAATGACCTTTACCCAATATTTACACGAAATAACAAAAGAGATTTGGCGTGACAGTAAGTACCATCCTTTTGTTCAAGAATTAGTGACAGGGAAGTTGCCTATTGAAATCTTTCGTTTTTATTTGATTCAAGATACCTATTATTTGCATCATTTTGCCAAAGCTCATCAAGAAATTATTGATAGAACGGATAACCAAAGAATCATTCAAAGCCAACAATTTTGTAAAGCCGGATTAGAAGCCTCAGAATTAACCATCCGGAATGATTTTTTTAAACAATTAAACCTGACAAAAACCGAACGCGAAAAGACTCCAATTGCGCCAACTGCCTACAATTACGTCAGTCATATTTATCGTCAGTTTCTGGATGGTAGTTTGGCTAGTGCTTTAAGTTCATTGCTCCCTTGCTATTGGTTGTATTATGAAATTGGCGAAACCTTTGCAACCAAAACTTCACCTGTTCCAATCTATCAAGCTTTTTTGGACACTTATCATAGTGATGGTTTCAAGCAAGTCTTAGATGAGCTGATTCAACTTGTAGATGAACTGGCCGATCACGCCTCTCTTGAAGAACGAAAGCAAATGGAAGAAGCATTTGTCCGCAGTAGTTATTATGAATTGAACTTTTGGGAGATGTCGTATACGAAGGAGGGGTGGTGAGTAAGTGTTAGAAAATCAAAAAAGTCATTCAGCTGAACAAATGAAAATAATTGAAAAAGTTTGGGCGGAAATGGAGAATAATCAAGAATTGCTAATAGAAATTATGCGAACGTTGGTTCAGTTTGAAACGGTCAGTCCACCGGCTAGAAACACAATCGCTGCACAAGAGTGGGTGGCACTTTTTTTACAAGAATGTGGATTTATCACGGAAAGTATACCGTTTTATAAAGGAGATTGTTTGTTAGTTGGAAAGCGAAAGGGAAAGAATAATCTAGCATATCATAATTTAATTCTAAATGGGCATATGGATGTTGCCACTATAGGAGATCGTGCAAATTGGCAAACGTCACCCTTTCATTTAACCTTTAATGAGGGGCGCTTATACGGGCGAGGGACGAGTGATATGAAAGCGGCCATCGCGAGTAACTTATGGCTATTTAAAATTTTTCATGAAATGGGCATCCAGTTAAACGGCGAGGTGCAATTTCAATCTGTTGTGGGAGAAGAGGCCGGCGAGGCAGGGACACGTACGTTGCTAGAGAACGGCTACAAGGCTGATTTTGCCATTGTAAACGATACGACAAACTTAGCAATTCAAGGACAAGGCGGCTGTGTAACAGGGTGGATTACGGTTAAAAGCCCAGCAGTTTATCATGATGGGAATCGAAGGCAAATGATTCATGCCGGAGGGGGGCTTTTTGCAGCGAGTGCGATTGAAAAGATGATGCCGATTATCGAAGGTTTACAAAAATTAGAGCGACATTGGGCGGTAACAAAGAAATATCCAGGTTTCCCTGACGGTGCAACCACAATTAACCCTGCCTATATTCAAGGTGGAACGAACCCGGCTTTTATCGCAGGAGAATGCCATTTATGGATAACGGTTCATTTTTATCCAAATGAATCACTAGAAGAAGTACAAAAAGAAATTGAAAATCAAGTTCAAGCAGTTTGTGCAAGTGACCCATGGTTAAAAGAACACCAACCAATGATTCGTTGGGGTGGGCGTTCCATGATTGAAGAACAAGGGGAAATTTTTCCTCCGCTTGAATTAGACGAACAACATACGGCTTTTCAATTGTTAAATAATTGTCATCATCAAGTAACGCAAAAAAATCCAATAGTGGAGATGTCTCCATCAGTCAATGATTCGGGATGGTTTTCTTATTTTGGTATTCCAGCGATTAGTTATGGACCTGGTGAGCTAACGCAAGCACATTCTAACGATGAAAGTGTTGCTTTAGCAGATGTTTTAACCTTTGCAAAAACAATGGCAGCGTTTATTATTCAGTGGTGTAATCAAAAGAGAGAAGAGGAATAATACGGTAAAAATTATAAATAAAAACATCCGAGTGATATTGAGAATTTGAATTATTCATCAAATATTACCCGGATGTTTTTATTTGTACATTCTATTAATCAATACTTATCGCTCATTATTTTTCTCTTACATAAACTGTTTCAAGACTTCTTCTAATTGTGGTTTCATTCGCACGCCAATCAAGCGATCGACTGGGCGACCGTCTTTAAAAATCATCATCGTCGGGATACTTTGGATGCCATAACGCACGGCTAATTCGCCTTCTTCATCGACGTTAATTTTGCTGATTTGTAAAATATCATCACTATATTCCTTGTCCAATTCTTCTAAGATTGGTG
>MTBK01011997.1_pt1 | contig 15333 bp, 11 predicted proteins | sample 1535981 | NCBI WGS metagenome assembly MTBK01 (sample SAMN06109225, study PRJNA356200) | anaerobic digester metagenome | isolation source: biogas reactors fed with pig manure or primary and secondary sludge | place: Spain | collected 2016-06-30 | reverse complement strand
GAACAACCCTGTCCGTATTCTTATGGACAGGGTTGTTTTTTGTTAATTTGGGCTAAAGCCCATAGGGTGGGGTATTCATTTGCAAACGGGCTTTTAGATAGATACTGTCCCAAAAAGTGTGTAAAGTACAAAAAGTTTAATTTTGATTACTTCAAAAAAAACACTACCTATGGACTTTACACCATCTCAAATCAGTAAAATTATTGAACAAATCGTATGCAAAGAGGACGGTTTAAATACCATTCTCAAACTCACTCTTGAAGCATTGATGAAAGCTGAACGTACGGAATATAAACATCTTACCCAAGATTACAGTAATGGCTATAGATCTCGCAAAGCTTTTGGGAATAAGCAAATGCTTGAGTTACAAGTACCTCGTACACGTAATGGTGGTTTTTATCCGGTTGTTTTAGGTCTATTGAAAAACCAGGAACAAGAAGCCCGGAGCCTTGCTTTTTATTTATATAAATCAGGATTAACCACCGAGCAAGTCGGCGATGTTTTTGAAGAGATTTATGGCAAACATTACAGCAGTAGCCAGGTAAGTAGAATGTTTGATCTTGTCCGTGAAGAAGTATCTAAGTGGCTTAATCGCCCATTAGAAAGCTATTATCCTATTGTATACATTGATTCTACATTTATTCCTACCCGTCGGGTAGATAGCGTTAGTAAGGAAGCCTATTACACTTTATTAGCAGTATGCCGTGACCGCACTCGTGAGGTTTTAGGAGTATTTAACTTTCCAACCGAGGGTAGTAAACAATGGGAAGCTATTTTTGAACGCTTAAAGAACCAAGGTTTATCAAATGTTGGTTTATTCGTTACAGATGGATTGACCAATATAGAAGAAGCGATATGGAAGCATTTTCGCAGTGCAGATATTCAACTTTGTACAGTTCATCTTCACAGAGTATTTCTTAAAGAAGTTAAGCCTAAACACAAAGCAGCCCTATCAGAAGGTTTTAGAGAGGTTTTCCGATCAGATGACCGCAACGATACAATAGAAGCTGCCAAACAAAGATTTTCAGAGTTTTGCGATTACTGGGGGAAATATTATCCCTATTTTAAAAGACGCAAAAACAACGCTCGTAACGAATTGTATTTTACTTACATATTATATGATCATCGAATACGATCAATGATTTATTCAACGAATTGGGTAGAACGTCTTAACAGAGACTTTAAGCGAACAACCCGTATGCGTGGAGCTTTACCCAATCCAGAAGCCACCATACTTCTTCTGGCTGGTGTAGCAATGAGTCGTAAAGCGTATCAAAGAAAAGTACCAAAACTGAATTATGAAGAAAAGAAATTTAAATGGGATGACTAATGGGCAGTTCCGCTTCGGCTACGCCTCCGCTCCACTGCCCATTAGTCAAAATCTTAAAAGAAAATAAAATAATGTTTAGTTTTGTAACAAATAAAAATAAAAATTACACACTTTTAGGGACACTACCATTAAAGTTTTTGCCAACAATTTTCGTGTCTTTACTTTGATGAGCAAGATGTAGTTCACTGCATGCTGTCATAAAAAGTTTAAGGATTTCTTTCAGGAAAACGTGGCTACATTATAACACAAAAGCCGGATTGCTCCGGCTTTTGTGTTATAGTGTTTGGTTTATTTTACAGCTTTGGACGAACTTTGGCTATTTCCATATGTTTCTTTCATACTTTCCTTTACTTTTAAAAAATTTTTCTGATAAGGATCAGGATATTTTTTTATCATTTCATCAATTTTGAGCATATATTTTTCATAATATTGAAAATCACCTGTTTTATATAAAGAGTCATCTAATAATTTCAGTATTCTAGTATCAATTATTAATTGTTCTTTATCTTTTTCATCTAATTGTTTTTTATTCTCATGCTGCGCACAGCCTATAATTGAGATTATAGAGAGTATATAAATACATTTTTTCATTTATTATTCTATTTAAGTTTAAAATTGTCTGTGAAATTTAAAGAAAATGGCCAAAATATTGGATGAAATACCGGTATAGCTGCTCCTCCATAATCATAGTACACAGTCCACCCACCATTTACAGTTAAAGAAACATTTTGGCTAGGTGGAAGCTTGAATACCGCCAATCCATTTTCTATAACTTGGGCGTAAGTCGTATTACCATTTGCAACAAGCGATGCTCTAGCCCGAAATACTACTTGTCCACCGGCAACTGGCGTATTTGAACTAGTAGCCCGCACGGTAATTTGGCTTTGGTTTCCACGAACACTAATATTACTTCTGTAATTAGCCATTTGGTATGCCCCATAATTTTCACCTACATCTAATGGAACAAACCCAATTCTATTATGACTTGCATCCATAGAAATTTGGTCACCCCCTTGTCCTGAGGCATATTCATAAAGATAATCTTCATAAAAATCATTCCAATCATAATCAATTTCCCTTGTTGTATAGTTATCATCAAATGAAGCGATAACTTCTATACCTGTTTTCCAACCACCCCAATAAGTCGGATCAGGTGGATCTTCCCAATCATAATCATAATCATAATCCAACCAGTAATACCCGCTTTTGTCAATCAGGTTGATAGGGTTGTTCAAACAATAGGAATATCGGTTGAATGATTGCGAAAAATCCGGTGCCTGTATGTAATTATCCGGTGAGAGCATAAGGTAGTTCAAACGATTGTCTTCACTAATGGATCTCACTTCAATCAACATATTTGTATGGTTGAAGAAGTACAAATGCTGCCGGGAGCATATGTATCCATAATTATCTCTACTATATGAAATCACAGATTTAGTCACCATAACGACATAGTCTGAATCAACCTTCCAAAGATAGTATATTATTGAGTTAGGTGGTTTGTTTAGTAGTATTTTTTTCTTAGGCTGATAGAAAAATATATTGTGTGATTCATAATCTAAATTTTTTAAGTTTCACAAACTCCGATTTAGGAGAAATTGCACTTTACACACTTTTTGGGATAGTATCTGCTTACACGCTTACCTCAAAACCTGCTAAAATCCAAGCTGGACGGGGCAGGAGAAAAGAAAGCAAAAAAAGAACGAAAAAGCATGAAGGATAAGACTTTGAGTCGATTTTATGCGATTATTGATAACTTTTCTAAAAACGACCTTTGAAAGTCTTGAAAACTGACTTACGGATAAGAGATGTTATAATTCATCGCCTTTAAATCTTCTATACTCAAATCAAGCCGTTTCAATATTTTGTAATGAACACGAATACTGTCCCATTGTTCATTTTCATAAACAGTATTGTCTATAAAATGCACGGACAAAGTATCAGCAGGCAATTTTTTTAGGTTTTCCTCCCAAGAAATTTTGGAATCAAAATAGCAGCTTTTACCTACACTTGCCTTTTGTAAAGCCGGTTTTGATGCGGGCAAGGTAGTGTCGGGATATTGCGTTGCGGAATATTCATCTGCCAACAAAATACGGATTTCGGCAGAGGAATTGTTTGTAACAATAATCCTGTAAAATTTATCCACGAATGGTGGTTTTTCGCAGGCATTGGCACATAAAACAATAGTGGCAAAAGTTAATATTATCATATTTTTCATCATTCAAGTATTTTTATGGTCTTCTTAGTGGGTATCGAGTTAAATAATTTGCCCAATCCACACCGTAACGTTTTCTAAAATATCTTTCTGCGTGGCGGTTGGCTCTGTACTCTGTCCAATCGGCTCCGCTTGCACTCGGTATGCCGACAGCAAGCAAATACGAAAGTCCAAAAATCTGACTATCGAACGTATGCCCGTATTCGTGCATCAACAATGGGTCGTTAAATATGTCAAACTCGTTATCTGTTCTGTGTATATTGATGTGATTTCCTAATGACACCCCCCATATTGTTGATGAGTTAGGATTGACGCTTGTGGCAAACTTGCCGCCGCCTAATGCTTCGGCTGTGCCGCCTATAGCTGTGGAAATTGCTATTTTTTCCGCACCGGACATATTAAATCCATTAGTACTTAAATAAGAACCACCCAGCGAAGATACAAAACCTGAGAGAAATCAATGCTCAAATTTTCCACCTTGTGCCCACCGCCTTGCCCCGCTAAAGGTGCTGTGTAAAAATTATGAGCCACTTATTCATTTGCAGTTATGATCACCGGGATATTGATTATATCAAAATATCTTGTCAATGAATCATTCAGATAGTCAGTCTTTATCAATTGAAAAATAGAATCTGTTTTATTTGCGCTTAAATTCAAAGGATTATAGATAACTTTCCAGGCAAAACCATCATTTACTTTTTTTACATGATAAAACAGGGTTGTTGAATCTAAGTTAAATGTTGGCAAAATGTGTGTATTAAAGTGATACTGATGAAAACTTCTAAGTTTTCTGCTAAAATGAAACTTTATTATTGTGTCATAGACTATGCGATAATCTTTGAATAATTCGAGATTATACATGCCTCCGTTAGCTACTACTCCATGATGAAAGGAAAATGATTGTATTAAAATGTCATTCTTTGACCATAAATAATCTAAAAGAGAATAATCTTCAGGTTTTATACAGCATTTATCCTTGCTTTTATGATACTTTAGATATATATAAAGGGTATCATCTTCTACCTTCAGTACACTTTTCTTTAAAAACTTACGCATTTTTGTTGAATCAAATGTACGGTAAGGTGGATCGTACTGGTTCCAATCATAATTAGGAATATCAGCTAAAGCAATAAAATCAGCAATGCTGTCAGGCTCAGTTCGAAAGGCAGTTCCATAACCTTGAATCAGCTTATAAGTGAACTCCTGGTATATAAATAAGTCTTTTTTAAAATTGAAAAACTTAATAAGGATATAGCTTATTACAACAACAAAAACTAAAATGGGCAATAGCAACTTAGGTTTCATATTAATATTTTTTATGAGCTTTTATAAAAGCGTTAAAAGTTTTAAAATCTTCTTTCGCGTGATACTTTATCTGAACTATAAAGCCATCTCCATAATGATGACGGGCCTGAAGCCAAAATCGGCCGCCAATAGTAGCATCAACTTTTGGTTCATAAAATCTCACAACATTCATATCATTCTGAACAGAAAGAATAACATCAACAGTTATAGTTTTATTTCCAATCGTAACTTCAAGGTTTTCTGCTGAATACATGTTATTATCCCAAATTGAGCTACCCCTTTTAATCCCTATATCAAACGAAACAAAAATATCATTTTTATCAAGATTAGTTTCTAATTGTCTGTTTCTTTCCACTCTTTCTTGAAAAGCAGCTTCTTCTATTTTAGTACGTAATAATTTACGATGTTCAGAATTTAATATCTTTGGAATAGCTCCTGTTTGAGGTAAGTACATCATATGATTAAACATCATCACATACGCTCCGGTAACGGCGCCATTGGCAAACTTGCCGCCGCCTAATGCTTCGGCTGTGCCGCCTATGGCTGCTGAAATTGCTATTTTTTCCGCACCGGACATATTAAATCCATTAGTACTTAAATAAGAACCACCCAGCGAAGATACAAAACCTGAGAGAAATCCATGCTCAAATTTTCCACCTTGTGCCCAGCGCATGGCACCGTTGAAAATAGCATGCGCCATGGCACGGCGTAGCTCAATGGCAGATTTGCCGGCATTTGCCGCTTCCTTCATATAATCACCTATACTTTGAGTTGCTCCCATGGTTATACTGCTCATCACAAAACTTTGAATGAAATTACCAAAAAGATCGGCTGCTTTTATGTTTCGGCCTTTCTCAATAGCGTAGTCAATGGTCATGATTACTGAGTGAACCAAAGGGACTAACAAAATATTAACACCTGGTATTGAACCAATGATCATTGAAGCAGATAATGCAAATAATTGACCAACCAAACTATAGCCATTCGGATCAACAAAGCGCAGAGGGTTGTTCAAGGCATAGGAGTAAGGATTAAGGCCTTGTGTGAAATTAGGTAACTGTAGTATAGGATCGGGGCTGAGGAAACGCCCAATTGTTGGGTCATAAATGCGGCCGTTCATGTTCACCAGCATGAAAATATCAAGGTGTTCGTGGCCGGTAAAGCCGTAATCAATGCCTGTTACAGGCATTGCAGACCAGGCATAAACCACAAGAGTAACAGGATCGCGGCGTTGCCCCCAAGGGTCATAGCTAAATTCCTCTAGTAATTGTCCGGCAGAATTGGCCAGCACTTGTATGGAGCCAATGTGGTCATTAAGCACAAAATTAAGTTCATCATTGTTTTGGGCATTGCGCATTACAATGGCTGCCAGACCGCTTGGAGTGTATATATAATGCATGCGTGTAATAATGCCGTTTTTGTTTTCAACCTCATAATCGCCGCCTGCATAGTACTTAGTGATGATATCCGTTCCGTTTTGCATCTGATGGAAAATACGCTGATTAGCTGTTCCATATACAAGATCAAGCTGACGCAGTATAGCGCTATTTGCAGGATCTTCCTCTGTTATCTGGGTTACTTTATTAAATGAGTTATATGTAATATGCTGATTATCGGCATTGATGGTGGAAGGGCGGTTGTTGATGGAAACAAGCTTGTATGGATTGAAAGTGTCATAAGAATAGCTGCCCACATCAGATTTATACGTAATGTTGCCTAGCTGATCATAATTAATTGTTGTATAGTTTTCTGCATTATGATATACAGTTATAAGTCGGTTCAGATTATCATAAATAAAAGATTCTGTTGTGTTATGTCTTGTTTTACGGGTTTGAAGATTACCAATCTGATCCCATGTAAAAGTGTTGTTTTGCATGCTTCCTGCATGCATCTTTTTTAGTCTTCCGGTTGCAGGGAAATATTCCAAAAACTGGTTAATCTGGTTCCCAAGTTTTATCTCTGTAAACTGGTTTCTTTCGTTCATCCCCAGAGCTTCCCAAAGGGTATTTCCAGTACCTGCTTCAATTACTATATTTTGATAGCCTTGATTGTTATAAGTATATTGTACAGCATACCCCGATGGGAATATTTGTTCAACAGTCCGACCAAAAATATCATAACCAAAACCTTTAGTGAAATCTTCTCCCATAATGGTTTCATTAAGGGATTCAAGCCTGAGCATATTATCGTTGTCATAATTATACACAAGTTTATGTACTGTATTTCCGTTCGAAACTAGTTTTTCTTCTTTTATTAGTCCTTTGCCCTGTATGTCGTATTCCCATGTGGTTATACCTTCGGGCGAATCTCTTTTTCGTAAACGGCCAAGTTTGTCGTATTCGTGATAAGTTGTTGTGCCTTTGGGTGTTGTTAGTTGAATAAGTTCTCCAAAAGCATTATATTGGTAATTAATATTTCCCTGTGATAAATCGTTGTAGCTTTCCGTGTTTCCAACTGCATCGTATGTGTATTCTCTTTTTGTATTTGGATTCCCTTCAAAATACGTCATTTTTACCTGACCGTTGGCATAATGTTGATGTCGAACAGTATTACCCGTTGCATCTTTGCTTGCGATAAGCCAGCCAGCAACATTTTCTGTTTTCTTGCTTGTTTGATTCAGAGCATTAGTTGTGCTTGTGGTAAGTCCGTTATATGCAATTGTAGATGTTGTAATGTCTGGATGGATTATGGTATGCACTCTGCCAAAATCATCATAACTAAAATTATTAAAATGTGTTGCGCTACCTTTATGCGGTTCTGACTTACTTGCAATCTGGCCTTTATCATTGTAAAGCGTCTCAACAAACACAGCGTCGCCATTGAAATCCATGGTTACAGTGCTTAATTCCATTCCAATTTTATTATAGTAAACCTTTACAGGCGCTATACCTGAACTTTGCGACCAGGAATAATAAGTAGCATAGGACGGTGCCATCGGATCGTTCTGTACCCAGCGCAGAACGGAAACTGATTGGTTGCCATCGTGTGCTATGGTTTTAAGTGGATGGCCAAATGCGCTATACTCAATGGTTGTTGTGAAATTATTAGGATCGGTTTCCTGGAGGAGTAAGCCGTGCTTTGCTTCATAAACACGTTTGCTTGTATGCTGCTCAGGATTGGTTGTAAATTCAACAAAACGTCCATCTTTATAGGTAGTTGTAGTGATACGGTTATGCTGATTGCCAAGTGATGGAGCATGAATGGTAGTGGTTAGGATATTTCCATAATCATCATAAACATATTCTTTCTCAACCCTGTACAAAGGGTTATAAGGTTCTGTAATCTCCTTTTTCAGCATTCCTTTCGTTTTTCCACTATCGTAATATTCAAATGATGCTTTTCGCATAATATCAGGCGTATTAGGTGCTTTAAAAGTAGTGATAGCCTCTTTCAGCCTACTAAGTATCCAATTAGTATCGTTAGTAATTGGATCATAATATTCATGAACAACCTGGGTAGAATGGGTATAATTGACTGAATTTCCACTGTATTCACCATACTCGGTTTTGATTGTGCCGGGATTACCATGTTGGTCAAAACCTTTATAAATGTTCCGCTCACCTTTAAAGTATGATGTTATCCCCAGCTCGTAATATAATGTGGTTATTGTATCGGGATGAACATAATAATAAGATTTATCGTGTAGCCCCTGTGATGCTTTATGCGCATACGTGTTTGTTGTTTCTTTGATTTTATTGCCAAATATTGTTCTTACAATAGTTTTCTTAGGGTAAGTGTAGTAAAAGAGGTTATTCAGTGCATATTCAGTATTGTGCACGATTCTGCGTGTTAAATCGCTGCGGTTTATACTTTTAAAACCCAGATATCCCAATCCTTCGGTATGTGCTCTTGCATCATAATAAAAGTACTGTTCAACGAAAAATCCACCTTGTCCGTTATCACGTTCCACTTTTATAACCAAGGATTGATTGGCTTCATAAGGGATAATAGGATAGTTAACACTAGTGCCTGGCCTATAAACATTGGAATCAGAGGAATATGCGTATTCAATTTTTGTAACTGCTCCCATACCGTTGGTGATGCGTTTGATTCGTGAGCCGTGGGGAGAAGAAATACGAAAATCAATCGTGTCAGTGTTCCCATTATTTGATATTATGCGATAAAAATCCTGTTGGTTGTTTCCATTTATATCAGTAATCCTAATTCCATCTTGAGTAATAAATTGATCTAACCAAGAATATGGTCCGTTTAGTTCAAATCCTGTTCCCGTAGAATTTATTAAAATAATATAATAAAGGTATTCAGTACAATTGTATTCTTCAAAATTTCCTTGTCCCAAATCTTTTTCCATAAAAAAATCAAGTTCAACTTTAAGAATAAAGTCTTGCGAACCATTTCCCCTAAAATCTATTCCATAGAAATTTATAATATCACCCCTAATATTTATATAATCCCAAACATAATATTGAAATATACAACTGTCAGGAAGTGACCCAAGATCAAATGATTGAGAACCATATTTGTTGAATTTTAGTCCAGAACCATGAAATAAATCAAGATTTAAAGTGCCATTCACTCCTTCGTAGTAATTATGATCAAAAACACAGTCAATATTTGCAGTAACAAAATCCATCTTACGATCCTTATTTAAATAACAAAATGTTTTCGAATTAGAATGATGAGAATATATATCTTTAACATCAAATATAATATTGCCTCCTTCGGGGATTAAGTAATATACCTTACCATTACCTGAATTTGATGGTACTTCTGTATAAATATCAGCCCTGCCATCGCCATTGAAATCAGCAATTTGCAAAGGAACTTTAAGATTAGAATTTTGAGGATTATAGATTAGATTTTGTCCATTTCTTGAGTCAACATTACCTCCAAGTGGGTTGTTTGGAGCGCCAAGCCTCCAAATAATAAAAGTATTTTCTGTTTTTCTATTTTGTAACAATAAATCTGCTATTCCATCGCCGTTGAAGTCTGCAATATAATTGTAAAATTGGAGTTCTGAATTGCTATAAACATCGTGTTCATTGAATGAACCGTTTTTATTATTTAAATAAAGAACAACATCAACACCTTTGAATCCAAATATATTAGAATCTCTGCTATAGCGCCACTTATTTATTAGCAGATCATTCCAACCATTTCCAGTAAAATCGGCTATTGATACAAAAAATTTACCTTCACTTAGAGGTTTTGCATAAATCTGTTCATATTCCTGATAAGGGATTTCAATATAGTTAATGAGTTCAAACTGTGATTCATTTACCATATTAAATATTTCAATTACTATTTTATGGTTACAATTATAAAACCAACCATGTGGTGATGGTGTTCTCATTATCCACTCGTATGTCCTTATTATATCTGTTTTCATATCGTTATTAACATCAGAAAACTGATAGTTTATATATCTAACGATACTCTCATTTCCAGAATAAGGACCCCATGATGTTTTAATTGTTTGGGGTATGCTCATGGTTAAAGATTCAAAAACTCCATAATCCATCTCCTCCTCCCACTCAAACACCGTTTTATTGTATTTTTCTTGTCCGTTCAGTCCAAATTCCTGTATGCTTGCAAGGTGTTGGGTTTTATTGGCTGTGTTAGTTCCTGCCCCACGGTCAATGTAATCCAATGCGTATTTTTTAACAACACTTCCGTCAGGTATATAGACACACGAAATGGTATCAATCAATTTGTTAGTTTGAAATGCTAAAGTATGAGTAGGACTATTTGCTGTCTGATAACTATAATAAGTAATATGTGGGGAATTTCGTTCCCTGTAGTTGAATTTTATGCGGTATATAGGGTCAATTTCACCATTACTGGTATATGTTATTTCATCAATATATATCTCTCCTTTTAAGTCTTCAAATGCGCCCCCGACTATACTATCATATCTGAACTCAATCGTATTACCGAAATTATCAACAATTCTGTTTACATAATATGCTATCGTGTATGTACTGGTTTCAATTTTGTGTCTCAGCCTTGAGTCATCATAACCAAATTCACCATAGTGATAGGTAAGACCACTTTTAGTTTTTACCTCAAAACGGTAGGACATTCCATCCTTCTCACCAATTTTTGCAACGTTTTTTCGTATTATTTTACTAAAAACATCTTGCTCTGTCCTGAAAACCAACTGATCATTATTCAACTCTTCGATTAAAATTAAGCGTTGCCCATCAAGAGTATATGTGTCTTTTATGTAATCTCCACCATAAGCGGTTTTAAAAATTCCATCGTAATATCTGTTTGCAGGTACAAGATTAATCACTGACAATCCTCCCAATGACCACCCAGGACCCAAGATGCCATCCCCGCCATTGCTGTTATAAACAATGCTGATGTCGGGGGTCATGCTTCCAATTCCCCCCGGAAATTCAAGTGGAATTATATATGATGCCTGTCCTAATTCGTTTACTGAAAAAATACCTGCAGTAGCCCCCACCACCCCATTATCTCCCGGATTTGGCCCTCCGGTAATTCCTGCTGTTGGCGGGAATAACAAAAACGGATTTATCTCCGCAACAAACTCCTCTCCAGGTGTTATGGCTTCGTACTCGAAGCCGGGTTCCATATCAATGAAATCCCTGGCCTGATAATGATGCCCGCCTCCCGAAAGTGGTTGGTTAAATGTGAATGAGGCTGCCTGGTGCTGGGGGTATGCTTGCACGCAGCATCCCACCAGAATCAAAAAAGTATATAGTTTTTTCATGGTTGTGCTTTTTATTGTTTAACTGTGGAGCAGTGTTACTGCTTGATGATTTTGTAAACCAGCTTCTTTTCTATATTGTGCAGTCGCAAAAAATAAATACCGGATTGCAGGTGGGTAAGGTCCAGTTTTTCAATGTTATTTGAAATTTTGCTTTTCAGAACCTGTTTTGCCTGCTGGTTAACCAGGGTAATGGTTACCGGGAGCATTTCGGCAAGGTTGATCTCAATGTTCAGTATTCCGGAAATAGGATTGGGGTACACTTTCGCCTGTAATTCCGTATTGATTTCGGGCAAAGGGTTTTGAAAATGAAACAGGTCGGCTTCAAGGTTTTTCTCTTTTACAACCAGATATCTGTGTGTACGGTTTCCGGCGGCATCGTATTCAAAAATAACGGTTTCCTGTGCTTTAATGTTGAAAGCCATAACCGTAATAAAAAACAGCAGATTAATGATTTTTATAGTTTTCATGATTGCGTTTTATTGATTTTCTATTTGGGTCATTTTCTCTTTCAGAGCATTGAGTTCATTTTGCTGTTTAGCTAATACTTTTTGCTGCTCAATAACATATAGAGTAAGTTCTTCTATTTTTTTCAGCAGTAGGGTGTTCATTTCGGCAAGTTCAAAGCCTTCCAGTTCTACTGTTTGAGCCGAAGGTATTCCTGGAAGATGGCGGTTGGCAACAACAAATTGTTCAACATCGCTTAAATGTGGCAAATTATAGGCAGGATCGAAAACATAATCGGGCCAGGAAATATTTAAAGCGGCGCGAAATTTTTTTGCATGGATTTCGCCATCAACAATTATGTTGCTGTTGGCAATATATAGATTCCCGTCTATTTGAGTGTTTCCATTGACATAAAGTTTTTCAGGCGATAAATTATTGGTTATACCTATACCAATATTCCCAAGAGTATCAATAATCATGGCATGATTCCACTGAATTATTGAACCTGAATCACCATCTCCTGCAACATCAAATGCAAGATAATCGTCAGAAAAACGAATTCCGTATGCCCTGCCGGAAACTGCCCGTCTGGAGTAATAACCATCCCAGTAAGCATTGTTAAATATATACTGATTACCACCTATATGGAAATTTAGGGGTCGTCTGCCATATTCACCAGAAAAAATAGACAATTTTTCTTTAGGATCATTAGTACCAATTCCAACATTTCCATTGTTCAGTATACGAACTTTTTCAGTTCCATTAGTTGAAAATGCTAAAACATTGGTAGTTGGTAAAAACATACCAGTTCTGTTGTTTCCGGAAAATGAATAAGCAGGTGTTACAGAAGTACCATTGGCAAAACGACCATAACGTTCAGGTGTTATTGTAATTATGTTGCTGATAAGAAGAGAAGCGCTGCGTATCGTTCCAGCTACTCTGGTATTACCATTAACATCAAGATCAAATTCCGGAATTTCAGTTTTGATCCCTACTTTGCCCTCACTAAAATTAAAATATGGAGCATTAATGGTTATTCCTTTATTCAAATTGGTGCTAATTTTCAGCCCTTCTTCACGGGTTGCAAAAAGCCTTGTGTTACTATCAAGCATATATATTGCAGCAGCTCTTGATCTATAATCTGATGGTTCTAATAATATGGCTGCATCTTCTTGCATATCGCCTCGTATGTGCAATTTTGCCTGCGGGGCGGTGACATTGCCTATACCGATACGACCTGTGCGGTCGTGATCTAATGAAAAAGGTGCCTTTTCAACAAAAAGCGTTGGCAATCTGCTTCCAAATCCTATCATTAGGCTGTTGGATATGTTGTTGATAAATCTTGTTGTGTCAGCACTATTTCCTATAATAAATGAGCCACCAGACCGTGCTTCAACATATGCACCTAATGCAAATGAAAGAGAACCTCTGGCTTTTGAATAAGGCCCAAAAACATAGGAAAAATCATTTGTAGCTGATGAAAAGCTTCCGATAACAATAGAATGAAAGCCACCATCTATTTTAGAATAACTACCAATTATGTTGCCATGATGATTTCCTTGTTTAATAACTGATTCGCGACCTGCAACAAAAGAGTAATTTGCTTCGACAGTATTACTAAGTCCGAATGCAGAAGATTGAATACCGCTTACTTTATTTCCCGGACAAGTAGAGCAAATTTCCTGTGCAGGTAAAGGCTGTGTTGTGCCTAATAACATTAAAGTTATACTACAAAAAAGAATAAATTTGATTTTCATGATCGTAAAGTTTTATGGGTTTTTAATAAACTTATAGTTTTCAATAAATTTTCCTTTCGCATAAAGCGATAACACATATACACCTGCCGGAAGCCCGTTCAGGTTGATGGCGTTCCTACCCTTAACCCCACTGTATTGCCCAACTGTTCTACCATCAACATTAAATATCTTAATGGTGGATTCATCAAGATAGGTTTCCAGTACAACTTCTTGGTAGGCAGGGTTAGGGTATAACAGCGACATTCGCTGTTGTATATCGGGATCGTTTGTGCCTACAAGCATACCATCGCTGTTGAGTTTTAGAAACAATAATTCGAAATTACCGGTACCAAAGTCGAATTTTCTACTACCAACAAAGCACCCTCCATCAGATGTTGCAATGATATGGTCTACAAAATAGAATGAGTCGCCACCATAAAAATGCCTGTATCTTTCATTTAGTTGTCCATCAGTTTGCCTTATCATAAACCAGTTTGTATAACCTGAAGGAGGTGGGCCAAAGGCAAGACCAATATTAGCAGCATAAAAAATAGTATCGGGATGTCTAAAATCAAAACCTTTGACCCATGCCGGACAATCGTATGAGTCGGGTAAGCCAAATTGATCAAATTGCAGTAAATTGAACAATGTGTCGTGGATTTGAATCGTAAACTCTTTATCATCGAATGGTGAACCTACTAATCTTTTCTGATAGGAGAAAATGAAATTAGTGTCATTCAGCCATTTTGCATGAAATGGGTTGCCACCTACTCCTATGCCTAAAACAGGTAAAACATGGCTGCTTAAATAAGTAAAAGTAGTATCAAATATTGTAACTGATAAACCATTACTATGTGGCGGCAAACCATTAGCAAACATCAGTATTCTGGTTTTAGATGAATTTAATAGATATTCATATCTAGAGCCGCAATAAGAATTATAAATTGTTTCACGGGTAATATTCCCATATTGGTCAATACGTACCAGGTACGGATAAATAAAAATACTTGGAAACTTAGTTACCATTCCGGCAAGAATAAAGTCATTGTCATCTAATGGAAATATTTTTGTGATACCCATCTCCCAATTCCCGTAAAGATAATAATGCTTTTTCCATTCAATCTCAAACTTATTGTTCAACTTAATCAGCAGCAAATTTACTGAATCTCTGGTAATAATAGCTTTTGATGCTCCGGCAACCAGATAACCATCATCAGAAGTTTTTATAATATTTTGAAAACTGAAAGCACTATCGGGTATTGTATAGTAATAGCAGCTTGTATCACCTTTTGGAGTAAATTTCATCAGAAGAGCTCTATCTATATCGCTTGGTGCCCAGGGTTTTCCGGTAAATAATATCATCGGCAGTATGTAATTATTGTCACTATCTTCAACTGGTATAAGGCTTACTTTGTTTAGGCGCGATTTATACAAAAAGCTAAAAGTATTAACTTGTGCTTTCAGGCAATTTACTAATTGAAAAAAAAGAATTAGTAAGAAAATTATTTTTTTCATCTTTCAGGTATAATAAAGGGTTCGGTACATTCTAACATACGTTTCCTATAAATAATTTGTGGAATATGCTGAATGACATGATAAGATGTTG